>Ga0116156_10000734_pt1 | contig 33987 bp, 24 predicted proteins | sample AD_UKC045_MetaG_FD_89891 | JGI IMG/M metagenome (GOLD analysis project Ga0116156, IMG submission 89891) | Active sludge microbial communities of municipal wastewater-treating anaerobic digesters from USA - AD_UKC045_MetaG | ecosystem: Engineered > Bioreactor > Anaerobic > Digestate | place: USA...
TGACGATGCGGAATTAAAAATTTTGAAGGTATCTGTTATAATATCTAATGCTCGTAGTCCAAGCCGCATAGTTTTGGTTTCAGGTTCGCCATAGCTTTTTCTTCCTAAAAATCCGCCCAAACTTGCAACCAAATGAATAGCCTCGCGTAATGTGGGCGCTATTTTTGGAGCTATCGGATTTTTTGTTTTATTCGCAATTAACGTCTTTCATTCTGCTTCTTCAAAAAACGCAGCGCAAGACGCATTCGGTATTTTTCTTCCCAATTATGTCAAATGATATATTCTCCATGCAATTACCATATCTATAGCTAAACACGATTCTATACGGTCGGCGTTACCTAATTGTCGCTGTTCTATTTTACAGCCGCTTTTCAGAGTTCTATGATATATTTCTATTCCCCAGCGTTTACTACTCATAAAATTAAGCGCGTTGCGTTTAGCGGAAATCACAGTAATTCAGGGTAATACGTAGAAATATAATTTGATGAAATTATAGTATCAGTTTTCCAATTCCGATAAAAATTAACACTTAAATTACGCTAACAACAACTAATCAATTAGCGCGAAAAACTCTTTTGAAAAATCCGCAGATTTCTCCGGCAAACGCGCAGGAGTTTTCCAACAAAAATATTGAAAAAATTTTGTATCTATCATTTGCGCTGAACAATGGAGAATCAGAAAATTTTAAGTATATCTTTGATTCGATTTTTAAAAGATAAAGGAATAAAGCCAGTAAAAACAGCGGATTTATAAACGCCGATAAAATTATAAGCAGTAATATTTTTTTATTAAAAGTCCATAAATCGAAAATAAATCCGAACCGCGATTTGGACTTGAACTTGAAATCAATAATTTTTTTATTTTTAAATTTAACGGTAAATCTTTGGTGAAATTTTGAAACAAGAAAAGAATGAGCTTTATTATAATTAAACGAAATCTTTATAAATTTATTCAGATTTGTTCTAAAAATATGATTAATTTCAACTGCGTTAGAAAACATCAGTTTATATTTTCCAGTCGATAAAATCCTATAACAGAAATCATGATCTTCGGCGTAAAACAGAGATTCGTTAAAACCGCCGATTTCAATATAAACGTCTTTCAAAACCGACATATTTGCGGTATGCCCGAAACTTTTAAATAATTCGAGTTGAGAATAAATTCTGTTTTCATTCACAATATTCAAACCGAAAACCGTTTGATATTTATCAAAAACCGAAACCGGAAAAATTCCTTTAACCGGTCCGGTTAAAATTCCAATATCGAATTCATTAAAATGTAAAACAATATTTTCTATCCAATTTTGAGGAAGAACGCAATCGCCGTCTGTAAACGCGATTATTTTTAAATGGCAATCGCGACAGGCGAAATTACGCGCTCCCGCAGGTCCTTTAATGTTTTCAGGAACTTCGACAATACGCAAATTCGGCATATCGGAAAATCCTCGAATCAACTCAAGCGTGTTATCAGCGGATAAATTATAAGCGATAATTATTTCTTCCGGCTGAACCGATTGATTTTTTAAGGATTCCAATGTGTTAGAAATTGTTGAAGCGCAATTATAAACCGGTATTACAACGCAGACGGATTCTGTTTTAAACGTCATAGATTATTTTCAACCGGAAATAAAATAGGCGCAAGCTTATTTACCGACGCATACATTTTCGAAGCGAGCGCGCGTATTTCCCATTGCGAATGTTTATCGAGCCGCAATTCAAAAAAATTCATAAGACTTCTTGCGTTAACGGTCATAACCAATTCTGTTGCGCATGCATTAGGCAAAAGATACCTCGCGTCTTCTTTTTTTATATTGATGGACATAAGTTTAGTATAATGCTCGTTTATAGATTCCATAGCCGATTTATAAATACTATTCGCTTCTTCGTTATCCGCAATTGCAGCCGGAATTATATAATCGAAATTGACTTCGCTTACATAGCGTTGAGACCTTTGCGAATAGGAAGCTATTCTATGTCTTACAAGCTGATGACTGCACGCTCTTGAAATCCCCGTTATTTTAAAAGTAAAATATGCGTGTTCTATTGTGCTGAAATGTTTCAAGCCCACAAGTTTCAACAATAACTTTTTATCCCGGTCGCCGAGTTCAACGCTTCCGTCTCCGTGGAAAATAGAATCGCATGGCGAATTATAACAAATACGCGCAGCATTCACTATTGCAAACTCCGGATTTTTCGTATGATTGATTATTTCAACATTCATTTTTCTTTTTCCAGTTTATTTATTTGGGATTTGACTTCCGATTCTCCGAATTTTTCAATCGCCTCTTTATTCATTTCGTTATAAAAATTCTTCGGATTGCCTTTTTTCTTAATTTTGTCTATTCCTGTTTTATTAAATTTTTCTTTATCTCTAATAATTTGAGTATCAGCCGAATCCCCGAATTTTTCAGAATATTTGGTTTTGACAAATTCAACAATTCCGCTTTCCTCGGAATGAACTTGTTTTTTCGCATCGGTTTTCACTACGGCTGTTTTCACAGCGGCGGCGGAATCGCTATTTGCAACCGGAGTTTTCGTTTCAATCGGTTCTTCAACCGCTTTATTTTCGGCAGAATTTGAAACTTTCGATTTTAAAGAAATTGATTTTTCAGTTTCGCCGGAAGAAACTCCTCTTTTGGGTAATAAATTAAAATCATTCTGACGCCGCATTAATTTTTCAATTATAGCTGTTTTGTCAGCCGGAACGTTATCGCCGGATTGTTTAAAAGAATCCTCGGTATCGCTATCATATTTAACGCTCGAATCTAAGTTGTTTATTTCTAGTTCTACGCCGCTCTTTCTATCGGAAATAAATTTATTCAAATTTTCAAGTTCCATTTTTTCAGACGCGCTAAGTTTTAAAACTTTTTTCAACCCATTTGCATCAGCTTGAACGCCAAAGCCGGAAATGAGTTCGGCTGTTTTGCCTCGATTGTCGTTAACCTGAATTTTCCCTGTTAAACAATAAACCGCAGTCTTATCTTTATCAAGAATTTTTACTTGAAATTTAGTGCCTCTTATTCCAGCCGCCAAAGTAAAAGTTTTAATCTCGAATATATCGTTTGAAGCGAGTTTATCGACGTCGCAAAAAACATTTCCTTTTTTAAGATTCAATTCGACAATCTTCATACTTCCTTTTTGAGCGACTTTTTCCAAAATCAAATGCGATTTTTCGCCAAGATAAGCGTAACAAATATCCGTTTTAAAAAAAGCCGAAGCGTTTGAATCCGATATTATCTCGCGATTCATTCCTTTTATCTCAATATTATTTTCTACTGGTATTCCGTCAATTTTCAAAACTCCTTTTTTAGGAGTTATTAATACGGAACTTTGAACAATTTCCTGAATTTTATTTGACTCTGTATAATTTCTCGGCTCAATATAATTTCGCGGTTCGTCCGAAGGAGTGATTTTTTTCACGACAGGCGGAATGTATTCAGAGTCGCCGGAGTAATCATTATTGCCGTCTTTCAAACAAATTGAATAATATAAAATTATAACCACGCTTAACGCTATGGAAAAAAATATTATGAAATTATTATGTTTGACATATCTTTGTTTTCCTGATAACCTGTCTTCTTCAGTTCCCGATTTAAAAAGCATCTGGTCCCTGATGTAGCTGCCGCTTGGAACCGGTTTAATGTCTTTTATTGATTTGGATTCCGCTTGTCCGGACTTTTTTATTAAAAGATTAATTTTTTCAAGCTGTCGTTTAAACACTTCTTCTTTGCTCGAAAGTTTGGTGTATTTCAAGCATTTTTCAAGAATTACTCTGCATTTAACGTATTCTTTTTCATTAAAATATATTTTAAATTGAGCAATTAATTTTTCAATATCTTCGGTAGAATTCAAATAACCGCAGTTTGGACATTCAAGCCATTCGTAAGTCACAAATTTTTGACAATTTTTACAAATCATATATTATTAAAAAATGATAATTAAATATTTTTATTATTATATTGAATTTTAAAAAAAAATAAAGAAAAAAATCAAATTTGGTTGTTTCAAAGGAGCTTTGCTTTCCCGCAAAATTTCATAATTAAAACAATGACTTCTATCGCACGTAAATATTATTTGTTATAATCCATTTTCTGCGGGCTAAAATCACTTCCACTCTGTAACTGCCCTGAGAATTTGCTATATAATCAAGTTCCGAATCCAATATTCTCGCTATTATTTCTCCGTTGCGCAATAAATGAATTTCGCATTTTACCGGAACTGTCACTGAAAAAACAATCTGTTTATTTTCAAAAATTATAACGTCGCCGATATTATAAAATTTTTTATTTGACGTCGCAAAAAATCTAAATCCTTTGCATTCTCTTATTTCATAATTCGCTATGTAGCACGAACCTTTTTTTAAAGATTCGTAAATTATCTTTTTATTTATTTCAATCGAATCGGTCAGAGGTTTATCAACGAGTATATTGGTTCTGATAACGTTGAATAAAAAATCATATCTGAAAACCTTTTTGAATCCGAAAGGAATTAATTTTTTTATATGCGCGTCCGCTCCGCCTATGCAAACGCATTTTCCCGTCTTATTGAGTTCGTCCCATTTATAAGTCAACTCTTCGTCAGGTTCGTTCACAACCCAATTCGGAAACATCATATAAAGTAAAATGTTGGTTAAGTTTATCTGCGACGTCCATTCAAGCGTATACGACCATAACTCTATTCCGCTAAAACCGGTAACATCCCAGTTTTTCCACGACACGTCTTTAAATATAAACATAGTTTTTTTTGAAATATTGGGATGACATAAAAACGAAATGCCGTTTTGCGAATTTACATTGTCGATATTTAATTGAGGGTTAATATCCGGCAAAATGCTTTTTTCAATATTTAAAGCCATTAAATGATTGAATGAATTTGAAGGCGTAATTTCTTCGCCGCACAAAATACTGCAGCCGCAATTAATTTGTTCTCCGTAATTTTCTTTAAAACTCATCGAATTATGATCGGTTATGATTATAAAATCAGGGGACGTTTTTTTAACCGCGTCGACAATATCCTTAAAACTTCCCGACGAGTCTTTAGAATATTCGGTATGAATATGAATTACGCCGCTATATTCAAATAATTGAGATTTCATTTTTATTCCGTAATAATATATTGATTGTCGGCATAATAAATTTTTGAATTATTGTAAATGTCGTTCAAATGAATTTCCTCAATTATATAAGTTCCCGGAAACGCGGATAAATTTCCGGTCAAACTTCCTGAGTATAAATTTTTGCCTTGAAGCCGGAGCGATTTCATAACCGAAGCTCCTGACGGCTGTTTGATTTTTATATAACAGGAAGGCGCGAGCGCGGTGTTGTCCGACGCCGAAATCAAAATCATTAGAACGCCGTTTTTTTTCGCAGTATTCGGTTGAATAGCGGCAGACGTCAAAGAAGGCGGAGTCATATCGTTTAATTCAGCAATATTGCTTTTATGAACGTTTCTGTTGCCCGCTTCGTCTTCGGCTATTATATCCGGCATACCGGTTCCGGAGAACTGCAGCAAATTCGATATTACGGTTCTAAAACTTCCGTCGCGGTTGGCTGTTATCGGAATATTTCCAAATTTAACTTTTGCTCCCGGTTCGGTCAATCCCTCAATGGAAAGCCGATCGCCGGAATCAAAATTCATTCTTGTTATAACGAGCTTAGGCGGCGTCGAATCTAAAATTTTTATAAAATCATAATTAAAGGTTTCAAGAGTTATCGGCGAAACAATTTTTATCGAAATATTATTTTTCCCTTCGTTTAAAAAGGTTTGAAAATTGAATCCGTTCAACGAGTATTTAAGATTCAGATTATTTACCGCAACAATATTTGATTTATCGGTAATAATTTTGAATTCAAAAGAATTTTTGGCTGAAGGGGTCAAATCCAAATTCTCGAATTTAACGGTCATCGCGCCGGTTTTACCATTATTTTTTTTATCGTTATCCGAAAAATATTTTGCGGCTACGTCAAACGCATTTTTTAAAGTCAACGTAGAATCGAACGTTCGATTTTCATTTCCGTCCAATATTAAACAAGCGGAATTCGCCGTAAACTTTTCATAATCTTTTTGTTTGCCGTGGTCTTTTATAAAAACCTGCGGTCTTAAAATATTGATCAAATTCAAATCCAGCGCCGAATGTATTTCGATTTTTCCAGATTTAAAAATAGCCGTAGTCGATAAAGTCGTTAAAACCGTAAAACTTGTTTCAGACAGGTTTTCAATTTGTAAACAGCCGGATATAAGTTTGCAAACTATTTCATTATCGTTAATGCCCAGCAAAAAAACCGTATTTTCACCGGCGTTTAACAAGACGTTATTAAAAGTTCTGAATATAATTCCCGATTTTTTATAAGTTGCGAATAACCCTCCGGAATCGACTTCCAAATCCGAATATAATTTAATCCATTCAAGCCCGTCGTTGTTTCTAAATTCGGCGAAACCGTTTTTTTCAATAACCGAACCTAATTTTACAGCGTAAGAAAAATCGTCAAAACCGATTAGAAAAAAGGTTACAATAAAAAAAAACATAAAATGAGGTTTAACAGTTTTCATAATCAATAAGAAAGTTTATTATTAAAATTTTATTTGTCAACAATTACAAATATTCTCTGATTTCCGGATTATCAAGCAATTCGTTAAAAGCCGAAACCAGTTCTTCGTAATCAGAATTATCTTTTGATAAAGAGACGGATTCGCAAAGTTTTTTAAAAACCTCTACAGGCGATAAGAAATCGAGTTCGATATCCGGATTTATAATTTCGCCTGTAACGCTTAATTTGCGCGAATTCTCTTTTTGAACCGAAAGTATTTCTACGCCGTGTTTTGCCGCGGTTTCATGAATAATATTTAAAACGGACAAATCGGAAAATTCGCAGCTGATACCGATTTCAAGAAAAGGATTCAGCAATCCTTTATTTACAGCCGCCGCGGATTCAATCGCGTCCGCGACATTTTCCGGATTCGCCTCAATTCTAATTAATTTTCTAAAAACCGGAATTTGAATTTCCATTATGTCTTTAAGATTTTCATCGCTGAATTCAGCCGCAATAACGCATTTCTTATCGTTGTTTTCGCCGAAACTTAAGGGTATGGGCGAACCAGAATACCGTATATCGCTTAAATTCGCGACTTTTTGCGAATTATGAAGATGCCCAAGCGCAAAATAATCGAATTTTCCTGACAAGCGCGTCAAATCGATTTTTCCAAGATTCCCGATGTAAATATCTTTTTCGCTGTCGGACTTTTTTCCGCCCGCGGCAAAAAAATGTCCCGTCGCGATTACCGGAATTTTTTCTTTCATAAATTTTTTCAAATTGCGCGTTTCTTCATACAATTCATTGTAATGAGAAATCACTCCTTCAACCAGACTTTTTTCTTTTTCAATATAAGATTCGCCCGAAATGGATTTTCTTACGTCCCGTTCTCTAATAAAAGGAACGGCGCAGACTATGCATAATTCTTTTCCATCTTTGTTTTTTAATATCAAAATTTCATCGGAAATATTCTTCGACATATTTCCGCAAACAAAAATCTTAAAATGTTTTAAAAGGTTTTTCGGAGCGTTTATCGCGGCGCCGGAATCATGATTTCCTGCGGTTATAACGGCGTTTGAACAGCATGTGGTCTGCAGCCGCGTTAAAAAATCATAATACAATGACAGCGCAGAATTCGAAGGATAACAACTATCGAATATGTCGCCCGCTATTATCAAAACGTCGATTTGACGGATATTTATTTGATTTATCAGCCAATCAGTGAACTTAATATGTTCGTCTATCCTTTCCTTTTCTTTAAGTTTTTGTCCAAGATGCCAGTCCGAAGTGTGTAATATCTTCATTTTTTTTCCTGTTCTATAACAAACGATGAAATCTCATTTTTTAAAGAGCCGAGAGATTCGACGCAATCGTCGAGAATTGAATTCATAATACCTGAATCAAAATTAGAATCAACTGAAAATTTGATTTTTTCAAGAATATCAAGCGTTTCAAAATATAAATATTTTTTTGAAAAAGAAATATTCTCAAACTTTTTTTTTAATTCCAGATTCGACGCTTCGAGGCACTCTATTTTAAAAATTTTTTCAAGCGCAGTCCTAAGAATTAACGATATTTCAAACGCTGAAATCTTTATCCCGCCGAAATCCGCCTGCGGATTATTTTTCATACTTTCAAGTTTTATCAAAATAGTTTCAATAAATTGAGCGGCGTCGAATTGTCTTGATTTCTTATCGCTATCGTCCGCAAGTTTTATAAAAAGATGTTTTTTTAGTTTCGCGTAAACAACGCCAAACAAACAAAATAACGACGCGCATATAACTATAATCATTATTATTCCGGAATAATCGTATTTCTTCAAAACCGGTTTTTCCATATCGAGCATCCATTTTTTCGAATCAAGTTTGATATCTTCGAGTTTTATCGGGATTTCGTTTGAATAGGCGGTTTTCAATTCATCGCCGTTATTTTCTCTATATTCTACGGGTATTCCGGGTATAACGGTTTCAGTTTCGGAAATATGAAACGGCGAAACAATAATTCTATAAGTTTCAAAACCGGCGGCGGATTCTTCTTTTTCAATTTCATAAACCTCGAATATTTCCGAACCTATCGCCTCGTTTCTAATTCTTACGCCAGTAATATTTTCAGAATATTTCACGGTTAAACTCAATTCTATCGTATCTCCGATTAATGCGGAACTTCTATCGGAAACGAGAATTATTTCCGGATTTGACTTTCCGGACGCTTCGCAGCAAAATGAGATTGCCGACAAAAAAATAATCGCCGTAAAAAATTTTAAAACTGATTTTGTATTCATCCGGATTAGAATTTAATAGTTTTCTCAAACTGAATAAAATGTTCGGATTCCTTGTCTTTTTCAAGCGAAGGAGAATATCTGTATTTAAAAAAAGTATTTTTTTTCAGATTTAATTTTGCTTCGAGTTCGGATTGCCAGCCCGGTTTAATTTCGTTTGAAAGAAAAGAATCCTGATTCGCATTGACGACTTTTCCTCTGTATTCAAAATACAAATCTTTAAATAAATATTTGCCGAGCGATATGGAAGTATTCATTAACAGATTTGCCGAAACGCTTCCGGAATCCGAAGTTTCGCCGCTTTTCACAAGATTTTCCACAAGCGGCGCGTTGAGATTAAAATACAATTTAAAATCTTTAAGAAGTCTTTCTTCTATCGGTTTGCCGATAATAGCGCTCAGATTGCTATCGACAAATTTGTAAATCCCGTAATCCGATTGCGAATCTACGGTTCTTCCGGTTTCAGTTAACTGACCAATCGTTCCGAATCTTATAATTTTCGCGGCTTCTTCTTCGCTTAGTTCGGGTCTTGCCGGAATTCTGAACGAAGGTTTGAATTTATCGACAGGTCCCGAATAAGTCATTTTGATTTCCAGTCCGTCTATAACGGTTTCGCATTCGCCAGTTACCACGGGAATTCCGGCGTCGCTATTCACTATCATTTCCGCGAGAACCAAATCGAATTTCCTGTTCAAATACGGAACTTTCCCCGAATGAGCCGATAAAAAACCTTTAACGGATATGTCAAACTTTGTTCCTTTGAAATATAATTGAGTTCCTCTATCCAGTTCGATTTCAACAGTCATATACTTATATCTGACGTTTTCCCTTATATGAACGTTCGCATCCCAGCTTGGATATATTCCGTTTGGATTGTATTTTGAAGATTTCGGAGGATTGATTGGAGGATACGTGAATTGAGCGTTGCTTGCGTATGCGTCGCCTTTTACAACGGGCTTTTTTATTGTTCCTATCAGCTTGCCTTTAATATCGGCTTGGGCGGTAAGCTCAACCTCCGGAACTTCTAAAAATATTTTTGAGGCAAAAAGATTAACGTTTAAATTATTAATATTTGAACCCGAATCGCTTGTAAGTAAAATATAACCCTTGTGATTTTCGCCTCGAATATTATCAAAATACACTTCGTTATTTTTTATTTTAACGCTGCCGTTTATATTTTTGATTTCTTTTATGTAGTCCGACAAATACAGATTTACATTTTTAAGCGCAAGTTCGGCATTGACTACCGGATTATCAATCGTATTGCTTATATCCACAAAAAACGAACCGCTCCCCTCGATTTTTCTGACCGCGTCCGTATAATAAGCCAGAGTGGATAAATCGCTCGACAATTGAGAATACTTGAAATTTATCTTATTTGATTTCAAATCATAGCCGCCGTTAATAACTGAGATTTCTTTGCCGTTTTTTATTATCACAATATTGTCCGCGGAAAAAAAATCCATTTTATCGCTGATTAACGCTTTTCCTTTAACGCTCCAGCATTCGGTTCCGGGTTCGGTAAAAACGATTTTATTATCGTCAAAATTTATGTTTAGACAAACCGCCTCAAGATCGCTGTTGTTAACGGATATATCGTTTGAGAAAACTCTTAAATTTATTTTGTTTTTCAATAAATCGGCGTTTCCTTTTATTTGTAAATTGCCGTTAAATTTTAATATTCCGGCTTTTAAATTATTAACGTAATTATTTAAGTTAAAATTTAATTGTCTGTCTATTATATTAACTTTTACAGAACCGGTAATATTCATTCCGGTTTTATCAAATTCATAAACTATTTTTTCAATATTCAAATCCGTATTAATCCCGTTTATATAACCGAGAAATTTCGCTCCGTCTTTTTCAGAATATAAAATTTTCCCGTTATAACTTACTCCCTTTTTATTCGCATTCATATTCAAATACGAACTGAACGAATCTATCTTCCGATTAATTCCTATTTTTTTCAGAAACTTTTCATTCATATTCAAATCAACTTTTATATCTGAAAGACTTTTAAAATCAACTGCGAATTTCAAATCGTCTTTTTCGCTTGTTTCAATTTTAAAATGATTAGATTCAAGACCGTATTCAGACGCAGCCGAACAAATCATATTGTTTTCCAAATACGCAGAAACGCCGGTCTTCAATATTTTATTCTCGAGTTGAGCGTCCAATTTCAATTTAAATTTATCCTGTTCGTAATTTAATCCGGCTTTCTTTTCTTTTATCTTTAAAACAATTTCAAAATAGTTTTCCGAAAGAAAATTAGTCAGCTTTCCGGTTGCCGCGAATTTAATCATATCGCGCGTAATCGTAATTGCTCCGGTATCCGTTTCAATAAAAGAATTTAACTTATAATCTGAAAACGAAACGGGTTTATAGGGAGCCAATCTCAATTTTTTCAATTTTAAATCCATTTTCTCATAAACGGAATCTAACGCGATTTTAAACAGATAGTTATTCAGCAATAATTTATCGCAGTCAATTTTTATCAATAGAGGTTGGAGTTTGTTTTTTTCCAGAAGACCTAACTCGATATTAAACTTGCCGCCTATTAAAAAATCTTCATACTTTATTTTTTCGGCAACAAGAACAATTTTCGAGCCGTATAAACCGCCGTTTTGAATAATATCGAGTTTCAGAGACGTTTTGCCGGAAATATTTTCAAAATACCTCGCAAAATCAATTTGTCCGATATCCAGCGACAATCCTTTTTTTGTTTTAAAGTCATATTCAAAAAAAACTCGTTTTGCTCCGAACGCTTTAAATTTGCCGTTTAAAAATTCAAAATCTACGTTTTCTCCGTCCGCCAAAATTTTTCCCGTTCCCTCGAAATTTAAAATCGAACAATCGTAATGAACGCTCAAACCGGATTCTTTTTTTGGAAATTTCAATGGAATATTAATTAAATCAAATATGATTCCAGAATCTCCGGACGAAGCGATTTTAAGAATAGTTTTTTTGTTTTTCGCCGCAAAAACTAACGAAGGCATTACAAAACCAGTCTTCGTCTTATCTCCGTAATTTTCAGTATTCGACTCGTATTCAAAAATCGAATCGTCGAATAAAGTCATCTCCGATATGTTTCCGGAAGTTATTTTTCGTTTTTCAAGCAAGCTTAGAAAACCCTTGTTTAAAATCAAAAACGAAAATCTGCCCGTATCGATATTTATTTTCCCGACTTTCCGGAAGTTTAAAAAAATTTCCGCTCGCATATCTTTCCATTTGTATTTTACCGCTGTAAAAGTATCCTCCAAAACCGCGGTTAAATTGTTAATCTTTATTTTTTTAACAAAAAATGTTTTATTCGTCGAGTCGGGTTCTACCCTGATATTTTTAAGTTTGTCAAAGATTTCCTTAAAATCAGCGGAAGAAAAAATATTGACTCCGGATATTTCTATTTCAGAGATTGGATAAAGTTTGTCGGATATATTAAATCTAACGGTTATTTTTGAAATAATAGCGTCAAATCCTGTGGTTTTGGAATTCAAATAAACTCCGTCTACCGTAATTAGGCGGTTTTTCCAATCAAAATCGTAATCTTTAACCTTTAAAGTCAAATCCTTAAATTCTCTATGAAACTCGGCAAGCGCGTATTGAAACGCTTTTTTCTGAATATAATTTAAAATCGGCTTGTGGAAAATATAAGCCGCTATCGAAATAAAAAAAAATATAATAATGATTATTAAAACGAATTTTAATAAAAATTTCAAGAATTTCATAATCGGTTTATAATATTTTGAACCCTTTGTTTTTCTTCAAAATTGTCTGTTTTATCAACGTATTCGCGGAAATAAATTTTCGCGTATTCCGTTTTTTTTAAAAAATTGTAATAAATAACTCCTATGTTTTTCAATGATTCAGTCTTTTGAATTTTTGATAAAACGCCGTCTCTTAAGAATCTTCCGTATTTATCGTTTTCGTTATTCGCGTATAAATTCGCTATAATTTTATATTGTTCAATCGAATCGTAATACCGCGCATAATTCAAGTATTCGTATGCGAGCAGCGACCTGAAGATAACATTGTCGTTTTCAACCCATAATCCTGACCGCAATACCGCAGTATTGTCAAAATCAGGTTTTAATTGTTTGGCGAAATGATATGCTTGTTTAAAATTGTCGATTGTAGAATTGGAATATAATTCGCGTTTCAAAAAATATAACGCCGCCGGCAAATTGCCTTTTCCGTAATAACATAACGCGATATTATAATTCACATTAGCGTAAAAAGGAGCGTATCTAACGAGTTTTTTATAGGTTTCAAGCGATTCGTCGAACCTGTTGAGATTATAATACGAATGTCCGAGTTTATAATACGCTTCAAGATTCCGGGGATTGTATGCAATAGCTTGACTGAAAAATTCTATCAGATAATTATGTCTAGCTTGAGGCGATTCTTTTCCGGACGCGTCTATAAATTTGCTGTCCGGTCTTTCATAACTCGTAGCGGTCTGCATTATCATTTCGCTTCTAAACGAATTATAATACGATTTAATTTGAACAATCAGAATTATAACCGAAATCGCTAATCCCGTTATTATCGCGGGATTTTTCCACGCTCCTGATTTTATTTGTCTTTTTTCGGAAAGAACTCCAATATTTTTTTCGTTAAGCATCCATAAAAGCAGTCCTGAACTAAACCAAAAAACAACCGCGGTCGATGTTATTCTCAGATTAACTCCAAATAAATTTTCAATCAGGGTTCCGGCCAAAGATAAATATACGAATAATACGGCGCAGGATTTCCCGCCATTCCGGTTCATAAAAAAATAATGAAAAGATTTTACGGTTAAATTGATAAATAACAAAAAATACAAAATCAATCCTATTGTTCCTGTTTCAGTCCATATCTGAAACAATTCCGAATGAGAATGAACCTCGTTGTTGGCTATTCCGCGATACAGATAAATCGGGGTTCTGTAAAACGGGTCGACCGGATGATACGCTCCCGGTCCTATGCCCAGCATAAAATTATCGGCGATAATGCGCGCCGCCGATAAATATGTGTGGATACGGACTTGCGAAGTGCCGTGTCCGGTTGAATACAACGCTTTTATCTTTTCAGCCGCTCTTGACACAAACGAATCTTCGACTACAAAACAATATGCCGCCAACGCTAAAACTGTTCCGAAAACAACCGAGATAATTATAATCCTCGTTTTTTTTATTTTAAAAAAAACGAGGATTATTGCCGCCGCGGTAATTAAAAAAAAAGCGAGCCAGGTCGCGCGCGATTCGGTTATTACCAAAAAAACCGCAAGGTTCAAAACGCAGAGAACTGACGAAATTCGGAAATTTTTGTTATTTACCGCGGCAATTCCCGCAAGTTGAAGATATATCGCGGTCATAGAGTAATTGGAATAAAAATTCTTATTTCCGAATGTGGCGGTAATAACGTTCTCCGGCATTAAATGAAAATCTATTCCGGACATTTGAAAATACGAATACAAAACGACGACCCATGATAACGTATTTATCAAATAAAAAAAAGTTTCGATATTTTTTTTTCTATAAGTTGAATTGAAAACCAAAAATGATAATAAAAAAAACCACGCGAATTCAGTTAGACTATTTAGTCCGGCCGGTATAAAATTTATATTCCATTCGTTGAATTGAGAATATACAAAATTAATCGTCAAATAAAAAATAAAAATAAAAAAAATTATCAAGGCGTCATTAACTTTTAAAACTATTTTTTTTTGATATAAAAAAAATAAGAACGAACAAAAAGCCAATGTAATAGACAAATTTGATAAAGCTGTCTTGATGAGCCCCAAATCCCTCGTTAACACGCTGAAAGTCATTATCGCAGAAAATAATCCGAATAATAAAACGATATTAATTATTCTATACGCCCGATTAATGTTTAACTCGATACTTTTATTGTCTTTCATTTTTTTTTCTTCTTAATATATCGTATTTATTCAACGTTATATTAGATTTGATTTTACAGATTTGGTTCGGATTAATATAATCTAACGGCTCGCCAGACTGATTATATATTGCGTCGGCTGAAATTTCATTGAGTTCAAGTTTTTTATTAAATGATTCGAGAAGATCGTTTTTGAAAAGTTTGTTTCTGATTTCAATTTCATACAATCCCGTGTTTTCGTCTTTATCCGCCACTATTCCAATAAAATCATACGTCCTGCGATAAGCAGAATCCGCGTAATTATAAGATTCTTTATCCGGTATGCCGCCATCGTAAAAACCCGTCGTATAGCGGCGGTTGCTGATTTTATTCAATTCGGATTCGTAAAATCCGGTTTTATTTCTGTATTCTGTTTCGTTTTTAAAAAGAGTTTGAAGAGCGTTTTTATAAACCGCTACCGCCGCGGCAGTATAATACGAACTTTTCATTCTGCCTTCTATTTTCAGACAATCCGCTCCGGCGGAACATATTTTGTCGAGAATTGAAACGCAGCATAAATCTTTTGAATTAAAAATATAAGAACCGGAATCGTCTTCTTCAATTTTGAAATACTCGCCCGGTCTGGTTTCTTCCATAACATAATATTTCCAGCGGCAAGGATGGGAACATTCGCCCCGATTCGAATCCCTGTTTGTCATATATCTGCTTAAAAAACATCTGCCCGAATACGATATGCATAATGCGCCGTGAACAAAAATTTCAAGTTGAATATCCTCGATTTCGTCTTTTATTTTTTTTATTTCATCCAAAGACAATTCCCTTGCGAGTATGATTCGTTTGGCTCCGAGTTCTTTCCAAAATTTTACGGAATTCGAATTTGAAGTATTTGCCTGCGTTGAAATAAATACCGGCAGCTTCTCGAATTTTTTTCTGATAAAATAAAAAACGCCGGGATCGGATACTATAACTCCGCCGACGCCCGATTGCATTAAAAAATCAACATAGTCTTCAAGCTCGGCAAAATCGGCGTCGGAAGCGAATATGTTCAAGGTCGTATAAACTTTAACCCCTCTTAAACCCGCGTATTTGACGGCTTCCGCAAGTTCTTCATTTGTGAAATTTCCGGCGTGTTTTCTTAATCCGAATTTTTTTCCGGAAACATAGACCGAATCGGCGCCGTATTCAACGGCAAATTTGAATTTTTCAAAATTTCCGGCTGGAGCGTTCAGTTCTGGAATCTTCTTCATTTTTTTAAAACGGCCGATTGAATTTCTATGGATAAACTAAATTTATTATCTGTATCGTTTTTCAATTCAACCGAATTGGTTTTCAGCGTATAAGCCGAACTGTTTATCCCGTTCAGCAAAGTTATCGCTTCTTCAATTTCCATACCGGAAAGCTGTAAATAAACGTAGTTTATAATCTGATTCTCGGACGTCAAACTATCTTTCTGATTGAGTTTTATTATTTTGATTTTCAGATTGAGATTTTCTACGGTTTTTTCTATATACCCCAAAAGAGACAAAGTCTCCGGAAAATAACGGTATTTCGAATTTAATTTAATATAAGATGTTTCTATGTTTTTTATCTCCGCTACTATAAGATTAAGCTCTTCAGTTTCGATTTTTTTCCGTTCAGCCAATTCTTGAAACCTATCAGAATCGGCGGACAATGGCATTATAACAAATTTGACGTATGCGAGAAATATAAGCAATATCGATAAAATGTTTCTAAGTCTGTTTTTTTTATTCATTTATTAAATTACCGGTTTCCCGTATTATCGGAGCGTAATTATATATTTTCTTTTTCGCCGAAAGCGAATATTTCGAATCGAAATTATTGTTTTCTATCAGTATTCTATAATATTTTTCCGCCAAATCAAATAAATTCATATTCTCATAAGCTACGGCAAGATAATAATAAACTCCTCCGTCGATGTTTGATTCTTTTAAGGTCAACAAGGTTTTTCCGAGTTCGACTACTCTCTCCCATTTTCCCATTTCTACGTTTGACAATAAAATATTTAAATATGCTTTGGAATATACCGGATTGTCCGGATACTTCAATACCACATTATTGAATTCCTCTACCGCTTCAAGATACATTTTCTGTTCAAGCAAAATTTTGCCAAGCCAGTAATGAGCAAGCCCGGAATACAAGTCCTTATATCCGGAAGCCTGATAAAAACCATCGGCGTTCGTTTCGTAGTAATCAAGGGTTTTCTTAAAAAACTGAGACGCCGTTGTATAATCTTTCATTGCAAGATTACAAACTCCGGTATAATATAATCCCTTGATTTTTTCCTCTTTATATTCGGCTTTTTCAAAATATTTTAAATAAAATTCTATCGCTTGAACGTATTTCTTTTGATTATGCATTTCAATAGCGTCGTTCCATATTGATTCGGCGCCGCTTTCACTGTTTGCAAATAAAGCGAAAAAAATTCCTATTGCCACCGGAATAAATATGAACAAAGCAATCTTTAAATAATTGTTCCCTGTTTTATGGTAAATTTTTTTTACTTTGAACCTTTCATTGATAACCTCCGAATTATCGTCGGTATAATTCGAGTTTTCTTCGTATTTATTATCGCAGTTATTTTGGTTTTGAAAATTTAACTCGCCGGAGTTTGAATTCAAATCTCCTGAAAATCCGTTGCTATCTTTCATTCCGTCGTTTTTTCTGTTTTCTGAAACGTTCCTTTCCGAATTCTCCTGAAAACCGTTTAAACTGTTATTTTCAATCTTAATTTGTTTTTCATTCATCATATCTATTACGGTAATAGAAGAATCTTCTATTTCGCCGGATTTATTCTTCGGAACTTTATGGTCGAAAAAACCAGCGTCGCTAAAGCCGCTTGTATCTTCATCTTCCCCTCCTGTAACGCCAATGTTTGAAACGGACAAATCAGAGTTCGCGTTTTTACCGAATTTTAACGAGGTTTCGCTCTCTATCTTATCAGGTTTCGGTCTTTCATTAACCGCCCATTTTCTTTGAATATTTAAAAATTTCTCGTCAAACATGATTCAACAAAAAACCAGTATAAAAATTTAATTCGCCAAATCCATACAATAATTTTAAATAAATTTTATCGTTAAAAAATTATATTTATTTTAAAAAAAACTTCAATCACAAAATCAAATTGACTCAAATTTGAACGCGGTCAGAATAGCAACTATATTTTTTTATTGAAAAATATAGTTGTATCAGTATAATAATATAAATGCTCCGGCTTAAAATGTAAATTAAATTATGCCGTTGCATATATTCATAGAACCAATGAATAACACGGCAATTAATTGCGGAGTTATTCTAACGAAACATTGATTTTTAAAAGGTTTTAACTGTTTTCTTATATCGGCTGAATAGTAAAACAAATCTAAAACATTTGGAGTTGATACAATTATGCGCGTAGGTTTAGGCATAGACGTTCACAAATTTGAAAAAGGAAGAGATTTAATTATCGGCGGAGAAAAAATCGAGCATCATTCGGGTTTAGCCGGACATTCGGACGCGGACGTATTAATTCATTCGATAATGGACGGATTGCTCGGCGCCGCGGCAGCCGGCGATATCGGAAAACATTTTCCCGATAACGACAATTCATACAAAAATATTTCAAGTATGATATTGCTTGATAGAGTCGCCGCAATCATAGCGGAAAAAAAATATTCCATTATCAACATTGATTCGGTTATCATAGCTCAAAAACCTAAATTCGCGCCTTATATTGATAAAATGCGGGAAAACATCGCGGCGGTTCTAAAAATTGACGTTGAAAACATAAGCGTTAAAGCGACAACCTCCGAATGGCTGGGTTTTACCGGACGGGAAGAAGGAATAATATGTTACGCTTCAGTTTTGATAAACTGATTGAAATTTTTTTCATATTAAATATCATATAATATAATGATTTAGAGCTAAAAAATTAACGGTAGTGATAATAAAATGAATTTAATCAAACCTGTCGCTTATAAAAGAATAGTTCAATTAATTCAAAAAGGGGTTGAAATTCCGAATCCGTCGACAATCGATATCGGCGATGAAGTGGATTTGAATTTAATTTCGTCCGAAGGAGTTAAAATTTATCCTGGTTGCAGAATATACGGCGGTAAAACCGTTATTTCAAAACGCGTGAAATTGGGATATGAATCGCCCGCGACTATAGATAATTGTCAGTTAGGACCAGAAGTAGAATTGAAAGGCGGATATTTTTATAATTCCGTTTTTCTCGACAAAGCTAAATTCGGAACCGGCTCGCAAATACGCGAATGTTGTATCCTCGAAGAAGAATCAAGCGGAGCTCACTGCGTAGGATTAAAACAAACCATTTTATTCCCTTTCGTTACGCTTGGCAGTCTGATTAACTTCTGCGATTGTTTTATGGCTGGCGGAACAAACCGGAAAAATCATAGCGAGGTCGGCAGTTCATACATTCATTTTAACTTTACGCCTGACGGAAACAAATCGACCGCTTCATTAATAGGCGATGTTCCGCGCGGCGTTATGCTCAATAACTCTCCGATATTTCTCGGAGGTCAAGGCGGAATGGTCGGTCCTTTAAACATAGGATACGGCAACGTTATAGGGGCAGGCTCGATTTTACGCGAGGACATTATTGATGAAAACAAGCTCGTAATCCCAAAAACTTATTCAAAAATCATTAAAGATTTTAAACCTCATAATTATAAAAATTTAAATAACACTATTGAGAACAACATAAATTATATCGCGAATTTATCGGCGCTTGAACAATGGTATATTCATATTCGTAAAAGGTTTTTATCAAGTTATGAATTTGGAACCGAAATATGCGAAAGCGCAATATCAATTCTTAAATCCTCAAAAAAAGAGCGTTTAAACCGTCTGAAAATCAATATTGATTTTATACAAAGCGACGCCGGATTAAAAACTAATCTTTCCGCCGGTTTTAATAAAACCGCCGAATTGTTCGATTCGGTTATTGAGGATGCGACAATCTCAAAACTTCGCGATATTTTTTTAGAACGCTTCGGCAAATCCAATAATTCAGACTCGAAAAATTATATAAGCGTTATTCAAAATCTTAATTCTGAAACTTCAAACGCGGGTTCGTTATGGCTCGAATCAATAATAAATTATTACCTTAAAAATTCGCGCGTTTTTTTTAAAATATGAGATTAAGATTTTTATTAACTGTATTTTTGATTTTATTCATTCTTGGAAACTCCCCGCATTCCGACAATAAATCTACGCTTGAAAATACTCGGGGTTTTCCAATAGAATCCGTTTTATTTGAAAAATTTACGGACGAAGAAAAGCAATGGCTCGACAAACATCCCCTTATAACCCTTGCTCCAGACCCGCATTTTCCGCCGCTTGAATTTTTTGATAACGGAAAATATTCCGGTTTTTTTGCCGATTATTTCAAACTTATAGAATCTCGGCTCGGAATAAAATTCAACTTTATTCAAATGGAGAATTGGGATTATGTCATTGAAACCGCAAAAAAACATAGTATAGACGGAATTACTGCGGCTCAGATTACGCCTGAAAGATTGAAATATCTTAATTTCACTTCCTCTATTCTCGATATACCAAACTCGATTATCGTTTCAGATAAATCCGGCGGTTTTATCAGTCTTGAAAATTTAACCGGAAAAACGGTCGTATTAACGGAAGGCAATGCTCTTCACGAATATATAAAAAATAATTATCCCAAAATTATTATAAAAGCGGTCAAAGACGATTTGACCGCCTTAAAAGAAGTTTCTTTTTATAACGCTGACGCTGCCGTCGTCAATCTCGCTATCGCTTCATATCTCATAGAAAAACACGGCATTTCCAATTTGAAAGTTTCGGGCGATTCTGGAAAAAGCAATCCGCTCGCAATAGCCGTAAGAAACGATTCTCCGGTTCTTCTTAAAATTTTGCAGAAAACCGTGGATTCAATTTCGGATTCTGAAAAAAATGAAATATATAAAAAATGGATAAGTCTGAAAAAAGACGATTTAATATTTAACAATAAATTTCTAAAAACCGCGGGAGTTATTGCCGGAGCCATAATTCTGATTTTTATAGCGGGTTTATTCTGGAATTTTTTTCTACGAAAACAAGCGGCTTTAATAACCAAAAAGCTTCAAAATGAATTCGCTGAAAAAATGAGGGTTCTAAACGAATTGAGAGAATCCGAAGAACATTTTAGAATCATTTTCGATAACGCGCTCGACGGAATTCTTGTCGCTGATTCCGAAACATTGAAATTTTTTCTCGCCAATAACAATATCTGCAAACTGACTGGTTATTCCAATTCGGAACTGCTTTCAATGAACGTAAAAGAAATTCATCCTGAAAACGAGTTTGAAAACATTAAAAAATATTTTTTCAAACAATTGAATAACGAGGTATTGACAGCTCCAAATATTCCGGTAAAAAAAAAAGACGGAACAATTTTTTACGCCGATATTAATTCTTCTTCCATAACCATAAAAGGAAAAAAATATCTGCTCGGCATTTTCAGAGATATTTCAGAAAGAAAAAAACTTGAAGGCGAACTTGAATACGTTCAAGGACTTTTAAAAGCCGCGTTTGAACAGAATCCGGTTCCAATGATTTTAATCGATTATCAAAACAAAAAAACCAGAATTTGCAATTCCGCCGCTCTTGAATTATTCGGAATAGACAAAGCGTCTACGGATGTAGACAAAGCGTCTACGGATGCGGACAAAACTTCTCCTGATGCGAGTATAGAAGAAAAATTAAAAGAAATTAACGGCATCTTAAAAAACTCGGACAATAAAGAAAACGTCGTTTCTAACGAGGAATATAAAATCATACGCAAAGACGGAACCGAACGCTGGGCTATTATTTATTCGGCTCCTATTATAAACAAAAACAAGGAAAAAATCGCGGAATTGCTTATATTTCCCGATATTACCAACATAAAACTTCAAGAACGAGAAATAAACGAAATAATCAAACGCCTTAAAACCGCAAACGAAGAACTGAATTCGCTCGACAAATTAAAAAATAATATCCTCTCCAATGTTTCTCACGAATTGAGAACGCCGTTAGTCGCAATTCGCGGTTTTTCGGAATTGATAGAAAAAATAAATTCAGAGGCGCTTACCTCTATTCAAAAAGAATACCTAAAAAAAATCATAACGAACGTCGACCGGCTTGTAGGTATAGTCAACGATTTGATAAATTTTTCAAGAATTGAAAAAGGAACCGACAGACTTCATTTAGAGAAATTCAATTTAAGTCTTGTAATATCCGAATCCATACTTCTCCATGCGGCTATGATTAAAAGCAAACATATAAACGTAAAAATTGAAATCGACGACCCCGAGCTAATAGTTCGCGCGGATAAAAATAAAATACTTCAAGCGGTAAATAATTTGTTAAGCAACGCGGTAAAATTTTCAAATCAGGGCGGAATAGTGATAATATCCGCTTCAAAATTAAAAGACGGCTCAGTTCAATTTAAAATCGAGGATTTCGGAATCGGCATTCCCGCGGATAAGACTGAAAAAATATTTGAACGGTTCTATCAGGCTGATTCTTCTTCCATCCGCGCTTATGCGGGACTGGGATTGGGATTGGCAATTTGCAGAAATATCATAGAACTTCATTCCGGCGCGATTCAAGTTCAAAGCGAATTGAATAAAGGAAGCGTTTTTTCATTTACGCTGCCGCCTTATAAAGAATCTGAAAATCAAGACAACAACGTCTCCGGCATAGAGATTATAAATTCCAAACCCGCGCCGGCGTTCAAAACCGCTTTAAAAAAAAAGACGATTCTTATTATAGACGACGATGACGAGATACTGGAGTTTATTTATACCCTGCTTGATTTTGAGGATTTTAATCCTATCAAATGCAAAAATCCAAAAGACGCGCTTATGATTTTAAAGAATCAAGCCATAGACGTAATACTGCTCGACGTTTCGATGAAAGATATAAATGGAATAGACGTTTGCAGAACTTTAAAAAGCAACGCCGATTATAAAAATGTTCCGGTAATAATGGTTACGGCAAGAGCGGAAACAAGCGTTAGACAAATCTGTTTAGACGCAGGCGCCGATGATATCATAGTCAAACCGTTTTCAAACAAAGAGCTTATAAATAAAATTTACGAACATTTTGTGAAAGGATAATTATAATGAAAAAAAAAATTCTTATTATAGACGACGACGAAGCGGTATGTTCTTTTTTAAACGATTTGCTCGCTAAAGATTACGCGGTTATCGCTTATACTAACCCTTTAAAAGCGATTGATTTTCTTGATAATCAGATGACCGACCTTATTTTGCTTGATATAATGATGCCCGAATTATCCGGCGAAGAAGCTCTTGGAATTATTAAGAGCAAATTTTCAAGACTTCCGGTCATTATGATAACAGCTATAGACGATTTAAAAACCGCAGTAAGATGCATAAAATCAGGCGCGGACGAATATCTTACCAAACCGTTTCATATCGACGAAATAAGATATACGATAAAACGTTTGATTTACGTCGACGAAATCGAACATCAACTCGAATATTTAAAATCCAGCGCCGAACCAAAACCCGGCGTTGAAATCACCGCGAAAAGCCCTAAAATGCTTGAAATTATCAAGACAATAAAAAAAATCGCGGTTCAAAACGTAACAGTTCTTCTGACCGGAGAAAGCGGAACCGGAAAAGAGGTTACCGCCAATTACATTCACAATATCTCAAAAGGCGCGGATAAACCTTTTATCGCCATCGATTGCGGCGCCATACCGCCGACTTTAATCCAATCGGAACTGTTCGGATACGAACGCGGCGCGTTTACAGGAGCCGCGGGCTCAAAGAAAGGAAAAATCGAGCTTGCAAACAACGGCACGCTGTTTCTCGACGAAATAAACAATATGGATATGGATTCACAAGCCAAACTCTTAAGAGTTATCCAGAACAAAAAAATAGAAAGACTCGGCAGCTCTTCTTCTATAGATATCGACGCCCGTTTAATAGTGGCAAGCAATAAAAATTTATGGGACGAGGTTGAAAATAAAAGATTCAGAGAAGATTTATTTTACAGAATAAACGTTATACCAATCGAGCTGCCTCCGTTGCGCGAACGTATTGAAGACATAGAGATTTTAACCGGACAGATAATAGCTAAAATGAACAAAAAATACAAGAAAAACATTGCGCCGGCAAATCTCGACATAATTAATTTATTTAAAAATTATAATTGGCCCGGCAATATCAGAGAATTGGAAAATTCAATAGAAAAAGCGGCGATTCTATCGCGCGGCAATTCGCTTGAGGTTTCCGATTTCGATTATCTTCTTAATAAAACCGCAAAGTCAAATATCAAACCGTTAAATATCGCGGTTGAAACTTTTAAAAAAGATTATATAATTAAATCATTGAAAGTAGCGGAAGGCGACGTTTCAAAGTGCGCGAAACTCCTTGAGCTTGAAAAAAATAAATTGGCAAATATGATAGTTAAATATGAAATCTCTCTTTAAAATTTTTGTTATTATTTTATTATTGAACCTTGTATCCCTATCCGGAGTTTATTCCAAATCCGGAGATTTTAAAAATCTATACGCTCAATTAGAATTAAATCTTTTGGAAGAATTAAAAATCTCGATAGACTTGCTCGAACTTGACATTGATAAATTAAACGAGAACGAAGTCGAGGAACTTAATTATCTGACGGGTTTGTATTATTATAAAACCGGAGATTATAAATCCGCAATTGAAAACTTGAAAAAATCGGCGAAATCGCGTTCCGCCGAATCGAACTATTATCTTAATAAATGCTATATGTATTCAAGAAAAGATATTATGGAACTCGAAATAAAACCCGACATTTTTTCGCTGATAGATTTGTCCGCGCTCCGGCGCGACACTGAAATAATAAGAATGAAACTGCTTTCGAGAAATTATATCAGGGTTTTATTATGTCAAAAAGAAAAAATCAAGGTTGAAATCCCTTCGGGCAGCAAAATTTTCGGAGCTGATAATAATCTGTTGGGCGTCGCCGACGAATCCGAAATATTCTCGCTGAAACGCAAATCTTCTCAAAAAATTTCAATTTCCAAATACGGAAAAGACGATTTCATAAGAATCGAACCGTCCTCCAAAATAAATATAGACGGTAAAATATACGATTTCCCAGTAGAATTTATCGCAAACGGCAAAGCGGATAATATGCTTATTGTTCTCGAGGTTCCGTTAGAAGAATACTTGAAATGCGTCATCCCAGCGGAAATTTCTCATTTATGGCCCATAGAAATGTTGAAAGCGCAATCTATTGCGGCAAGGACTTACGCGGTCTTCCATATACTCGCGTCAAAGATTAATCCTTACGACGTGAAATCCGACCAGTCCTCGCAGGTGTTCGGTTCGTCGACAATTAAAAAACGCAGCACCGACAAAGCCGTTGACGAAACTAAAAATATCATTATGACATACAACGATAAACCAATAATAGCTTATTTTTACGCTGATTCCGGCGGTTACACGGAAGAGCCGTCCGACGTCTGGGGCAGGTCGCATCCTTACTTTAAATCCGAAGAAGATAAATTCGCTCTCGGGATAAAATGGAAAATAACCATTAGCGAAAAAGAATTGAGAAAAATGGTTAATTCGGTCTCATCCGGTTCGTTAAAAAAAATAGAAAAAATTTATCCGTTTAAAACCACCAAATCCGGAAGATGGAGGGAAATAGCATTCTCCGACGGAGATAAGGAAATTGTTGTGGACGGAAATAAAATAAGAAATTACGTTGGTTCGCTAAAAATGAAAAGTTTGCTCGTTACCGACGTTGCGGAAGAAAACGGTTCGTTCACCATTCAGGGAGCCGGGCTCGGTCACGGAGTTGGACTTCCTCAATGGAGCGGAAAAAATATGGCGGACGCTAATTATCATCATCTGGATATTTTAAGAAATTATTACAAAGGCGTGGATTTTGCAGAACTCGAATTCTAATGCGTCCGAATCAAAACTAAACGGCGATTCTTATTTTAACAACGAACTGCTTTTAAAAACCGGCGGATATACTATTGCCGCAAAAAATATTATGGATAATCTTCTATCCGGTCTGCATAAAAGCAAACTTTCAGGTTTCAATATCGAATTTTCAGAATATAAACAATTTAATACCGGAGACGACGTCAAATACGTGGACTGGAAACTTTTCGGCAAATCCGATAAATTATTCATCAAAAAATTCGAAGAAGAAAGCGTGCTGAACGCTTCTATTATTTTAGACGCGTCAAATTCTATGGGCTTTGTTTCCAATGCCGAAAATATGTTGTCCAAACTTGAATACGCAAAATTCGTCGCCGCCTGTTTGATATACAAAATTCTATCGCAAAAAGATTATTTTGAATTCTCAATTTTCAACGAACGCATTGCCAAACTTGCGGATACTACGAACTCTATGTCTGTTTTAAAAAAAACCGACGATATATTATCAAAAATAAAACCGGAAGGCAAAACGGATTATTCCGGAGTTTTCACGGAATATCTTTCAAATCTGAAAAAGAGAAAACTTCTGATTATTATATCAGATTTATTATCTGAAAACAAGGATTTGGACGTTAACGATATTATTTCCAAAATTATTCTTTTAAAAAAATCGGGCAACAAAATTATTTTTATTCAGATTCTCGACGACGCCGAAATAAATTTCAATCTAACCGGAATATCAGAGTTCATATCGCTTGAAAGCAAATCGAAACTTTTTATTAATCCGTTGAAAATACGAGAAAAATACGTTTATTATATGAGCCGTTATCTTAATAATATCAAAACCGAACTTACTTCAAACGGGATTAAATACAGTTTGTTCAACACTTCGGTAAAACTTGAAAAAAACATTTTAAAATTATTCGGGTGAGTATGTTTTTATCCTGGCAGTCTTCTCAATATCTTTTATTTTTACCCGCGGTATTAATCCCGGCAATCATTCATCTTCTTCACAGGAAAAAATTTAAAACGGTTTATTTTTCCAATATGCGGATACTCTCGCTCGCTTCTTCAAACCTCGCCTACAAAATCAAATTATATAATATTATTCAATTGATAATCAGGACGCTAATTATATTTTTCATTATTTTATTTTTTGCCCAACCTTTATTCAGCCCGCGCGGCGATTCGAATTCCGCCGCCGGTTTTAATTTTAATTCATATAATTTTTTAATAGACAATTCCATTTCTTCGCTCGCTATGGTTCCCAATTCGGACAAATTCTTTTTGGACAAAATCAAAGATTCTCTTATAAATCTTTTAAACGATACTTCCAAATCGGGACTTGCCGATAAAATAAAAATAATCGCATCCGGGACCGAATCGAATTATAATATCGTCGAAAACAAATTCGGACTGAACTCGTATCTAAATAAACTTGAAATTTCAGATATGGCGTCTCAAAAAAAATCCGTTACCGGAATTTTATCGGACTTTTCTAAAAAAACCAACGACGCTCTTATTATTGCCGGACCGGACTTCGCGTATTCTGATTTCAAAATTTTCGGGGACAGTCCCGTTAAAAATATTTTTTATTGCTCTCCTTCCAAATACGGCGAAAACGCCGGAATAAAAAATATAGTCTCCTCAAAAAAAATCTATTCGAAATCCGAACCTGCCGTCATTACCGCGGAATTTTATTCAAATTTCGAACATCAAAATATTTTAAAAATTTACTCCGTAGGTTCAGGTTCAGGTTCAGGTTTAGGTTCAGTTTTAAACGACAAAAAACTTGCCGGAGAATTCAACGTTAATCTAAAAAAAGGAAATTCGACTGATTTTTTTAAAATAAATCTTAATAATTCCAGTCATAACTTCTTTTGCGCGGAAATCTTAAAAGATAATTTTGAAATTGATAACGCGTTTTTTTTTCATCTTGATTTTTCCGAACCGGCTGACGCCATTTTTGTCGAGAATTCTAAGGATACCAACGTTTCCGAACAATTGCTTTTAAGCTCGAATTATTCTTTGACTCAAAAAAAACAATTTCTTTCCATTAACGATTTAAATCGGAAAACCGCAAACATTATTTTTTTGAATAATCTCGGCGGATTGAATCCGGAATTAATAACTCCTTTGAAAAATTACGTTTTTAACGGAGGCGGATTGATTATTGTTCCTGACGAATCTTTAAGCCAAAATATTTTAAACGACTACCTTGGAAAACAATTCTCGAACGAAGAACCTCTGCTTCCCGTTTACTCGGAAGGCGTAACCGAAAACGTATTTTTTAAAAACCCGGGATTCGATTTTTTAAAAAAACTCGAAAAACTTCCAATCCAAAAAGCTTTTTCAGCCAAACCATATCTTGACGGAGTTTGCGAAATACCTTTGACTTTTTCCGACAATTCGCCCGCCGCGGTCTCTAAAAATTTCGGCAAAGGAAAAGTAATTGTTTTTCTTTACAATCATAAATTAAAAAACGGGTCATATCCGCTGACTCCCGAATATTTTTTTGTTTTCAATCACATTATGAATTCTTTGTTTAAAACCGGAAACATCGAATATTGCGAACAAAATATTTTTTCAAAAATTGATTTTAAAACCATTTTTGAGAAAGAATATCATAACATAAAATCCGGCGTATATTACAATGAAAAAGAAAACAAATATATAATCGTAAATCCTCGAAGACCGGACATTTTCTTGAATTCAATTCCTCTCGACGATATCATAAAAAAATTCACAACTTTAAAAAAAACATATCCGCTTGAAAATTGCATTTTTAAAATCATTATAATATTAATTTTCAGCGATTTCATTTTAAGTTGTTTTATGAAGAAATATGTAACTGATCTTCCCCCGAAAAAGTAGACACTCAAATAAGCAATTAAATACTAAAATATGTTAATAAAAAAAGCAATAAAATGCTTTGTATTCTTATTTCCGAAATTTAAATATAAACTGAAAGCAACATCCGATATGAGCATATGCTTTTAAACCGGAAAAATCATTAACCAATATCCATTCTTCGGTTCCTTCAGCGCGCAAATAAATGTCATCGGATAGATCCATTGATCGTAATTCTTCAATATTATAAGGTCCTTTTACTTGTTAGTTCTTATATATATAGTATTTCATAATTATTCAGTTAACTTTTTATTTTTATAAATCGAAATCAAAAAATTGGGTCTGGATAATTTAAAAGCGTCCAATAATTCGTAATTAGTTTTATATTGTTCATTCGCGGCTATCAGATAATCAGGATTATATTTTTCATAATATTTCTTATAAAGATTTCCCGGAATGATTTTAATATCGGTTCTGTCAAAACAAATTTGAGGCGCCCACCATCCTGCGGCGGTTTTGCCTGAAGGAATCAATTCATTAATCTTTTTTGAAGCATTCGACAAATCATAACCGGTTTGATGAAACGAATAAAAATACTGAAATAATTCTATCGCTAAAAAAATAACGATAAAAGTTTTTAAGTTAAGAAATCGCGAGAATTTCGGAAGAAGATAAAATAAAAATACCGACAGTAGAATCGAAACAATCAATACAGCGCAATCAGAATGATTCATTTGGATTTTTTTTTTAAGTATCCACCATGCGAAAGGATAAACAAAAAAAAATGAAAGCGCGGTTCCGAGAAACGCGGATTTTTTTTCTGTTGATATTGTGAAATATGAAATAGAACCGATAATAAAGAAAGGTATCAGCATTAGTCTGTATCTCGCCGGAGAATACGTAGCTGATAAATTTATCGCAATAACCGTCAGAATAAAAACCGGAATTAATAAAATCTCGATTTTTGAATTTCTATTCCGGTTAAGAATGATTTTGTAAATGCCCGCGAGAAAAAAACCGTAAATCATAAAGCATCTGATAAAGAAATTGGAAGATAAGAAAGTTAAAACATTAAAAGCGTTAAAAAAATAAAAGTTTCCGGAATGATCAGCGAAAATATGTCTTAATATTACAGACTCCTTTAAAAGAGCGTAAGAATCGTAGAATTTTAAAATATACAAAAGTGAAATCAAAACTGCCGATACGATTCCAAAAATAAAAAATCTGAAAACAGAATTTTCTTTACGGCGGAAAAAACCGGCCGCGATAATCGAAACTGTTGCCGGAACGAAATTAGTTTTTATTAATATTCCCGATACTATCAGAAATCCGCAGACAAACTGATGAGTTGCGGTTTCATTTTTAAAACAATACAAAGATAACGCGAGCCATAGCAGCAAATAATTTTCAGTCAATCCGGTTCTATTAACCGCAATAACAATAAAAGTCAGCGAAAACAAAACCGCGTAATATAAAAAATTGGTTTCATTTTTAAAAGCAAGCGAAAAAATAATCGAGCTAATCAGACCGAGACAGGCGAAGAATTTTATAAGTGAGACAAAACTAATTCCTGCGATTTTAAAAAACAAGTAGGTAAAAAAAGAATTAAGAGGAAAAACAAGATGGTAATTATATTCCTCAAAAAAAAAAGTTCCGTTAGTTATTTTGTGTTTGGCGTTAAACGAATAAATCCCCGGGTCGACAAAAGCGTCTTTATCTCCGGAACTGAAATAAAACGGATCTTTATAAATATCGTAATATCGTAAAACAAACGCAACCGCGAACAATACAACAATAATATAAAAACGTTTTCTCGCCATAATACAAATGATTATTTTTCGCCGGAAAAAATTATACGCGGCGGAATATTGTATTTATACGGATTATTCTTTTTAAAGAAATCGTTTAATGCGTCTCTGATAAAAACCAGCGTGTCGAATTTTTCCACGCCTTTAGAAAACAATGAATAGCCGTCGTTCGCCGCGCCGATATAATTCGGAACCGATACGGTATACATTTTATCGTCCAGAAATTCTTTTCCATCGCTTGTGGTCAATGTTTCGATATAATATTTTCCAATGTCGCGGTTTTTATAATATTTCAGAATTAATCCTGAAATCTGCATACTGTGATAGCCGTCGTTAAGCATATTTTTCAAAAAATTTCTTATGTGAACGCCTTTAAGTTTCATCGTAAAAATCGTGTTGCCGAAAGGTTCGACCTGATAAACGTCCCGAAACAAAATATCGCCTTTCAAGATATATCCCCTGATTCCGGAATTGTTGTAAAAAGCCAAATCGGTTTTGCCTGTTTCGCGAAGAATGTCTGTCAAAAGATTTCCCAATTTCGAATCGGCATACGAATCGCTTTCATTTGATTTTGTCAAATCATCTTCGGAATATCCGGATTCGACTTTCATTATATTTTCAATATCGCGGCTTCGATCGCTTATGAAAGAAATGATTCCGGAATCTTCTCCTGTTTCATCAATTTTCAAAGAAACAAGGGCGTTTGTATCGTAAATGATTTTCTTATTAATTTTATCAAAAATTATTTCAAATTTTCCAACGGCTGATAACTTTCCAAATGTGCTTAACAAATACGTCTTAACCCCTTTTTCTTTCATCGGAATCTCTTTTCCTTTATGGTCGTGTCCGCCGAAAATAATATCAAACCCATTAATTTTCTTTATTAACGCGCTGTCAAAATCAGTTCCGCAGTGAGACAGACAAACTGTCAAATCAGGTTTGTTCCGCATCATTTTTTTAAGAGTTTTTCTTAAAGACTTTGTTTCATTCTTAATTTTAAATTTATTCAGATTTTTTTCGCCGATTATTAAAATCGTTTCAGTAGTCAATACTCCGGTAACTCCGATTTTCAAATTATGTTCGGGATATTCTAAATTCACAAAATCATCAAGTTTTTTTCCTGAACATTCCACATTGCTGACCGGCATTTTAAAATTAATTCGATTTAATAAATCGATAAGTTTATCTTCTCCTCTGTCGAATTCGTGATTTCCAAAAGTTCCGGCGGAATATCCAATTAAATTCATACAATCGATAACAAGTTTCCCGTCGGTCAAATCGCCTTCGGGAGTTCCCTGAAACATATCCCCGACGTCAAACAAAATGACGAGTTTGTCGGGATTATTATTTTTATAATCGTCGACATATTTTTTAAGAGCGGCGAATCCGCCGACAAGAGGCGGATTTTGCGAATCCGCCCAAACTGATTTATAAGGTTTAATCTGTCCGTGAATATCGTTAGTATAAAAAAAAACAATTGCGACAGTGTCTCCGGAAGCAATGATATTTTTCGATAGATTTGATGAATTTGATATGCTTGCCGCGATAGAATTGTGAGATAAAAAAAATAATAATAAAATTAAAACCGAAAAATTAAAGATATATTTAGAAAATATCTTTTTCATACTTCCTCCGGATTTTCATTTTTATTTTCAGACTTAGTTAATTTGACAATCTGAAGTTCGGCTTCTTCAAGTTTTTTATTGCATTTATTAAGAATATCCATTCCTTTTTTATATATCTCGATCGATTCATCCAAACCGGTGTCAGGCGATTCGAGTTTTTTCACAATATTTTCAAGCGAATTTATACCTTCTTCAAAATTAAATTTTTCGTTTTTCATTTTATTTCATTCTCCGGAATAAATAATTAAAATCATATTCGGGTCTATTTATAAAAAAACCGTTAAAACGGTTAGCAAATAACGATTTTATTTTTATAAACATCGCAATTAATTGCGGCGTTTATAAAAATAATACAAAAACTAAAACCGTTTTAACGGTTAAAAAAAGCAACTGAATAGCGACAAAAAATCATTTTTTTTTATCCGTTTCCGGAACAATCAATTTTTTCAAAATATGCCTATAAATACTGACAAAACCCGAAATAACTCCAAGTATGGTTCCGGCAGTTACAAACACGGCGTTTGTTTTATGCATAATATATTTTTCTATTGCAAGACCTAAAAAAAAACCAACGAGAATACAACCAATCATTGTAAATCCGATATTTGAAACAATAGACATCAATCTTATGCTTTCAGTCCATTCGCGGATATTTTCGGAACGTTTCTCGTTTATCAAAGGTTCCGGTTCGACGAGTTTATCAGTATTTTTTTCATTATTCGTATTTTCTATTTGAACACATCCTTAATTCTATCGATTATAGATTTATTATCGCCGCCGATATCAATAGATTTTCCCTTGTATAAATCATGAAGTTTTAAAATGAGTTCCTTTTCATCCGAAGCGAGTTTAACCGGAACCGCCACAACGACTTCAATCAACAAATCGCCCACTCCATACCCGTGTATGTCGGGAATGCCTTTTCCTTTTATTTTAAAAATCTTCCCGCTTTGAGTTCCTTGAGGAATTTTCAATTTTAATTGTTTTTTGTCAAGCGTTTCAATTATGATTTCGTCGCCAAGCGCCGCTTGCGGATATGTTACTGCCGCCTGCATAATCAAATCGTTATTATGTCTTGAAAACTTTTTATGTTCTTCTACCGTTATAAAAACATATAAATCTCCGTAAGGACCGTCGTTTTTACCCGCGTTTCCTTCGCTCCGAACCTTAAGCTGCTGACCGCTTTCAACGCCTGCCGGAATTTTCACGGAAATTTTTCTATCTTTTTGAGTCATCCCGAGACCGTTGCATTTCTTGCAAGGCGAAGTTATTACCCTGCCTTCGCCGCGGCAATTAGGACAAGTCCGGCTGATTGAAAAAAAACCCTGTCTTTGTTGAACCTGTCCGGCTCCGCCGCATAATTTACAGGTTTCAGATTTCGAACCGCGCTGCGAACCGCTGCCGCCGCAAGAATCGCATTTGTCATACCGTTTATATTCCACGTTTTTTTCGCATCCGAAAGCGGCTTCTTCAAGCGTTATCGAAATATTGTATCTTAAATCGTCGCCGCGATAAACTCTATTGCGACTTCCTCCGCGTTTGCCGCCGCCTCCGAATAAATCTTCAAACAAATCTCCAAATCCGCCAAGACCTTCAAATAAATCCTCAAATCCGCTGAAATTAGCGTTTGTCCAGCCGCCGGTTCCGCCTTCAAAAGCCGCGTGTCCGAATTGATCGTATTGCTGCCTTTTTTTCGCGTCTGATAAAACCTGATACGCTTCAGTCGCTTCTTTAAACATATCCTCCGCTTTTTTGTCGCCCTGATTTTTATCCGGATGATATTTAACCGCAAGTTTCCTATACGCTTTTTTTATTTCTTCCGGCGACGCGTTTTTCTCAACGCCAAGCGACTCGTAATAATCTCGTTTGCTCATTTTACGCTATCTCTCACCTCATTTACAAAATAAACATTAAATTATGATATTATAAAATTTTTGACAAAGTGTCAACAAATAAATTTAAGTTTCCAGAATTAAAGAATAAAATATTTTATTAGAGGAAAATGGCATTACAGAAAAGCTATAAAATAAAAAAAAATTAAAAATACAGGAAAATCATGTGATTTTTGTTTGGAAAATCAAAAATCTAA
>Ga0116156_10000736_pt1 | contig 33918 bp, 27 predicted proteins | sample AD_UKC045_MetaG_FD_89891 | JGI IMG/M metagenome (GOLD analysis project Ga0116156, IMG submission 89891) | Active sludge microbial communities of municipal wastewater-treating anaerobic digesters from USA - AD_UKC045_MetaG | ecosystem: Engineered > Bioreactor > Anaerobic > Digestate | place: USA...
ATCCTTTTCCGTAAATTCGGCTTAATATAATATTCGAAAATCGTTTCACGATTTCCTTAACTGTTTCAAAGATGAAAATTTAAAAAAAAGCGCAAAGACACTGTAATTTATATAGGTTTCAAAGCGCTTCAAAAAATATTCTTGCCGTAAAAGCAAGAAATTTACCGATAAGATACTAAGCCGTATTTATTACCGATTACAAAACATAGCTTAGCAGTAACAAATTAAAAGACTAAATATTACAAAAATTTCTTCCCGCGTCAAAAGCTTTAAGATTAACGTCGAGTATTTTTTCGGGCAGCGTTTCTTTAATTGTTTTTTTCCAGAGGTCTTCCGGAAAAGATAAAAAACCGGATAAAGCTCCCAACATTATCGTATTGACGGTTTTCGGGTTGCCTACTTTATCAATAAGTTTTGAAATGCTTAAAATATGAAAAGTAAGATTCTTCAATTCAAAAAGCTTTTCAATGTTTTCGGGATACCTGAATTTGCCTGAATTAACGCTTGGAGGAGAAAGTTCTATATCAGAAACTATTAAAACTGTTTTTTTGTTTGCGTAATCAAGATATCTCGCGGTCTCTATTTTTTCAAATGAAACAATAAAGTCCGCGTCGCCCAAACTTATCAAAGGGGAATTTACGTTTTCGCCAAACCGGATATAACTCACTACGCTGCCGCCCCGCTGGCTCATTCCGTGGACTTCGCTCTGCTTCACGTCTAATCCGGAGTTCAACGCGGTTTCAGACAAAAGTTTGCTTGCCAGAATAATTCCCTGTCCGCCGACTCCGCACACTAATACATTAGTTATTTTTTTTTCGTTCATAATATTTGTCTTGCCTTAAATAATTATTTTACGTAAAAATATTTTTTAATAATATCGATTTTTTCTTTATCAATAAGCGGTATGGAATATAATTCATCGATAGAATTAAACCCATCTTGTTTTTTTTCGGTTACTAAATACGATTTATATCTATCAATTAATTGAGCTGTAAAATCGTCGCATCCGGGGATTCTTGAGAGTTCGTCGAGAGTAACGGTTTTTAGATTATAAACCGGGAAAAAAAAGTTTTCCTGAATTTGATTGGATGCTGAATTATCCGCAGAATTTCTATTTCCGGTTGTCGGACCGGAGTTATTATTATTTTCAGGTAAAAATAAATTTTTATACATTGGCGGAGGCGGTAAAATATCCTTTTGATTTGCGTTTTCTGAGTTTTTTGAGTTTTCTGATTTTTTGCGGTTTAAATATTCTTTTATTTTCGAGTCGAGAGATTCGTCAAAAGCGGAAGACTCGGGTATTACCGGATCTGTTTTTAAAAAATATTTGTAAAGACAATAAGCTGAAACGCCAACCGCCGCTGCGCCTGCGGAATATATCAAGACTTTTTTTTTAATTTGATTTTTTTTATAATCTATATATTTTTCAAAACCGTAATAGCCGGCGGCTCCCGCCAACGCCAAACCCGCGGCGCCGTAAATTACCGGTTTCGTAAAATTTTTTTTTTCGCAAGATTGTTTTATTACAAAATTTTCGTCTTCAAAAATTTCTTCAGGGCAATATTTTTCTTTTTCGCAATCAGTTTTTTCAGGACAAACGGATGGATTTTTTTTTTGGTTGCAGGATTCGTTTTTTAGAGCGCCGCAACGCGGTTTAGTTTCGGCTGCAGGTTCTTTATGCGAAACGTCTGAATGAACGCCGGGCAGTTGAATTTCAGCGGATTGATTTGACTCCGAAACGGATGCGTCTGAGGTTTTGATTTGAAGTTCTTCGGATTTTTTTTGTTTTTCCAGTTCTTTAGCATAAACTTGTTTTATCTCTTCAGAGTTTTTAGCGTCGCCAGATAAAGCGTATTCTTCTGCGAGCGCGTCGTATGCCGGTTTGAATAACGGATTAACTTCGATTGATTTTTGGAGAAAATAAATTTTTTGCGGCGAAGAAGATTGAACCGCCATATCGTAAAAATAATTTTCAAGATTATCGGAGAAAATATATTGTGAAAATAATAAAATAGAACCTGCAGTCAAAAGAATTTTTTTTAAATTCATTGTAAAATCCTCCGCGAAACATAAGACGACTATTTATATTTTGTCATTAAATAAAACTCCGGTTATGTCGGAAAAAATCTTTTATTTTATTTAATTTCAAGCAATTCAATTTCAAAAACAAGAGTTTCATTCGGCCCGATCATACCGCCGGCGCCGCGTTCTCCGTATGCCAATTCAGGCGGAATAACAACAACCCATTTTGAACCAACGGGCATAATTCTGAAAATCTCAGTCCAGCCCGGAATCACGTCGGAACTTACGAAAGTTATGGGTTCTCCGCGTTTATAAGAGTTGTCGAATTCTTTGCCGTCTGTGAATTTGCCAATGTAGTTCGCAACTATCGAGTCTGTGTCTTTAGGGATATTGCCGTCGCCTTTTTTTAAAATTTTATATAAAATACCCGAAGGCAATTCAACCACGGCTTCTTGAGTTTTAAATTCTTCTCTGAATTTTTCTCCTTTTGATTTATTGGTTTCTGAAACGGCTTGAAATTTTAATTGTTGTTTTTCATACATCTTCATTTGAAAATTCGTCATAACAGCTTTCATATCGGTATCGTTTAAATCTGAGTTTTTGCCTTCGACAGCGTCCTTAAAACCTTTGATGAAGCTTTCTTTGTCTATTTCGATTTCCTGTTTAATGAAAGTTTTTCCCACGTCGTATCCAATGCTATATCCTGCGTCTTTCATATTCAATGAATTATCCGCCGGTTCACTCGCGGGTTCGGGTTGAATATCTCCGGTAAAACCAGCGGTTTTAAAACCTGCGGTTCCGAGATATAGCGTAAAAACAGCTATAATCAAAAAAAATAATTTTTTCATTTTAAAATCACGTCCTCGTTAAAATTATTGTTTGGAATTTTACAATAATTGTGAAAGTAATCAAGATTTTTTTTTATTTTATTAGGTTAATTTGATTTTTCCATTTGCATTTTTTAAAAAAGGGTTTTACATTAATTGATGATATTTTAAAAAAATGATATTTGAACTCAAAAAACGCGTTAGAGTTAAAAAAAACAATTCGGTTTTTTGATTTTCAAAAATTTTTCGGGACTGTCCAATAAGTCATTTTTTTGCAGGCGGGCTGCGACCCTGAACAGGGGCGATTCGTTTTGAGGCGAGCTGCTCGTTTAGAGGCGGGCGTTTCATTTAGAAGCGAACACTTCATATAGAAGCGAACACTTCATATAGAAGCGAACACTTCATATAGAAGCGAACACTTCATTTTGAAGAGAGTTGCGTTTATATCAATATGTAATCGCAAAATAAGATTAACGATTACAAACTTATTAGACGATCTCTTATTTTAACGAGTTTAAAAGTAATTGTAATGTTTAAAAAGGAGATGATAATTATGAGCGAAGAAAAAAAATTGGAAGCGGTAAAACCGGATTATGTCGCTCCAGAGAGAGCGAATATCAGAGAAGAATTGAAAAAAGTTTCGAATTTTACGGATGACGAACTTGCTGTTTTGAATTGGTCTTCTTTGTATAAATCTCATAGTTTAATTGTAAAATACGGACAAACAGGCGTTGAGGAAGGATTTAGAAAAGAGGAATGGTTTCAAAACGAGGTAAAAAATTATATAGCCAATAAGCCTAGTCAGATTGAAGAAAAACCGAAAGATAAAAAGGATATGACAAAAGAAGAATTAAAAGAATTAAAACTGAAAGAAAAAGAAGCGGCGCGTCTTCAAAAAGAAAAAGAACGTCTTGAGAAAAAAGAAGAAATAGAGCGTAAAAAAAGAGTAAAAGAAGTTAAAGAAAAATTTAAAGATACTGAGTTTAAGATTTACGAGTTTTACGGATTTTTAAGCGACCTTGCGAAAAGCAAGGAACGGAATTTTGAATTAACGCTCATTGATAAAGCGTTGATAAAAGTTAAACGCGCGGGAAAACCTTATTTCAATATATTTGCGGACAACGGCAAAATAGTTTTTAAAAGAGGAGAAGTATGATTATTATGAAAAAACAATTAAAGCTGATATTGAGTTTATTAATTTTACAAATATTTATATCGAATACCGCGATAGCCGGAACGATTTTGAAATACAATAAAACGGTCGAGTCGAATATGCAGGGAATGAATACTCCGGCTTCAGGAACCTTGTCGGTTGTAAAAATAAGCGACAGCAAAATGCGCGTGGACGATGGGAAACTTTTTTCTTGCATAATCCTTCTCGATAAAAACGTTATGTATTTATTGACCCATCAGAATAAAACGTATGTGGAATTGTCGTTGAATTCCGGCGATTTTCAAAACAAACTTAAAGATGAAATGAAAAAGCAGATGGGAAAAGAAGCGGAAGTCGACCCCTCGGTTTTTACAATGCCGCAGATAAAACTTAAGGTTAAAGAAGTCGGCGAAAAGAAGAAGATCAAAAATTGGAATTGCGCGAAATATATCCAGACTATGCAGATGAACCTTATGGGAAATCAGGAAACGGTAACTGAATTATGGACGACTGAAGATATAAAAATCAACGTTGAATCTTATTCGAAATTCGCTGCGGCTATGCTGTCGACTATGACAATGCAGGCAGGCGGCGTATCCGAAGAAATTTTGAATGAAACGAAAAAATTGAAGGGAATAACGGTAATATCTGTAACGACCGCGAATATGATGGGTCAAAAGATCAAGAATACGGAAGAATTAATAGAAGCAAAAGAAATTGAATTAAACGATTCTGATTTTCAAATACCGTCTAATTATAAGAAAAACGCCAATATGTTTGGCGGTATGGAATAATTTTTTTTGTTTTTTTTATTTGGTTTTTAAAGCCGGATGATGCAATAAAAAAAGCGAAGTTTTTCAAAACATATACGTTTGTTAGGAAAAACTTCTAAAAACCCAAAAACTACAACCTGAAAATTTGCGCATTAGAAAAAGCGCTTAACAATATTATTTTTTTTTATTTTCAGCGTTTTTTCAAAATCCAATTGCAGTTTTTAGGTTAAAGCAAAACGTTGAATTTATATTTTTTAATTTTGGAGAAGTTTTAATGAATAGTTTGAATTATAAAAAAAACGGGTTATTTTTGGAGGAGTCGGAATTATCCAAACTTGCCAAAAAATACGGAACGCCTCTTTATGTTTACAGCAAAAAGAATTTTATTGAAAGTTATAATAACATAAAAAAATCATTGAATGATATTGACAATCTGATTTGTTTTTCTGTCAAAACTTGTTCTAATGTAAATATAATCCGGTTATTGAAAAATCAGGGAGCCGGATGCGATATAGTTTCAGGCGGAGAACTTTTCAGAGCTGTTAACGCGGGAGTTTCGCCGTCAAAAATAGTATATGCCGGCGTTGGCAAAACTGAAGAAGAAATACGATACGCTTTGAAGACTGACGTATTGATGTTTAACTGCGAATCGGTTCCTGAAATAGAATTGATTAATACAGTCGCGGGCGAAATGAAAAAAAAAGCGAGAATAGCGGTCCGCGTAAATCCTGACGTCGACGCTCATACGCATGCGAAAATAACCACTGGAAAAAAAGAAAATAAATTCGGAATAAATATAGATATTGTTCCGGAATTGTATTCAAATTTAAAAAAATATAAAAATATAATTCCTTACGGGATACACTGTCATATTGGTTCGCAGATTACAGAAGTAGAACCTTTTGAAAAAGCTTTGGCAAAAATATTGAAAACGGTTGAAATTATCAAAAAGTCGGGAATTGACTTGAAAACCTTGAATTTGGGAGGCGGTCTCGGAATTCAGTATAAACCAGAGCAAAAACCGATAGACGTTAAGGCGTTCGGAAAAATGGTTGGAACGAAAATGAAAGGGCTTGGCATGAAACTTATTCTTGAGCCCGGCAGATATATTGCGGGAAATTCGGGGTTGCTTTTAGTTAAAGCGGTTTATATAAAAGATATTGGAATAAAAAAATTCGTTATAACCGACGGAGCTATGAACGATCTTATAAGACCGACTTTATACGAAGCGTATCATCATATCCAAACATTGAAAAAAACAGGGAAATCGGAAGTTTTCGACATAGTGGGACCGGTATGCGAATCAGGCGATTACTTTGCCAAGGACAGAAAAATCGGCAGAGTTAATCAAAACGGGTATCTTGCCGTTTTAAGCGCGGGCGCTTACGGATTCAGTATGTCGTCGAATTATAATTCAAGACCTAAAGCGGCTGAAATTCTTGTTGACGGAGCCAAATCTTCGATAATAAGAAAACGCGAAACTTACGAGGATTTGACAAGATTGGAATAATAAAAAATGAACGACGAAAAAAAAAAAAACAAAGACGAAGCGTATTTTGTCGTAAAAAAATTAATTGAAAACAAACACAGCGCTTACCTTGCGGGCGGGTGCGTCCGCGACGAGCTTCTCGGATTGAATCCGGTAGATTACGACGTTGCTACGTCCGCGACTCCGGAAGAAATTAGCGGAATTTTTCACAGGACTGCGGGATTCGCGAAAAAATACGGCGTTACGGTAGTTGTTTTAAACGATAATATAACTGTCGAGGTTACAACTTTCAGAAAAGATTTCGGATATCGAGACGGCAGAAGACCGACTTTTGTCGAGTTCGGAACAATCGAAGAAGATTATATTCGACGCGATTTTACCATCAACGCAATGTATAAGGACGTTTTAACCGGCAAGATAATAGATTTTAGCGGAGGCGCTTCCGATTTAAAAAATAAAATCGTGAAATGCGTCGGGATTCCTGAAAATAGATTTAAAGAAGATAAATTGCGAATTATGAGAGCGATAAGATTTGCGGGGGCGTTGAATTTTACAATTGAATCCGAAACTAAAAAAGCAATCATAAAATATATTGACGAACTCGCTTTTGTCAGCAAGGAAAGAATACATGATGAATTGACGAAAATGATCACAAAAAAAAACGCGGATATTTCATTGAAATTACTGAAAGAAATCGGAGCGTTAAAAATAATCTTGCCGGAGCTTGAAGAATGCTCTGGAGTAAAGCAACCGCCTGAATTTCATCCGGAAGGCGATGTGTTTGAACATACTTTGAAATTATTTGAAAACGCGGAATATCCGATAAATAAGATACTCGCGTATTCGATGCTTTTTCACGACGTCGGCAAACCTGCGGTTTTTACAATCTCAGATAGAATAAGATTTAACGGACACGAAAAAATCGGCTCCGAAATCGCGGAAACTGTTATGAAACGTTTGAGATTTTCCAATAAGGACGTCAGAGATATTAAGAAAATTGTTTTAAATCATATGAAATTTATGAACGTCAAGTCAATGAAGAAAAGCACTCTAAAAAAAATTATTTTCGGAAACACTTTTGACAACGAACTTGCGCTTCATAAGCTCGATTGCCTCGCTTCGCATGGCAATCTTGAAAATTATTATTATTTGCTGGAAAAACGCGCCGCGTTTGAAACGGAAAAAAAAATGCCGGTTCCTTTTATATCCGGTCATGATATTATTAACGCTGGAATTCAGCCTTCGCCCGTCTTCAAGAAAATATTGTCTGATATTTATAATAAACAGCTCGAGGGAATAATTAAAACAAAAGAAGAAGGACTTGATTTAGTAAAAGAATATATTAAAAATACCGGCGATGAAAAATAAAGCGCGTTTTAAAATTCTTATATGTTCGGCGTTTAAAAAAGAATACGAACATCTAAAACAAAATATTTTAAAAATATCAATATCGAACCGCGGAGATTCTTTTTGCATAAAAAATAATTCGAACGATGAAATTGAAATTTATTTTATCGAGATTGGAATCGGAAAAACTAACGCCGCCGTCAATGTTTCTTTTGCTCTCGCGTCAATAAATCCCGATATAATGATTCACATTGGATGCTGCGGCTCATTAAACGACGACGTAAAAACCGGAACAATATTTTGCCCTGAAGAGATTTCCGAAGCCGACGTCTGCGGCTATATTGATTCTATTAAAATTCCCTTAAAACTGAACCCTGGTTTTTTCAAATCATCGCCTAATCTCATAAATTTAGTAAAACAAAATATTTATGAATTCAGCGATTTTAAAATAAAATTCGACAATATTTTAACAGGAGATTTTATTTTGCTTGATTATATTGTGAGAGATAAACTGAGCGCATTGTTTAATGAAAACCGGAAAGACGCGACGGCGAATTATTCGGGTTTTGATATGGAATCATACGCGGTTGCAGCCGCTGCGCAAAAGTTTAATACTCAATTTTTAGCGGTAAGAATCTGCGCGGATAATTGCAGATGTTTATCCCGGCAATTCGATTTTACCGGCGTCCGGAATAAATCAGTTTATTCATTAAAAGAATTTTCAAGATCAATATACGATAAATCCGTAGATAAAAATAATTTTTATAAATCGCTTGAAGTTCTGAACGAATTCGTTTTGAAATTAATTCGACTGCTAATTGATAAAAATGATTAATTTTCTAAAAAGAATCAAAGATTAAACTTATTGTTCCTATAAGTTTTATATAATTTTCGTATATCATTCCAGTTGTTTATATGAAAAGTAAATATTAAATTGACGACGATGAAAGTTGCAACAAGTTGCAAAGAGCGTCGAATTTCACATAGCCGTTGATGAAATCAACGGTAAAAAAAAAATATGAAAACGACCCTGAACAAGGGTCGAATTTCAAGACAGTATAAAATACAACCCTTTCAGGGTTGTATGTTCAAGTTTTTTAATACCGCAGGTTTCACCTGTGGTTACTTGAAATTCAACCGCGTTCGCGGTTGAAAATTATTAAAAACAAATCAAATTTTATTTAGAAAACTAAAAAAGATTAGTTTTTTTTACTGACCGAGCCCCGCCTAAATAGCCAGTAAAAAAGTGGAACTTTTTGGAAGCGCGCCCAGAGCTGCCCATCAAGAATAAAATTATTGACTAACAAAAAGCAAGTTTGTATAATAGGGAAAATTAAGAATCAATTAAGGAATTTATAAAAATGACATTGCTTATTGGAAGTTTGACAATAGGGTTGATATTATCGCTGCTTGCGTTTGGAGTATTGATAAGTTTCAGGATTTTCGATTTCGCGGATATAACAGCGGACGGTTCAATTACGTTAGGAGCTTCGGTAGCCGCAGCTCTTCTTGTAAAAGGATATTCTCCGTTATCCGCAACTTTCGCCGGATTTGCCGCCGGATTCATAGCCGGATTTGTAACCGGACTTCTTCATGCAAAATTTAAAATCCACAGTTTATTGGCCGGAATTTTAGTTATGACGGCGTTATACTCGATAAATCTTCATATTATGGGAAAAAGCAATATTCCGCTTTTAAATGAAAAATCCGTTTCAACGATAGCTGAAGAAACCGGCAAAAAAATTTTTAATACTGAAAACGATATAAATCTTTTCGGCTGGGAAATTCCGGCATGCGACGCAATGATGCTGATTTTTGTTTTTATTATTATTTTAATTGCAGGATTGTTTTTATATTTATTTTTCAGAACTAATCTCGGAACTGCGATGCGGGCGACGGGAAACAATTCTCAAATGATACGCGCGCTTGGAGTCAACACTGGAAATATGACGATGCTTGGAATCGCGTTATCAAACGGTTTAATAGCTCTGTCAGGAGCTTTGCTCGCTCAATATCAAGGTTTTGCCGACGTCCAAATGGGAATAGGAATAATAGTGTGGGGATTGGCGAGCGTTATAATCGGCGAAGCGCTCGTAGGCAAACAAAGTCTCGCTCTTTTAATCGTCGGCGCAGTTATCGGTTCGGTGATTTTCAGATTAATAGTGGCTATAGCTTTAAGATGGGGAATGAATCCAAACGATTTAAAATTAGTTACTGCCATATTTGTATTTTTAGCTTTAATAATCCCGGGTTTGATTTCAAAATATTTATCAAAATTATCAATATGAAATACGCAGAGGCAAAACAAGGCAGAATATTTGTCGTCCGGCTTGAACACGGAGATATAATTCATAAATCAATTGAAACGCTTGCTAAAAAAGAAAAAATAAAATCCGCATCCGTAATAATACTCGGCGGAGCGAACGCAGAAAGCAAACTTGTGACCGGACCTGAATCAAACGGTTTAAAAAATATTAATCCAATGGAATACGTTTTAAACGGAGCTTCGGAAATCGCCGGAGTAGGAACGATTTTTCCCGACGAATCAGGCGAACCAATTCTGCATATGCATATCGGCGCGGGCAGAAAAGATAAGTCGGTTACAGGATGCGTCCGGCTCGGGGTTGAAACTTGGCTCGTAGCCGAAGCCGTGATATTCGAATTGACAGATTGCAGCGCATTGAGAAAAACCGACTCAGTTTCAGGTTTCAAACTTCTTGACATTTAAATAATAATTTGTAAGTTCGCGGCAATAATTTTCCCAACCCGATATTTTATTATTAACCGGGGTATTGTTTTTTTTAATTTGCAAAGAAGCGTCATTAAGAATTTCATTGATTTTTTTAGACCATAAATCTACGTTAAGCGGCAGAATATTTTTGGAATCGACTATTTCGCGGGCTGCGGGATAATCCGAACAAATCACCGGAATCCCAAAATATTGAGCTTCGTATAAAGGCAGGCCGACTCCTTCGTATATTACAGGATACGCGAGCATAGCCGCGCATTTATAAAGCGCGGACATTTCAATCTCGTTCATATTATTTAAAAATTTAATTTTTTCGCGGCGTTGTTTTTTTGTTTTCCATCCTTTTCCGGCGGCAATAACAATCTCGCAATCGTTTTTAATTTTGTCGGCGAGTTCATATAAAAATTCAATGTTTTTTCCGGGTTCCAAAGTTCCGACAAATAAAACAAACGGTTTCGTTAAACCGAATTTTGATTTGAATTTTTCTATTATTCCATCGCCTATAGATTTATCAAGCAAAGAATTTCCGGAATAATTAATTATTTTTATTTTTTGTTCGACGCCGTTATAGCCGTAAAATCTTTTTAAATCGTTCATGGTGGATATAGTCGGAACGAATATTTTATCGGCGATTTTAACGCTTTTAGAAACATAATAATTATAATAAATTTGTTTTGAAATAGAATATCTTGAAAAAAATAATTTAAACATAACGTCGTGGAGAGTCAGAAATTGTCCGCCCTTGTAATTGACGGGCAGAATATTAGAAAACGAATGAACAATATCCGGTTTTATATTATCTAAAATACGCGGCAGTTTAAATTGTTCAAAAAAAATCCGTTTAAATTTAGAGCCGAAATCAAAGGTTTTCCAGATATAATTTTTTTTTTTACAATTAATTCTCGTCAAAGCGTTATTATAAAAAGTTTTATCGGAAAAAATTATAAATCTTAAATCTTCGCATTCAGGCAAAAAATTCAAAACATTTAAGGAATAAGTTCCGGCTCCGGAATAAATGTTTGAAACCGATAAAATATTTAAAACTATTGTTTTCATATTATTTGAAATCTTAATTGGACAGTTCGATTAATCTGCGGTATATATCCGAATGTTTAGAAATCATATCTTCGAGTTTGAATTCCTTAAAAGATTTTTTTATGTTTTCAGTCATAGTTTTGTATAATTCTTCGTTTTCCGCGAGGTTTTTGATTTTTTCGGCAAACGAAACATAATCGGCGACAGGCAACAAATATCCGTTGATTCCGTCGTAAATAATTTCCGGTATTATTCCTGTTTCTGAAGCCACTACCGGTTTGTAGAATTTTTGAGCTTTTAAAAGAGGAAGCGGAAAAGCGCAATATCTGTAAGGCAGAGCCATAATGTCAATGGCTTGTATTACGTCGTTAGGCGAATAATAGTTTTCCACCACAGCGATATCTTCCGCGACATTTTTTTGATTCAAATATATTTGAAGCTGCTCGCTTTGTTCTCCGTAAACCGCGAATTTAACGGGCGAATCGGGATATTTAGTTTTGAATTCTTCTACTATTTTCATATAAACGTCGTATCCGTTTCTTAGTCTGTCAAAACTTCCGAACAAGCAGACTATTTTTATTTTTTTTGATTCGGCACCAATAATTTTTTTTCTGATTTTTTCTTTTTCCTCCGCATTAGTCAAGGTATTGTCGTAATCAAGGCCGGGATAAATAACTGAGGTTTTGGAAGGCGGAACACCAAGATGCAAATAATCGCTCATAATATTTTTAGTAGGGCAGATATTAAAATCATTGAATAAGAATAATTTTTTTTCCAAATAACTGATAATATGTTTGATAAATCTTGTTTTAAATGGCATAAACATGGACATCAACACAAAATATCTTGAAGAAACGGAATTAATAATATTTTTTTTATTTTTAAAAGTCAAATATACGAATAGATTAGAGAGCAAGTCGTGAGTATGAATCAAGTCGAATTTATTTTCAGAAATAAAACTTTTAAACCTTTTAAAAGATCTGAAAAAATTCGGGTTGTTGAAATTTATATAAAGAATTTTAATATTGCGCTCTTTTAATTTTTCGAGAAGCGGATTATAACCCGGAGTGATTATTGTGATTTCAAAACCGTCGAGCGCGGATAAACCGTAGTTTAAAAGATAAAAAAAATATTCCTGACCTCCGCGTCCCGACATTGCGTTCCTTGATTGAATTATCTGTAAAATCCGGATTTTCATAATATTATTCAATATCAGACAATAACTAATAATTTTTTCGCGTCAATAGATTAAACGCTTTCAAGGATTTTATCGCGAATTCAATCTGCTCGTCTTCTTTAGTCGCTCCGTTATACGCGGCTTCGACGTCGGGTTCGATTCCTTTGCCGTGAATACAAATATTTGCCGGCGTATAATAATAGGCGTTTGTCAGTTTCAAACCGCTTTTATCGGAAAAAGAAAACAACTGCTGAACCGATCCTTTTCCGAAAGTTTTTTTTCCGATGATTACAGCCCGGTTGTGGGCTTTTAAAGCTCCTGTAACAATTTCAGAGGCGCTTGCGCTTAATTCGTTCACAAGCAGGACTAAAGGAAGCGAACAAACCGGATTTCCGTTTGTGTAATAGTCGGATATTGTCTTGTCGTTTCTGTCTTTGGTATAAACCACCTGTTTTTGACCGCTGATAAAATAACCTGAGATTTCCACTGCCGCTGTCAGCAACCCGCCCGGATTGCTTCTTAAATCAAAAATAATTCCGCTCACTCCGCTATCCGTAAGAATCATTAAATTTTCTTTAACGTCTTTCGCGGATAATTCCGTGAAAGAATCAAGACGCAGGTAACCTATTGAATCGGATAAAATTTTATGTCGCGCCTGAGACAATTCAATTTCGTCGCGTATCACTGTTATTGTCAGCGGTTCGGTTTCAGAATTGTCGCCGGGTAATCTGCGTATCGTTAAAATTACTTTGGAACCAACCTCGCCGCGCAGATAATCCTTAGCTTCGTCAAAAGGCATATTTTTTGCGTCCGTATCGTCGATTTTTAATATAATATCTTTTGGAAGAAGTCCCGCGATTTTAGCCGGACAATTCTTTACCGGCAGCAAATCGATAATCTGAAGATACGAATCGCCTGCGGATTCATCGTTATAAACTCCAATTTGAATTCCAATCCCTCCGAAATGCGATTTGATTTTATCCTGAAATTGTTCGTTTTCTTTTGCTTCCATATAGACCGAATAAGGGTCGTCGAGAGATTTCAACATTCCTTCGATGGCGCTTTTTATGAGTTTTTTATCGTCCGGTTTAGATATATGCTGACGTTGAATCTTAATCAAAATTTCCTGGAATTTTTTCAAGTCTTCGATTATATTGGAATTGACGGATTCATATATTCCGAAAATTAAAATTAAAACCTGAATAACCAATATTTTTTTGAAAGCCGCGAATAACTCTATCATAAAATTAGTATTCCACTACCGATTCAGAATTAATTTTAGCTGATTTGATTTGATAAAAACCGTTGAATTCTCTTATAATTTCAACCGGCGTTGAGATGATTTCATTTTTAATTTTCAATCTCAAGGAAATTGTTCCTGATTCGTTTTTAAAAACCGAACTTTCCGGAACCAATATCGCGCCGTTCAAATTATTATTCCCGCAGGACAATATTATTCTCGCGAACATTCCTGATTTCAGAAATCCGGAATTGTTTTCTATTCGGACTTTTATTCTGAAATTACGTTCCGGCATTTCCGCTTCCGAACTGATGAATTCGACTTTGCCTTTAAATGTTTTAGGGACGGCGTCGCTTATAATTTCGACTTCCTGTCCGTAAAAAATATTTAAAATATCCTCGGAAGAAGCGAAAAATTCAGCGTATAAATTAATATCGTCCAATAATTCGCATACTGAAGCTCCCTGATTAAGCATTTCTCCTTTATTGACAAAAACTTTCGATATCGAACCGGTAAAAGGAGCGAGAACCGTTTTATTATCCAAATTTATTTTTTTTATTTCGGCAGCCACTAAAGATTTTTTATATTGAAGCTCAGCATTAATTTTATCTTCTTCGGCGATTTTTTTGTCCCATTCGCCGATATCTTTTACAATCAGGCGATAAGAGGCTTCAGCTTTGTTTAACGCCGTTTCCGAAAGTTTGACGTTATTTTCAGCTTGCAGTTTTTGTTCTTTTGTCACAGCCGCCTGACTGAATAAGGAAGCCTGAAGTTCGCTTTGGCGAAGCGCGTCTTCATAATTCAATCTTGCTTCTTTAACCGCCGCCGCCGCTTTGTCGACCTCGTTTTTATCGGGCTTTTCAAATGTTTTATTATAAGCCGCTTCAGCTCTAATTTTATTCGATTCGGATATTTCAACGGAAATCATCGATTCGTCGTATTGAAGTTTTTCAAGTCTGAAATCTAAAGCGAGAATTTCCGCGTTTTCATTGACCTTATCGCCTTCCCGAACGTTTAACTCCGAAATTTCTCCGGAGCTTTTTGTTTTCAAAGTTATTTTATTGTCGGTTATTATATTTCCAATATATTCAATTCTATTCTTTAAATTTTTGGAAATCACCCTTGTAAATTCCGCGTCAGCCGGCGAAACGCCGCAGACCGCGGTAAAAAATAATACGAATAAAAAAATGAATTGTTTTTTCATCGTCTTTTTTCTCCTAAACCGAATTTCATTTGCAAAAAAAATAAATGTAGCGGTGTTTTTTTTCCTTGCTCCGAATTATATTTTTTATCGTTTCCTTGTCTATTTTGATTTTATATCAATATTATAATTCAGTCCGAGACTTTTTTTAAAATTCAATTCGGAAACAGTATAATTGTATTGCGATTGAATATATCTCAATCTGTTATTTAAAAGCGTTTTTTGAGACGCAAGATAATCTTTATACAATATTATTCCTTTTTCGTAATTCACTCTTTGAATTTTTAATTCTTCGGCGTTTTGATTGATTCTGTCGTTTATGAGTTCAAGATTATTTATGGATTCTATGAAATCGTTAAACATTCTTCTTATTTCAATGCCGATTTGAAATACGCAATGTTTTTTTTCCGCTTCGAATTTTTTTACCGCCAAATCGGATTGTTCGATAAGTTTCTTATCTTTCCATCCCTCGAAAATATTGAGTTCAACCGCAAGTTTTAATTTCCATTCTTTATCTTCATCGCTTAGCGAATAATGATGGCTGTTTAAAAATCCATACATTGCGTTTGTTTTAATTTTTGGTTTATAATATCGCGACCTTGCCATTTTATTGTCGAATCCGGCAATTTCTTTTTGAACATCGATTTGTTTCAGCTCGGGTCTATTGCTCATGCCGATAGCTATTAAATCCGCGATTTTATAATCAACGGTTTTCGGCGGTTCAAAAAAACGCCGTTTGGCAATAATCGGGGCATTATAGTTTTTATTCATATAAGCGTTCAATACCGATCTTGCAAGTTCAAGATTTCTCAATTCGGTTTCATAATCGAACTGCGCCTGTTTTAATTCGTTTTCGGCGTTAAAAACTCCGGATTTGATTTCTACGCCTTTGCTGATTTGCGAAATTGTGAACCGTAAGTTTTCCTGATTATAATCAAGCGCGTTCTTTCTGATTTTTACAAGTTCATCGTATAGTATATAATCAAAATAAGATTTTAATAGTTCATATTGAAAATCCAATTTATCGCATTTGAGATTAGATTCTTTCAATTTGGCAGTTATTTTTTTTTGATTGGCTTTTGCCGTCGAATAACCTCCGTCCCAAATCAGATATTCGGATATAAGCGAAATATTACAGCCGGTTCCGAATCCAATCGGAGTGGAATTTTGAGCTTGTTGCCCGCCAAGACCCATTGACGCCGCCGAAATTTCGTCCGTGGAATCTTCCGAGTATCCGATTTCGAGTTTCAATTTTGGAAGATAATCCGAGCGTTCGACGTAATACGCTTTATTTTCTATTTGCGTTTCAAGTTCGTCTTTGATAAATTCATTGTTTGCCGCATAAGCCGCGTTCATTACGTCTTCGATTGTATAAACGTAAATCCTTGCGGAATCAGCGGTTTGAACCGTATCGGCGGCGGATTTTTCGTCAACCAAAAATATATTATTGAATTTATTTTGCCGGTCGGTTCCGTCTTCGCCGGAGCCTATAATATTGTCAATTGAAGGCAAAACGGCTGAAACGGGAAGACATGGAGCAAAACAAAATAATAAAATTAATGCAATAAATTTTTTCAAGATTGAAATACCCCTTTGTTTCTTAGTATCAATAATGAAATATCGTCGAATTGATCGCGGTCTCCGCAGAATTTTTTTATTTCTTCAATCAAAGAATTTCTCATATCTTTTAATTTCATATCAAACGATTTTTTTATAAAATTATGAAGACGGTCTTCTCCGAATTGGTCTTCGTTTTCGTTTATGCATTCGGTAACGCCGTCAGTATATAAGAACAGGATATCTCCGCATTCAAGAAAACGTTTATGCTCGAACAATTCAATGTCTTCAAGCATACCCAAAACTATGCCGTCGGATTCAAGCAGTTTAATTTCTTTGTCGGAAGCAGAACATATTATCGGCTCGTTATGTCCGGCGTTCACGTATGTCAACTCAAAAGTCTTGACATTGTATTTTAAAGCAAAAACCGTTATGAATAAGTCTACCGCAAGCTCATTAATCATAAAATTATTTATTTTAAAAAAAAGGTCTTTTATATCTAAATCATCCGGATGAGCGCTTACCGAAGCTCTGATAAAAGTCATAAGAACCATAGTTAGCGACGCGGCGCCTACGCCTTTTCCGGACACGTCCGCTATCAGCATAAACATTTCGTTTTCGTTAAGTTTGATGCATTCGAAAAAGTCTCCGCCCGCGATTCTTGCCGGCACGCTTTTACCGCTTAATTCAATATTTGAAAAATACTCGAATTTTTTCGGCAATATGGACATTTGAAGAGATTGGGCTATTTTTATTTCCTGTTCAAATTTTTCTTTTTCAATTCCCGCTTTTATAAGTCTTGCATTTTCAATGGCGAGAGCCGCCATATGAGCCATTACTGAAAATAAGGTTAAATCGTCGTTATTAAAAGGATTGCCGCCTCTTTTATTTAAAACTTGGAGAACGCCGATTATTTTATCTTTTACTTTCAAAGGCACGCATAAAATCGATTTCGTTTTAAACGTCGATTTCTCGTCCGCTTTTTTATAAAAACGCTCGTCTTTTGACACGTCTTCGATTATCAGAGGTTTGTCGTTTTCAGCAACCCAGCCGGCAATTCCTTTGCCTACCGGAACCCGTATCTCTTTTAATTTGGAAGACGTCGAACCGGTAACAACGGAAAAAACAAGTTCGTTTGTCTTTACGTCGAGAAGCATCAGAGAACTCGCTTCAGCGTTCATTATTTCAGACGACAAACTCATTATGGTCGAAAGCAATTCGGATAACTCGAATGAAGAATTAAGTATCGTGCCTATTTTTTTTATCGTTGATAAGGTTTCTTGAAGCGTCAAAACGCCCGTATCTTTCATTTCAGTTTTATCCTTAAAAATTAACTATTTAAAGCCGTATCCGCGTCGGGAAAAATCGCAAGAGCTTTATCAAGTCCTGATACTTTGAGAATTTTTAACACGCTTTCATTTAAACCGCATAGTTTTATGAAACCGGACTGCGCTTTAGCTTTTTTTAACGCGGTTACTAATGTTCTTAATCCTTGACTGCTGATATAGCTTACGTCGGTAAAATCAAGTATCATTTTTTGCTGACCAATGTCGATATTAGTATAAACTTCATTTTCAAAAATATTATAAGTGTATGAATCTATTCTGCCGTTGACAGAAACTATCGTAACTCCTTTATCTTCTTTTAAAACGCTTGAAACTTCCATATTTTATTTTCCTCCGCAATGTTTTATAATATTTTTTTTTCAATTATCAGACGGTTTTTCGAGCCGGACGTATATTCATAATTAATATTTGTGGCAACTTCTTTGACGAATCTTATTCCTAAACCGCCGATTGGCAAATCTTCAACTTCAACGTTATAATCAGGCATTTTATTGTATTCAATCATATTGAATTCAGTCCCGGAATCTTCAATAATTATGAACAAAGAATCTTTTTCAATATACGATTCAAAAAAAAACTGTTTGGTTTTATCGCGGTTGTAGGCGTATTTTATGACATTGCTAATCATTTCATCTACTATCAAACAAACGTCGTTGATTTTTTCAGGGTCGCAGTTCAGTTTCGCCAGATCTTCTTTAAGTTTTCCGATTATAAATCCTATCGACGTAAAAGATGAGTAAAAATTATTTTTTATTAAAATATCCATAATTAAAATCCTTTTTAATATATTTCAAATAAAATTTATATCCCCAAATTATCTTTTACGATTATAATATGTATTCTGCCGGGAATACTCTGATATCCCATAATTGAAGTATTGCAGCATATTCTCGATTCTGTCTGACAATCCGAACAATCTCCGGTTTTTACGCAAGGCGCGTTCCTGTTTAAACGTTTGCAATTTTGAGGCGCCGTATAATGTTTGATTTTCCAAACTGCAGCGTCAGCGTCTTTTACGATTTTGTTTATGCCGGCTATTATCAATACTTTTTTGGGACCGAACATCATAGCCGCTATTCTATTTGAATAACAATCGATATTTACAAGCAAACCGTCTTCGGTTATCGAGTTTGTAGAAGTTAGATACGCGTCTGAAAGAAGACTTTGCCTTCTTTGCTCCAATACGATTTCCCGAGCGAGAGTTTTATCGGGAAAATTAATGACGTTAAAATTTTTTTCTTTGAGAAAGAAAGGAATATTAAGTTCGGTTAAAGTGAGGCTGCCGCCTAAACCTATGGAGTCTTCCGGTTTAAGCAATGAAAATATAATATCAGGGACCGAATTTGTATTGTCGGTCAAATAAACGGTAAATCTGTTTTTTTCAAGATTGCGTTTTACAAATTCTAATTTTTTTTCCCAATACCAAATCGAATATTCATTCATATCTCGATATTTTATTTAATAAAAAAAATATGTCAAAAGAAAAATTTAATTAATCAAAACTAAACAAATCCGGAAAAGTAAGTTTATGTTTAAATTTGGAAACTGCGAAAGAAAATAAAAAACTTGATAAAATCGCCAATCTAATATATTTTACCATAAAATAAATGTTATTATAAGGCGTAAAAAATTATGGACAATTCAATTCTTGATTTAATTTTTCGCGGAACCGAAGAAGTGATTCCAAAAGACGATTTTTTAAAACGTCTTGAAAAAAGCGAAACGTTAAAAATCAAATTCGGCGCGGACCCTACGGCTCCTGATTTGCATCTGGGGCATACCGTAGTTTTACGTAAATTGCGCGTTTTTCAAAAACTCGGTCATAAGATTCAGTTGATAATCGGAGATTTTACGGCTCAGCTCGGAGATCCGTCCGGCAGGTCTGTCACAAGACCGCCGTTAAAAAAAGAGGAAGTAATAAAAAACGCGGAGACATATAAGGAGCAGGTTTTCAAAATACTTGATCCTCAAAAAATTGAAAACATTTATTACAACAGCGAATGGCTTGAGAATATGAATTTCAACGACGTAATAAAACTCTGTTCGAAATATACCGTTGCAAGAATGCTTGAGAGAGACGATTTTTATAAAAGATATTCGGGAAGACAACCTATATGCATTCATGAATTTCTATATCCTTTGATTCAAGGATATGATTCGGTTGTTTTAAAATCGGATTTAGAGATTGGCGGCACAGACCAGAAATTCAATCTGCTTGTGGGAAGAGATTTGCAGGAAGACGCGGGTTTAAGACCTCAAATAATAATGACGATGCCCATATTGCCCGGAACGGACGGCATAAAAAAAATGAGTAAAAGTTATGGAAATTACATAGGTTTGAACGAAACTTCAAAAGATATGTTCGGAAAACTTATGTCGATAACGGACGATTTGATGTTCACATATTTTGAACTTTTGACGGAGATTCCCACTCAAGAATTAAACGAATACAAAATGGAAATCAAACTCAACAAACTAAATCCGCGCGATTTGAAAGAAAAACTCGCGAAAAATATTGTCGCGGATTATTTTGGCGAAACTATTGCGAATTACGAAGCTGACGAATTTAAAAAGGTGTTTTCGAACAGACAGAATCCCGACGAAGCGCCGGAATTTATTATACCCTTTGACCGGATTTCAGAAGGGCAATGCGACGCAATGACAATAATGAAACATACGGGCGCGTTTCCTTCCAACGGCGAAATCAAACGCCTGATTAAACAAGGCGGATTAAAAATCAACGACGCAAAAGTCAACGATATAAACGACAAATTCGACATTTTTCCGGGAATGATAGTTAAAGCCGGAAAATTCAAATTTTTCAAATTAAAATAATAAGAAGTAAAATTCTATTTAATTTTTTTACATTTGGCGGCGACGTAGGAAATATGAAAAAAAACGCTTTTACATTATTTTTTGCAAGTTTTATTATACTATTTATAGAACTTACTCTCATAAGATATTTATCGTCCAATATACATCTTCTCGGATTTTTTTCAAACACTGTGTTGTTAGCTTCATTTCTCGGAATGGGAATAGGATGTCTTTTAAAAAAAAGGTTCGGAAGTTCCGATTATATTTTTCCGTTTCTTATTATAGGACTTATAATAGCGTCAATCATATTTTATCAAAAAAATATTTATCTAAGTCTGGGAGGCATGACTTCTAAAAGCGATATTTTTTTTGGCGGTATCTTTTATCCGCGCCGCGTATTGAAAATCCCAATATATCCCGCTTTAGCGGCAATATTTATTCTTGTTACTTTTATTTTAATTTTACCGGCAAGATATTTAGGAATATATTTTGACAAATTTAAACCTTTAACAGCTTATAAATACAATATTCTCGGAAGCATATTCGGCATAGCGTTTTTTTCTTTATTTTCATATTTTTCTGTCAATCCGTTTTGGTGGTTTTTAATAATATTCATCGTTTGCGGATTTATCATAGAATTTAGAATTAAAAAAATAGTATTATGGATTTTATGTCTTATTCTTGCGCTCGCCGCGTTATATAAGTTTGAATATTCGGATAATTTTTCAAAAATAATATGGAGTCCATATTATAAAATAAGGATTCAAAACAACATTATAAGCGTTAACAATATGCATCATCAGCAGATACAAACTCCTAAAGAAATCGGGAGTTTTCTTTATAACTATCCGTATATGCTTATGCGCGAGAGTCAAAAAAAAATCAAAGACGTTTTGATAATAGGCGCGGGAAGCGGAAACGACGTAAGCGCCGCCGTACTGAACAATGCTGAAAATATAGACGCCGTAGAAATAGACCCCGTTATCGGAGAAATAGGGAAAAAATCGCATCCGTTCAAACCTTACGGTTATAAAAACGTAAATTTCTATTGCGACGACGGAAGATCTTTTTTAAAAAAAACGCAAAAGAAATACGATATTATAATTTACGCTCTCGTAGATTCGCTGACAATGCTTTCCACATATTCGAGCATCCGTTTAGAGAATTATTTATTCACGGAAGAAGCATTTAAAGAAATTAAAAATTGTTTAAAAGAAGACGGAACCTTCATAGTCTACAATACTTTTATTGAGAATTGGCTTGCGGTAAAATTATACCAAATGCTCGGTTCTTCTTTTGGAACCAATCCGTTAATGACAGCTTATCCGGCTTCTGAACACATTTCGATTCAGGATAAACCTCATCAGAATTTAACTTTTTTTATAGTTGAAAAAAAAGATAAAAAAATAGCTCAATTATTTGAACCTAACAAAGTTTTTATTTTAGACAACGTATCCGAATTCGATAAACCGCAAAAAATTCTATTTGCGTCTTATGAAGAAAGTAAAAATTATTACAATAAAAATTCCATAGTTTTATTCAATACAAAAATTACCGATAAAGAAATTCTGCGGTCATCAATCGACGATTGGCCTTTCTTATATTTAAGAAATAATAAGGTTCCTTTTCATACTGTTACCGGAATTTTAATTATTCTAATACTTTCTATTTTAATGATTATACCCGCCGCAAAAATAAAAAAAATCGACTCGGACAACATAATATTTCTGCTTCTCGGATGCGCATTTATGATTCTTGAAACTAAAAGCGTAACAGTGTTTGCATTGCTTTTCGGAACAACGTGGTTTGTAAATTCTATTGTGTTTTTCGGAATACTTGTTATTGCTTATTTTTCAAATTTAATTATTATAAAACGCCCGAACACAAATGTTTTCATTTTGTATTTTGGCATAACCGCGACGTTTGCGGCGGCTTATTTAATACCGGTAAACAGTTTGTTAAATCTTAATATTTTTCTTAAAACTGCCGCGATAATAATAATTACGTTTCTTCCTATTTTATTTGGCAGTATGCTTTTTTCCAAATTTTTCAAGAACAATTCGGAAAGCTCGGTTAATTTGGGGTTCAATCTTTTCGGAGTAATACTTGGCGGGTTAATAGAAAATGTTTCTCTTATTACCGGATACAGGCAATTAATTGTTATAATACTTGTTTTATATTTAATAACAGCTTTTTCATTTAGAAAAGCGAGATAATAATTTTTTGAACGAGAAAGAAAATTTTCAAAACAAGGGTTCTATCTTATTGCAATTTTTAAGATTAATTATAAAATTCAAAAATGGATTATTCTTTGAATCGACAAAATCTAATAAATAAATTTAAAATTTTCTGTTTTGATTTTGACGGAGTAATCGTAGAATCGTCTTTAATAAAAACCGAAGCTTACAAAGATTTATTTTTTAAATATTTCCCTGAAAAAATCGACGCTATAATCAAGTATCATCTTGAAAACTCAGGGGTTGTTAGATACAAGAAAATAAAAGATATTTGCGAAAACATAATCAAAATCGAATATACTGAAGAACTCGAAAAAAAACTTGTGGAAGAATACGAACTTGAAATTTTCAAAAAGGTGGTCGAATGCGAATATGTCGCTGGCGTTATTGATTTTCTCGATTATTTAAAATCAACCGGTAGAAAAATTTTTGTCGTATCAGGAACGCCGGACATAGAATTAAAAAAAATAATTGAAACAAGAAAAATCAGCGGATATTTTTCCGAGATATTCGGCGGCGGCAGGGAAAAAGATTATTGGATAAATCATATTCTTTCAATAACAAATAGCAGACCTGAAGAACTTATTTTCATCGGCGACGGTTTCAACGATTACGAAGCCGCAGAAAAAACAGGCGTTGAATTCATATTCAGGATTACCGGCGAAAACAATCATCTTCTTGAAAAAATTAAATGTTTGCAAATAATAGAAAATTATTCTAATTTTATTAAATAAAAAAGGCGGTAAAAATTATGAAAGCATTATTATTAACAAACGAATATCCTCCTTATATTTACGGAGGCGCCGGCGTGCACGTCGAATATTTGAGCCGCGAATTATCAAAACTTATCGATGTGGAAGTGCGTTGTTTCGGCGACCAGAAGATTTCAGGGAAATCGTTAACCGCTACCGGTTATTTATACGACAAATCGCTTTTTAAAACCTGTCCGAAATTACTGGAATCGCCTCTGTCGGCAGTTATGCGCTGCCTAAATTTTAACAGCGAAAACATTGACGCAAACGTAGTTCATTGTCATACATGGTATACTCATTTTGGCGGAATACTTGCAAAAAAAAATTACGGAATACCGCTTGTAATAACAACTCATTCGCTTGAACCGCTTCGGCCGTGGAAGCGAGAACAGTTGGGATTAGGCTATGATTTTTCGTGTTGGGTTGAAAAAACCGCGCTTGAAATGGCTGACGCAATTATTTCCGTTTCCAAAGAAACTACGTCTGACATATTAAAATATTTCGACGTAAAAAAAGAAAACATAAAAATGATACCGAACGGTATCGACACTGAAGAATATCAAAAAACTCATGAAAAAAATTGTTTTTCAAAATTCGGAATAGACGCGGATAAACCGTATGTTTTATTCGTAGGCAGAATAACAAGACAAAAAGGAATTATCCATCTTGTGAACGCGATAAAATATTTATCGCCGGAAATTCAAGTTGTGTTATGCGCCGGAATGCCTGACACTCCGGAAATCGGAACTGAAATGGAACGGGCGGTGAACGAGATTAAGAAAACAAGAAAAAACATAGTATGGATTATGGAAATGGTGGATAATAAAACCAAAATAGAATTATATTCAAACGCCGCCGTGTTCTGCTGTCCGTCCATTTACGAACCTTTCGGAATCATTAATCTTGAAGCAATGGCTTGCGAAACTCCGGTGGTTGCCAGCTCTGTCGGCGGTATGAAAGAGGTTGTTGTAAATAAAGAAACCGGACTGCTTGTCGAACTTGACCAGCTCGACGCGGCTCCGTTTGAGCCGAAAGTTCCGGATAAATTTTCGCGCGACCTTGCCTCCGCGATAAATAAATTATTTGCGGATCCTGATTTGAGAAAAAAAATGGGAGCCGCCGGAAGAAAAAGGGTCGTTGAAAATTACAGCTGGACCTCGGTAGCGGAAAAAATTGTTAAATTATATAAATCATTGATTTCAAAATAAAATGGAAATTCTGAATTATCTGAATAAAATTCAAAATTATTTTCATACCGGAATATCGACCGAACATACATACAGAAACGATTTGCAAAATTTAATCGCCTGCATGAAAAAGGATATTAGCGTAATAAACGAGCCAAAACATCAAAAATGCGGGGCGCCGGATTTTATTATCCAAATAAAAGATATTCCAATAGGTTACGCAGAAACAAAAGACATTGGAACGAATTTAGATAAAACTGAAAAAAGCGAACAACTTGAACGTTATATTTCAGCGCTTGACAATTTCATACTAACCGATTATCTGGAATTCAGATTTTTTTTATTCGGAAAAAAAGTAAGACAAATCAAGATAGGCGAAGTTATTGACGGCAAAATAAAACTTTTTTCTGAAAACTACGATTTATTAAAAAAACAATTAATCGAATTTTGTTCTTTTAAAGGGCAGACAATAAAATCAAGTCAAAAACTTGCCGGAATAATGGCTCAAAAAGCCAGATTAATGAAAGACGTAATATTTAAAATTGTATCCGAATCTTCCGAAAAAAACACATTAAAAAATCAATTAGATAGCATCAGACAAGTATTGATAACAAATCTCGGCGAAAAGGCGTTTTCAGATATTTACGCGCAGACAATCGCTTACGGACTGTTTGCCGCGCGTTTAAATGACTCAACGCTTTCAGATTTTTCGCGGCAGGAAGCTCTATTTCTTGTTCCAAAAACAAATCCTTTTTTAAGACAGTTATTCACTTATGTAGCAGGACCGGAACTCGATGAACGCGTGGTCTGGATAGTCAATGACTTAGCCGATATTTTAAGAGCAACCGACATTAAAACAATAATTTCAGATTTCGGAAAAATCATTAGTCAGAACGATCCGTTTCTGCATTTTTACGAAACTTTTTTATCTGAATATGACGAAGCATTACGAAAATTACGCGGCGTATATTACACGCCTGAACCGGTAGTAAATTTTATTGTCCGCGCAGTTGACGAAATTTTAACGGCTGAATTTAAATTAGACGCCGGCATTGCTGATACCGGAAAAATAGAGATTGAAATTGAAAAAGCCGGCTATTCAAAAAGAGTAAAGGAAAAAGTTCACCGGGTTCAAATACTTGACCCTGCGGCAGGCACAGGCGCGTTTTTATCTGAAATAGTAAAACAAATTTATAAAAAATTTGAAAATCAAAAAGGCGTTTGGAACAGTTATGTAGAAAATAATTTAATTCCGCGTCTACATGGATTTGAGATATTAATGGCTCCATACACAATGTGTCATCTGAAAATTGAAATGATGTTACGCCAGCTTGGTTATCAATCATGCAATACGCAACAGCGGCTACGCGTGTTTTTAACAAACAGTTTGCAGGAAGCGCATCCTGATACCGGTTCGCTTTTTACAAGCTGGCTTGCAAATGAAGCAAATGAAGCAAATATAGTAAAACGCGATACGCCTGTTATGGTAGTTTTAGGTAATCCGCCTTATAGCGGACATTCTGCAAACAAAGGCGAATGGATAGAAGCAAAACTTGACGATTATAAAAAAGAACCGTCAGGCGGAAAATTACAAGAAAAAAATCCAAAATGGATAAACGATGATTATGTTAAATTTATAAGATTCGGCGAACTGCTGATAGAAAAAAATAATGAAGGGATACTCGCATTTATCAACAATCATAGTTTTCTTGACAATCCTACATTTCGCGGTATGCGCTGGCATCTGCTCAACACTTTTGATAAAATCTATATTATTGATTTGCACGGTAATACTAAAAAAAAGGAAATATGTCCCGATGGCTCGCTTGACCAGAATGTCTTTGATATCCAACAGGGCGTAAGCATAAATATTTTTGTTAAAACATCGCGCAAAAAAAAGAATGAACTGGCGGAAGTATATGCGTTTGATTTGTTCGGCAGCCGAGATTACAAATCCGAATTTTTATTAAAACATAATTTAAAAAATATTAAATTTAAAAAACTACAATTTTGTCCGCCGCAGTATTATTTCACATATAAAGATTTTTCGTCGCAAAAAAAATTTAATAAAGGTTTTTCAATAAATGAATTATTTAAGATTAATTCCGTCGGAATAGTCACGGCGCGCGATGAATTCACAATAAAATTCAATTCGGAAGATTTAAAAAAAAGTATTGCTGATTTTTTGCGGACGGACGATGAAATAGCTCGCATAAAATTTAATTTGGGTAAAGACGCGCAAGATTGGACAATTAAAACCGCAAAAAACGATTTAGAAAAAACATGGCCGAATTTTAAATTGATTACAGAGATTAATTACAGGCCTTTTGATACGAGATATACGTATTATACAGGAAATTCAAAGGGATTTCATTGCAGAGCGAGAGAAAACGTGATGCGGCATTTTTTGAACGGACCAAACTTAGGATTGATATCTATAAGACGTTCGAGAAGTCCCGAACCCTGGAGAGAAATATTCGCGACCAACAAAATAATCGCCGGAGCCACTTCGATTTCAGCGCTGGATATTAATTATCTTTTTCCGTTGTATTTATATCCGGAATTTAATTTGCAGCGCAGATTGTTTGGCGATTCGGGATACGAACGCATACCGAATTTGAATTCGGAAATTATTAAACGATTTTCAGAAAATTTAAATTTAAAATTTTCAAACGAAAAAGAAAATTCAAAAAATACTTTTGCGCCGGTTGACGTATTCGATTATATCTACGCTATCCTGCATTCAAATGGATACCGTGAAAAATATAAAGAATTTCTAAAAACGGATTTTGCAAGAGTTCCGTATCCGGCTGATAAAAAACAATTTTGGCATGCCGTAAAATTCGGAGCTGAACTCAGGCAGCTGCATTTATTGGAAAGCGATAAACTTAAAAAATTTATCACAGCTTATCCAAAAAACGGAGATAATGTTATAACTCGTTCTATACGCCAATCCGATTTTGAAATGACAGATTTGAAAAAAAGACTCGGGCGAATATGGATTAATGATTATCAATATTTTGAAGGAATCCCTTTCAATGCATGGAATTATTTTATAGGCGGCTATCAACCGGCTCAGAAATGGCTAAAGGACAGACGCGGCAAAGCATTAACGGTTGAAGAAATATTTTATTATCAAAAAATCATATCGGCGTTATTTGAAACGGAAAAAATAATAAATGAAATCGATCATAATTTAAAAATTTAATTCAAAAAAATTTAAAGGAGAAAAACTTTTATGGAAAAATTAAGCGTTATGATTGAAAATGTTTATCCCGAACTTGACGGGGGCAGGTATCCGGTTAAACGCGAAACCGGCGACTGGTTTGAAGTAACGGCGGATATTTTTCAGGAAGGGCATGAATCTCCTGAAGCCGTATTAAAACACAGAAAAAAAGGAGAATCGAAATGGAGCGAATCTCCGATGAAATTTATAGATAACGATATGTGGCGCGGCGGATTTAATCTGCCTGAAACCGGAATATACGAATACACAATCTCCGCCTGGCCTGAAAAAAATAAGGAGATTGTATCTAATTACGACAGGATTCTTGAAGTCAAAGTCGATCCGGTTATTGCAAGGTATGCGGCGTGGTATGGGATGTGGCCTCGTTCTCAGGGAACAATTCCGAATCAGAGCGCTACATTCAAGGATATGGAAAATCGTCTTAAAGAAATTCATTGGATGGGATTTGACGTTGTTTATCTTACCCCGATACATCCTATCGGCAAAACTCATAGAAAAGGCGCGAATAACGCTTTAGTTGCAAAACCCGGAGAACCCGGATGTCCCTACGCTATTGGAAACGAGCTTGGAGGCCATTGCGCTATCGAACCCGGACTCGGAACCGTCGAAGACTTCAAGCATTTCGTAAGCGAAGCAAAAAAATATAATATGGAAGTCGCTCTGGACATAGCTCATACCTGTTCGCCGGATCATCCATATGCAAAAGAGCATCCCGATTGGTTTTATAGAGAACCGGACGGAAAAATAAAATGCGCGGAAAATCCGCCGAAACGATATGAAGATATTTATCCTTTTAATTTTTACAGCGAAGACTGGAAAAATTTATGGGAAGAATTAAAACAAATATTCATATTCTGGATTAAACTCGGCGTAAAGATATTCCGTATAGATAATCCCCATACAAAACCTTTCGCGTTCTGGAACTGGATAATAAGCGAAGTTCAGAAAGAATATCCTGACGCGGTTTTTTTATCTGAAGCGTTCACAAGACCGAAAGTTATGAAAGCGTTGTGCAAAAGCGGTTTTACTCAGACATACACATATTTTACATGGAGAAATTTCAAACAGGAAATCACCGATTATTTCAGCGAAATAACCACTCCTCCCGTATCGGAATATCTTCGCGGAAATTTATTTACAAACACGCCGGATATACTGTCGGAAATACTGCAATACGGCGGCAGACCCGCTTTCAAACTTAGAGCCGCGTTAGCCGCGACGCTTTCATCGTTGTGGGGATTATACAACGGTTTTGAATTATGCGAAAATAAAGCGGTTCCGGGAAAAGAAGAATACGCGGATTCCGAGAAATATCAATATAAAGTCTGGGATTGGGACAGACCCGGCAATATAAAAGAGTTTATTAGAAAATTGAACATGATTCGTAAAGAAAATCCCGCGTTGCATTACTATAAAAATTTGAAATTCTACAGAGCGGACAACGATAATATAATTTTTTACGGTAAAACATCGCCGGATATGAGCAATACGGTTTTAACCGCCGTGAACCTCGACCCGTATCATACTCACGAAGCCGGATTGTTTATTCCGATTTATGAATTAGGAATAAAACCGGATCAAACTTTTATTTTGTATAACCTGATTACAGGAGAAAGAACAATGACGCGCGGAGAATATTTTAGAATTAAATTGGAACCGAACAACGAACCGGCGCTCATATTTAAACTTGAGAGATGGGCGAGCCGGGAAAATAATTTCGATTATTATTTGTAATTTTTTTTATTTGAATTATAATTGCTTAAATTTTTACTATTTAGTTTGTTTATAAAAACACGGTAAAAAATGCAGTAGCAAAGCATTTTTAAATGCGTAAAAGCGCGGAACTGAAGTTTCTTTGCCACATTTTCGCCGCATTTTTTACTGTTTATAAAACATAGCTGAACAGTAACCTTGAATTTTAGTTTTATAAAATTTAGTTTAGGTTAGTTTTGTTAAAACAATGAATATAATTTTTTTTTCATCTGAAGTTTTTCCGTTTTCAAAAACCGGCGGGTTAGCGGACGTATCCGCCGGACTGCCGAAAGCTTTAAAAAAATTAGGGAACGATATAAGGATTTTCACGCCGTATTATAAAAGCTGCGAAAAATTTAATCCCGTTCTAATACAAGACTCGAAAATCGCAATAAAAATCGGCGGAACCGACGTTGAAGCCGAAATATATCAAACAACGCTTCCTGACAGCGACGTTCCGGTTTATATGATTGACAATAAAAACTATTTTTTTAGAGAGTCTTTATACAGTTGGAATAATGTTGATTACGAGGATAATTTTTCAAGGTTTGTTTTATTTCAGAGAGCGTCGATTGAATACCTGAAAAAAATAAATTTTATTCCTGATATTGTTCATTCAAACGACTGGCCCTCGGCTTTAGTATCGGCTTATTTCAAAACAATATACTCTGGTTTTTTCCCGCGGGTCAAAACCGTTTTTACCATACACAACATAGGTTTTCAGGGATTTTACTGGGTCTGGGATATGAAATTAACCGGACTTCCGTTTGAATTATTCAATTGGAGACAACTCGAATATTATGGAAAAATAAATCTGATGAAAGGCGGAATAGTATTTTCAGACGCTGTAACCACGGTTAGCCCGACTTACAGCCGCGAAATATTATCCGCGCAATACGCTTACGGTCTTCAGTCGGTTCTTGAAGAATATAAAAATAAAATCTCCGGAATAATTAACGGCGTAGATTACGGCGAATGGTCTCCGGAAACAGATAAATACATTCCGTATAAATACGGAATTGACACTCTGGAAAATAAATATGAAAACAAAAAGATGTTGTTGAAACAATGCGGTTTTTCAGATAATGGAGCGCCTTTATTTGGAATGATTAGCCGACTGGTAGAGCAAAAAGGAATCAGGTTCATTATAGAAAACATAAAGCAACTGATGGAAAAAAAAATGAAAATCGTTATTCTTGGAACCGGAGATAAGTTTATTGAATCGCGGCTTGAATCAATTGGAAAAGAGCATCCGGATAAATTTAAGGTTTTTATAAATTTTAACACTGAATTATCGCATTTAATCGAAGCCGGCTCGGATATTTATCTTATGCCTTCGCTTTTTGAACCCTGCGGATTAAATCAATTATATAGTATGAAATACGGAACGATTCCATTAGCCCGCAGAACCGGAGGACTGGCGGACACGATAATCGACGCAACGCCTCAAAATATAAAAATTGGAGAAGCCACCGGATTTTTATTTAATAATATTGACAATCTGGAATTTTTAAATAAAATTAATAAAGCTATAGAATTATTTAACGATAAAAGTTTATGGAACCGGATTATTAAAAATGCAATGTCAAAAAAATGGTCTTGGGATTTCAGCGCGGGAAAATATCTCGAATTATATGATTCATTGATTAAACCATAAACGTTTAACGGGTAAAAAATAATAGCGCCGACATATCCGCGGCATTATTACGGATTGAATTTATTAATCAATTTTAGAAAGGATTTTAATGTATAAACATTCTAAAATCCTGTTATACTTTAACGATGAAGCGTTAAAAACATATATAGCCGGACTATTAACCAAACAAGAATATATTGTTCATTCCATAGATAAATCAAAAATGTCTTTTTTTGATTTTTTCAATTCGAATCAAATAGACGTTGCTTTATTTGATAAGGAAAACTACGCTTCTCTAATCGAATTAAAAAATCACGAAAGACACAGAAAAATACCAACGATACTCATACTCGATTCAGCCGAAGAATTGAAGCTCGATATGAGCGCTAAAACCGACGAATTTATTCTAAAACCAATAAGCGAGCTTGAATTATACATAAGAATAAGAACGCTTATCAGATTAAAAAAATATCTTGAACTAATCGAACTCGACGCGCGGAACTGGCAAAAAAAAACCGAATTGAAAGACGAAGAGTTAAATAAACTTAAAGAATACAACCGGCATATAGTCGAAGCGTTTCCGATGTCGATGATAATAATTGACAAACAGCACAAAATAAAGTTTGTAAATCAAAGATTCGCGGAACTGCGCAGGGCCGATTTAAAGGGATTGTTAAACAAATATCTAAACGAATTGTTTGGCGCCGAAGTTTATAATTCGATAATAAAAATTGAGATTAATAAAAGCATTTATGATTTGCAGTCGCGTTCGATAAACGACGTTCAAAATCTATTTTACGATTTGGGAGAAAGAATTTTCGATATTTCGATAACTCCGCTTAGGGAATACGGAGATAATCTGCAGCTTCTTATTATTTTAAACGATATTACGGAAAAAAAGAAAAACGAGTGGAGGAATCATCTTGTTCAGGAATTGCTTTCTTATATTCAAGATATTTCCGAGGTTGAAAAAACCCTGTTTATTATTTTGACCTGCGTCACAGCCGGAGCGGCGCTGGGATTCAGCCGCGCGTTTTTATTGTTGTTCGATCCTGAAACGGGAAAACTCGAAGGAAAACTCGGAGTAGGTCCGTGCAGCCAGCAAGACGCCAATAAAATCTGGAGCGAACTTTCAATGAATCCGAAAAGTTTGTCGGATTACATAAAAGACTACGATAAAAATATCGAGGCGATAAAAAACAAGCATTATGATTTTTTAAAACAATTTTCTTTTCATCAAACTGAAATAGACGAAAATATGAAAAGATGTTTTCGCGAAAAAAAAGCGATAAAAGTTGAAAATTATAATATGGACAATTCATTTTTCGGAAAAATGGCGAGACTTCTAAACATAAACGAATATGTTGTCGCTCCGCTTATAAACAGCAACAAACCAATCGGCATCATTGTTGCCGACAATAAATACAGCTATAGAAGAATCGATACCGACAACATAGTTTTATTAAGTTTATACGCGACTCATGCGGCGCAGAGTCTTGAACTTGGAAACAGTTACGATAGTTTAAAAACCAAGATTAATGAATTGAAAACCACTCGCGAAAAATTATTCGCTTCGGAAAAAATGGCGACGGTCGGAAAACTTGCGGCGAATATAGCTCACGAAATCAGGAATCCGTTATCGACTATAGGCGGATTCGCTCATAGAATCAACAAATGTTTAAAAACGGGAAATATTTTAGATATTCAGAAATCAACGGATATTATATGCGACGAAGTGACGCGGCTCGAGGAAATATTAAGCAGCATAATGGATTTTACGCGCAGCGGAATAACAAACAAAACTCCGTCCAAAATAAAAGAAATAATTGATAAATCTTTGTTTATTTTGACCAATATGTTTGAAAATGAAAATATAAGAATCGAATATATCGATGACTCGAACAATATCGAAATAAATTGCGATAACCAAAAAATAAAACAGGTTTTTATTAATATTTTTAAAAACAGCGTTGAATCAATTTCAGAAATGAAACGAATCGACGGCTGCATTAAAATTCATATTTTCAATCAAGACGATTGTTGCGTTATTGAAATAACGGACAACGGTTCGGGTATGGACGAAGATTCTATGCTTCATTTATTTTCTCCGTTTTTCACTACTAAAGAAAATGGAACCGGTCTTGGAATGACTATTGTAAAAAGCATTATCGAAGCGCATAACGGGGAAATTAATTATGAATCTAAAAAAAACGAAGGAGCAAAAGCAATTGTAAAATTGCCTTTAAAATAATAAAATTTAAAAGAAAGGAGGCGCTTTCGTTATGGAAAAAAAAATAAGAATATTATTAGCTGAAGATAACGATAATCAGCGTCTGTTATATACTCAGGAACTTGAAGACGAAGGTTATGAAATAAT
>Ga0116156_10000738_pt1 | contig 33908 bp, 20 predicted proteins | sample AD_UKC045_MetaG_FD_89891 | JGI IMG/M metagenome (GOLD analysis project Ga0116156, IMG submission 89891) | Active sludge microbial communities of municipal wastewater-treating anaerobic digesters from USA - AD_UKC045_MetaG | ecosystem: Engineered > Bioreactor > Anaerobic > Digestate | place: USA...
ACCGAAGAGTTTATGCGGGCGGTCTATCAGGACCAGGAATATGAGCTCATTTCACCCCATACCGGTGAGGCGCAGAGATCTCAAAACGCCCGGGAGGTCTTTGAACTGATCGTGGAAATGGCCCACAAAAACGGAGAACCGGGCATCGTGTTTCTGGATAGGATCAATGCCGACAATCCCACTCCCGCCCTGGGCCAGATTGAATCCACCAATCCCTGCGGAGAGCAACCATTGCTGCCAAACGAAGCATGCAATCTGGGCTCGATAAACCTGTCTTTGTTCGCCAGCGGAGATACTGTGGATTGGGCCAAGCTCAAAGCCGTGGTTAGGTTGAGCGTTGATTTTCTGGATGACGTGATCGAAGTATCCCACTTTCCGCTTCCTCAGATCGATTCTATGGTAAAGGCCAATCGCAAGATCGGCCTGGGTGTAATGGGCTGGAGCGATTTGCTCTATCAGCTCAAACTCCCCTACGCCAGTGAAGAAGCTGTAGCGCTGGCCTCCAGAGTGATGGAATTCATCGATTTTTCCGCCAAGCAGCGCTCCATGGAATTAGCCCGGGAGAAAGGCAGTTTCCCCAATTTCCCGGACAGCAGCTACGCCAATGGCATCAACAACCGCAAGCAAATCCATCAGGACTGGGAAGGCCTCTCAAAGGCTATAGCAATCAATGGGATTCGTAACGCCACCGTTTCCACTATCGCTCCCACCGGGACCATTTCCATGATCCTGGACACCTCGAGCGGAATCGAACCCCAGTTTTCTCTGGCCTACGTCAAAAACGTGATGGACGGAGAAAAACTGCTTTATGTAAACAAATGGTTTGAAAAGGCCCTCGATCGCGAAGGCCTGCTCCGTCAGGATATCCTCGAACGCGTATCCCAGGGAGAATCCTTGCATGATGTGGAAGAAATCCCCCAAGCCATCCGGGACGTCTTTCAAACCGCTCATGATATCAGCCCTGAGTGGCACATTCGCATGCAAGCCGCCTTCCAGGCTTACACGGACAACGCTGTCAGTAAGACAATCAATTTCCCCCACGAAGCCACCAGAGAAGATATCCACAGCGCTTATGAGATGGCCTATCAGCTTGGCTGCAAAGGGGTTACGGTTTATAGGGACGGCAGTCGCGAAAACCAGGTCCTCAGCACCGGGTCCACTCCTAAAACCGATAAAAAAGTTGCGCCCCGCACCCGTCCTGAAGTAACCCATGGCATCACACAAAGGCTGGAAACCGGTTGTGGACACATGTATGTAACCATCAACACAGACGAACAAGGGGCCTGCGAGATATTTGTCCAGATGGGCAAAGTGGGAGGCTGCGCTTCCGCTCAGTTGGAAGCTATCGCCAGATTGTCATCCCTGGCCTTGAGGTCCAACATCCGGTTGGAAGCCATCATTCGCCAGCTCAAGGGTATACGCTGTCAATCACCTATGTGGCACAAAGGCCAAATGATTACTTCCTGCGGCGACGCGGTTGGCCGTGCCCTGGAAAGCTTTCTCACCCTGCATAAAAATGGGGATGTGAAATCCCTGCAAATAGAGACCGATGCCGGATTAATGCAGATCCCGGTCAAATCATCGGGTTCCGCCCTCTGCCCCGATTGCGGATCCACAATCGAGCATTCGGAAGGATGCTTGATTTGCCCATCCTGCGGTTGGTCCAAATGCTAAAACTTTCAGGGGAATTGAGCTTCCCCTTATCCAAAATCTTAACAGGAGATAATCGATGCGGTGTCCCCATTGCAACACCCGCCTGGCCAGTCATGACGTCTGGTGCCTGAACTGCCATCGCCAAAGCGGTCTGATCAAAAACGAACTTTCCGCCTGGCAGAGCTTCAAGCGGAGTTGGAACGCCTATACGCCCTTTCAGGGGATGAACGTTCCTCTGGCAGTACCAGCCATCATCCTTGGAGTAATACCAATCGCCGTTATTGGGTGGATTCTAAACACCAGCGTGATCCTGGCTACCGACACGGCCCTCAAGCTGGTGCTGAGCCTGATAATCAAATCTGCCATCCTCAGCATGTTCATACCTTTTACCATCATCGGTTTCAGTGCCGTTTGCGCAGATCCAGGCTATCAGGCCGGCAAGGAAAAGCTTGCTGTCGCGCTGAAGTCCTACCCCCGCTATCTTGGCTTCAGTCTCATGAACTGCCTCTACTATATCATCATCTATCTGATCTGCTTCGGCTTCCCTGGTTTTGGCAGCGATCCCATCCTCAGGCTGGTCTGGATCGTGCTGGTGAATTACTGGATCGCCGTTGTGTTGCCTGTTCCGGTGCTAATGGAAAGACGCGAACTGAGTTTTTGGAGTGCCTTGAAGCTCTCTTATCGCCATTTTCATGTGGTACGCTGGAACATGTATCTACTCGTCCTGGTATTGTTTATCCTCAATTCCATCGCCGGCTTGCTGTTCATCGTGCCCTTGGTCGTCACTCTGCCTCTCAGCTGGTTTGCCGTGCGCGACTACACCGATTTGCTCCTGGAGTATGAGCTTGACCGCCAATAGGATACGCAGATGAGCAGAAAAGAGATCATCTCAATTGTCATCCTTGTCCTGGTGGCAGGATATGGTGCCTGGCAGTACTTTCACAGCTCGTTTACCCAGACCAAATCTCAGCATCTCATGGATACCGTTGTCCGCGTCACCGCCACCTCCAAAAGCAAAAACATCGGCACCCGCATCGATTCCGTTTTTTCCTACATCAAGCGCCTGGAAGACAAACTTAACGACTATTCGGAAGATTCCTGGCTGTGGAAGATCAACCATTCGGATCAGACGCAGTTTGCCATGGATCCGGACATTTACGAGCTGCTGGTTATCTCAGACAGTCTCTATAAAATTACTGACGGGGGGTTCGATCCAACTATCAAGCCGGTTTACGATCTCTGGGGCTTTGGTTCCAGGCCCTACAGCGATACCGATTCCCTTGCAAACGCCGTACCGGACAGCCTGGTGCTGGCCAAGACACTTGAACAGGTGGGTTTTGACAAGATCAGATTCGATGCCCGGACTCTTTATAAGCCTGTGGAAGTAAAACTGGCTTTTGGTGCCATCGCTAAAGGCTATATTCTGGATAAAGCCAGAGCATACATGAAAAGCATGGGAATAATTTCTGGTAACATCGATTGCCGCAGCAGTATGACCTTCTACGGTTCGTCCCTGCCCCAGCAGGTCTACATTCAGCATCCCATGTTAAGCCAGGACGACTATATCGCCTCTTTCAAGATTTATAACAAGTCGGTAGGCACCTCCGGAAACTATCAGCAGTTCTTTGAGCTCAACGGGATCAGATATCATCATATCCTCAACCCCAAGACTGGTTATCCGGTTCCCAACGTCTATTCCTGCACCGTTATCCATCCCTCGGCGGCTTGGGCTGACGGTCTTTCCACCGCCCTATTTCTGGTTCCCCCTGATCGTGCGATCGAGTTGGCCCGCTCGATTCCTGATTGCGACGCGGTGATCTATTTCGATCAGGACGGCAGCACGGTTTCCCTTAAGACCATGGGCATGAAGGATATCGGCTTCAGCGAGAAGATATGACCATTCCAGACCTTCAGTCCCAAACCGATCATCGCAGGATCAACATCGACAAAGTTGGCGTCAAATCACTGCGCTACCCTATCCTTGTGGAAGATCGTGAAAACACTGCTCAGCACACCGTGGCCGACCTCAATATCTATGTGGAACTGCCTCATCACCGACGTGGTACCCACATGTCCAGATTTGTGGAAATCCTCAATCATTACTATCAGGATATGATCATCGGTCAGCTGGACCGCTTTCTGGAGGAGCTCAAGACGGTCATGAAAGCCGAAGCGGCTTACGTCGATATCAGTTTCCCATATTTTATCCGTAAAACTGCCCCGGTCTCCAAGATTTCCTCCCTGATGTGTTATGACTGTTTTTTCAATGCCTGTTTGCGCGAGGAATATGAACTCTGGATCGGAGTGGTGGTCCCAGTCACCACGCTCTGTCCCTGCTCGAAGGAGATCAGTCAGTACGGCGCTCACAACCAGCGCTCTCACATCACTATTAAGCTCTGTTACCGTGAGTTTGTCTGGCTGGAAGAATTGATCGCTCTAGCGGAATCGGTGGCTTCCTGCGAGATTTTTCCCCTCCTCAAGCGTCCCGACGAAAAGTATGTCACGGAACGGGCTTACAATAATCCCCGCTTTGTGGAAGACATTGTCAGAGAGCTCACCCAGGGCCTCAAGGCCGACCCGAGGGTAAAAAAGTTTCTGGTGGAAGCGGACAGCTTTGAATCCATCCATGCCCACAACGCCTACGCGAAGGTTGTGTGGGACGCCGAAACAGATCTTCCCGCCCGCCCCAAAGCCCGGAAATCCTGATGCCAGGTCTGCACATCCAGCCAGCAGAATCCTTTGTTCTGCCCAACGGCCTGAAAGTTATCCTGCATAAAGACCCCAGCGAGCCGATTGTCTGTCTGCAGGCCGTGGTCCGATCTGGAAGCGCCAATGAACGCGCACCCGAAGCCGGCTTCTCGCACTTCATCGAGCATCTCGCCTTCAAGAGCAGTAAACGCTACGGATTCAATCAGATCAGCAGCACCGTATCCAGATTGGGCGGTTCCCTGAACGCCTATACCGATTTTGACAGCACCTGCTATTATCTATTGCTCCCTTCCGAGCATGTCCATTCAGGACTTGAGATCATATCAGAGCTGCTTTCCGGTGCCAAGTTTACGGCTGTGGACGTGACTACGGAAAAAGAGATCATCCTGGAGGAGATCGGTCAATACTCAGATGATCCCGAAACCGACTTTCTGGAGTTCATCCAAGCCCGCTATTACAAGCGTTGTCCCCTCCGCAAACCCATTGTTGGCACCCCTAAAGATTTACGCGAAGCCACGCACGCCTCTCTAAAGGCTTTTTACAAGAGACGTTATCATCCCTCCAACTGTTTTCTGGTGATCAGCGGGGCTGTCGATCCAGCCACCCTCAAAGCGTCGGTCGATCATCTCTTTGGGGCCTGGAAGACACCCTCGCGTGCCACCCGCATCCCAGCTTCAGAATGGCTGGAGCCGGAGTTTGGGCGCTCCGGTCTGCACTGGCAGAAGGCCAATCAGGAGCTCTTCGCGCTGGTCTTGCCGGAGCTCTCGGAATTGCACCCCATGGCAGACGCGCTCTTGATCGCTATTCGGTATCTGGCCATCGGGAGGGCCTCTGTACTCCACAAGATCCTGGTAGAAGAAAAGAAGCTATGTTCCGCTGTCAGAGTAAGTTCCCTCTGCGGTGTAATGAGCGGAGCTTCTGCGGTCACCTTTGTTCCATCCCGCAAAATGGCAATTCCCGCTATCGCGCGCGTGATCCGTCAGGAATATAACAAGTTATGGCATCTTGGCGTTCCTCAGGCTGAGTTTGAGCTGATCCGCAAAGACGTAGTCCATGGCTGGCTGTTTGGTTTTGAAGCCCGCGAAAATATCGCCAACCTGCTGGCCGCGGAGGAACTGCTGGGAGACTACCACAGCCTCTACGAATACGGGGACCGCATCGACAAACTGAGCCCCGGGGACGTGAGTGCCAGCCTCAGGAAATACTGGCATCCTATCCGTCTGGCCCTGGCCTATCGCGGTCCCAAACAACTTGTCCTTCCAAGTGATTTGATCCCCAGCCATCCGGATTACCTGCACTTTCCCAAAAAAGACTTGGGCACCAAACGCCCATCCGGTGAGATCAGCTTTCCTGCCCTGTCCAATCAAGCAACAAAACCCAGTCCAGAGCTGGTTCGCGTGGATGAACGTCACTGGCTGGGTATGCTGCCCAACGGAATCAGGTTTGTATACAAAAAGCTCGCTCAAGGCCCCATCGGCAGCTTTGCTGTCACGACGCCCGCGTCCCAGCTTTGGGAGGGCCCTTCTGAGCGGGGACGCAACTACTTCCTTTCCACCATGATGCTCTATCAGAGCGGCAACCTCTCCCATCAGGCGATTATGGATTCGTCCCGTTGGCTGGGACTCAATATCCGTGTCTCCCACAATGTGGACACCACCACTTTCAAGGGTAAGTGTTTTGTGGACGATCTGGCCCATACCTTTGATCTGACCGCCGAGCTTTTGAACAACCCAAAACTTGATCAAGCATATCTTTACACTCTGAAAGCGGCTGCGTCTGATGCATTGCGTCGCGAACGAGACTACCCGCCCAGCTATGGATATTTGCTGTGGCTGAGGGCCACTTTTGGCAAACAAAACGCTTTGGAACGCTCCACCGGCAGCCTTACCGATATCCGGGCTCTCCGTCTCAGTGATCTAACTGACTGGTATGAAAGATACTATCACGCTGCTAACTATTCCCTCGCGATCTGCGCGCCTCTGGAAGTTCAGGAGGTTTGGGACCAGGTGAACCGGAGCTTCGGAAGAATTCACTTTCAAGAGCAATCCTCCCGAGGGACTATTCTCCCGATAAACTTCAAAAAACCTTGCCAAATCGTCTCTTCTGGTGCCAACGGACAGTGTGTCATCCATATCGGTGCTCCGGCCACCACCTCCAAAGACAAGGTCCACACCACTGCCAGCCACGTTCTGTCTCAGATCATCGGAGGCGATATCAACTCCCGCTTTTTTGATCTGATTCGCGAACAGCGGGGCCTGGCATATCAAACCGGCATGGACGTCGTGACTCTGGACCAACTGGGATACTGGACTGCTTACGCCTTTTGTGGCAAGGAAGATCAACAGCTTTGCCTGGACCTGATGAAGGTGATTATCCAGGAGGTTGCCGAGCATGGAATTACCGCCGAAGAGCTTGAGCTTGCACGCAATTACATCATTGGGATGCATCGTTTTGACAGCGAAAGCGTGAGCTATCAGGCCTCCGCCCTGGCCAACCTTCTCGCTCTGGGTTATCCGCTCAGCCATCTACTGGAACGAAATCAGCGGATTGCGTCCCTCGATCTGGATACCATGAATCTGGTGGCTGCCCGCTGGCTGCGGTCCCAGGATCAATATATCCATATATTACAATGATTTGCCTTGGTCTAGACATCGGTTCCCGCAACACCAAGCTGGTGATTTTTGATCAGAGCGCTCAGAGCATCGTTTTCTCTGCCTGGCAGGCTACCGACATCGACCCCCTGATCAGCGTCAGCTCTCTACTGGACAAAGCTTTAAGCGCCACAGATATGCGTCTGGATGATTTCGCTGGCCGGGCGGTAACCGGGTATGGCAGAAAACTGTGGAAAAGCGCGGACCGGGTTCTTTCAGAGATATCATGTCACGCTGCGGGAATGCATTACCACTTTCCAGATATCCGCACGGTCATCGATGTGGGAGGTCAGGACAGCAAGATCATCTGCCTTTCAGAAGCGGCTAAAGTGTTGGATTTCAGCATGAACGATAAATGCGCGGCCGGCACTGGTCGCTTTTTGGAAATGACTGCCATCAGACTGGGGGTGAGCGTTGGCCAGCTGGCCGGTCTGGCCTCACAATCCACTTCTGAGCTGGCTTTAAACTCCACCTGCGTGGTTTTTGCCGAATCTGAGATTATCGGCCTGATGGCAGCCCACGCTAGCGCTGCCAACATCGCCAGAGCTGTGCATCGCTCAGTGGCCAAACGCGTCTTCAGTCAGTTGGCTGCTCTCGATCACCGTCCCCCCTATGCTTTCACAGGGGGTGTGGCACAAAACGCTGATCTGGCCTTCTGCCTCCAAAACGAACTGCAGGTCCATCTGGCCATCGCACCCGATCCAGAAATCACCGGCGCTCTGGGTGCGGCAATCCTCGCGATCAAATGATTCTGACAGACTATCATCTTCATACAGAATATAGTTGGGATAGCCACCTTAAAGCAGAGAGTATTATAGCCAAAGCTATCTCACTCAAATACGATGCTATAGCAATCACTGAGCATTTGGACCTCCTGCCCTGGGAACTGGGTGAGAATGGTCTGGTATCGCTGAAGCAATACCGTGACCGGCTATCTGAATTGCAGGCCAGCTATCCGCGGCTTCAAGTCCTCGGAGGCATAGAGATCGGAGACTACCAGTCCGTGCGCGATTTTGCCAGTGATCTGATCTCTGAGTATGATTTTGACCTCATCCTCGGGGCGGTGCATTTCCTTTCTGACCGCACAAATGTGGCCATCCCTCTTCCCCATCCGCTGGATAAAGCTCAGATCGAAGCATATTACCGCCTCAACCTGCGTCTCGTAAATGATTGCGATATAGATATTCTGGCCCATTTGGGGGTTTATCAGCGATATTACAAAGCTATACCGGATGAGGGCTTCGCTCTGCCAATCATCAAGGACATTTTCAGGACGCTGATTGAGCGCGGCATTGCCCTTGAGATCAACTACTCGGCCTATCGCAAACCGCTCGGATGCTGCCTTCCCAATCCAGCTGTCCTGGACCTCTATCGCGAAATGGGCGGACGCCTCTTCAGTATTGGCTCTGACAGCCACCATCTGGATCACTTTCATGATTGGCGCCATCTGTTGCCCGGTTGGACCAGAGAGCTGGTCTTTACCCACAAGCGTTTACTGGCACTCCCATCGTGATCCCTGCTCCTTACCCGCCCTTGTGATGCCGTGCGCTCCCGGGCGAAAAACGCCGGAGGCGGCACCACATCTCCACGGCAGCTGATCAGGCAGGAACTGCCAGATGTTTGCCGTAAAACTAATTCCCCAATTGGAAATGTAAGCCAATCCTAGACCAATTTTATGGGTATCCCGCCTGCAAGTCTCTCTGAAACCGCTTACGATAAACGAAGCTAATGATCTGTAATCAGGCACTTAAGCTACTAATACTGTTTGATTCATTGAGAGAATATCCGGCGAAATCAATATGAGACCAGAATCTGCCCTTAAAATTGTAGTTGACATCAGGCCTCAGTTTTAAATTGTAGGGTTACCGATTATTTGGGGAGAAAGCCTTAATGTATATAGATCATAGATATGAAGTGCTGGAAAGCCTGGGCTCTGGCACCTGGGCCAAGGTCTTCAAGGTCAAGGATATCCGCAGCGGCCATTTTTATACGCTGAAGTTGTTCCAATACCTTTCCTCAGAGGACCTCTATGCTCGCTTCAGCGCTGAAGAGATGCATCACATCACCAGGATCGAACACCCTAATCTGAGCCATGTGGTCGATTTTGGGCATGTGGGCGATCATATCTACTTTATCAGCGACTGGTTTGACGGCACTCCGCTCACCGCTTTCCGTTTCAGCAAAGGCAAGATTGACCTGCTCTACGATCTGGTAGCGCAGTGCGCCTACGCGCTGCACGCCCTCCACACGCAGAACATTCTCCACAAGGACCTGAAGCCGGAAAACATCATCTATAGACAGACAGGTAAAGCGTTGGAGGTCAAGCTGATCGATTACGGATTTGCCGTCCATGAACAGACCAGGGATAATCAACTGGTGAGTGGCACGCTCCCCTATGTAGCGCCGGAAGTTTACCTGGGCCAGAGATCCGGTCCGGGATGCGATTTTTATGCCCTGGGAGTTATCCTCTACCGCCTCTGTACTGGCACCTTCCCCTTCAACCTGGACCAGATATCTGCCTTGATGAGCGGTAGCCAGCAATACTTTATCCCCATCTTTCCCTCCGAGCTCAACAAAGATATTCCCCTGGCCCTGGAAAAGCTGATCCTGCGACTTCTGGAAAGGAACCCGGATCATCGCTTTAGCGATGCCATTGAGCTGATCGTTTATTTGAACCGCGTTTCGGGTCGGTCTTACCCCTTCTCGCTTGAATGGTCGCTGGTTAACACTCTGAGGTTCAACAGCTATATCGTGAGGGAGCGCTACAGCCATCAACTGCTGGATTACCTGCCAGCCGTCCGGGCCGGTAATGGCAAGATAGTTTCTCTGATTGGCGGGGATGGACTCGGCAAGGACAATATTCTCTCGCTCTTTCGCTACCATCTGCTGGGTGGAGAGTGCTGGCTCTTCGATTACAGCTGCACCCGTACAGACCACGAGGCCTTTTTCGCCTTGATCAAAGAATATTTGCGTTCCCTGCCGGAGGACGAGCAGCAGAAATTCCCCAGTCTAAGCAGGATATCAGACAAGTTCAAGGCTTATCTGAACGGGCCTGAGCAAGCGGCCAAGAGTTACAGCCAGGGCCAGGAAGAGCTGCGGCAGGATTTCTCGGCTGCCCGTGATCTCCTGATGGAGCTCTCCACCCGCAAACCCATTATCTTTATCATTCGGGACTTCCAGTATGTCCATCGCCACACGGTGGACTTTATCAATTATCTCTCACCTCAGCTGGTGCGGCATCGCGTGTTGGTGGTGCTCTCCTGCAACGAGTTTAACAAGGTCCGCCAGATCGAAAACACGGTTTTGAATCATATCCCGATGCTCGATATGGATGAGGCACGGGATTATATGGCCCGGCTCTTGAGCACTCCGGTCCCTGAAGACCTGGTCCGGGCCGTATATCATCGCTCTGCGGGAAACCCCCATTTTATCAGGGAAATCCTGGTGGACCTCACCCTCAGAAAAGAGATCGGGCACCTTAAAGAAGAAAGAGACAATAGATTAGAGAACGGGGACAGCTCAGACAAGACCAGAGTGAGCCAACCCGGAACACTATCCGTCCCTACCGGAAGAAGTTATCACTTCCCAGCCAGCCTGGCGGGATATCAACTGCCATCCCGCGTCCTGCATTCCATCTACTCCCGGATGAGCCACATCACTGAGCTAAACTACGCGCGCTTGCAGAAACTGGCCATAGCACGGGTGCCGCTCTCAAGGGAATTGATCATTTACATCCTCAAGCTCAGCGATCAGGAGCTTTACTCCCTGATCAATGAAGCTACTTACAATGAGATCCTGGTAAAACACGGCAAGCTATACTATTACACCTTCCCGGAGGCCCGTCAGCGCTTTTTTGACGAAAACTCCCGCCGAGCCCATGGATTAGTCTCCCGCCGAGTGCTAAAATACTACGCGAGTCGATCTATAGAAGATACCGAAACCTGCCTGGGCCTGATCGAAAACGCGATTCTGGCCGGGGACGCTCTGAGCGCCAGACGCTATTACCTGAGGCTCTATCACCTCCAAAATGATGATTTTGAACAGGAAGAAGCCTATGAGGCCATTATCAACGTCCTCAAGATCGATATTGGCCGTTTTGAGGGCCTGATTCACACTGGCAAGGAAAACAGCGAAGCTGATTGCTCCGTGGTTTCGGAAGCCAGTGTCCCAGCCGCGGACATCATCCGGGACCTCAGAGAGTTTCATGCCAAGACCGAGGCCACGGGGTTCTTTCGCAGGGCCGGATTCATTGTGGACAACGCCTCCGCCATTCCGGAGACCAGCGAAAAGTACCTGGTGCTGGGCACTTTAAAAATGTTGGCCGAAGAGCTCGTGGAGGCACGGGCCCTGTTTCAGGCCGCTCTGGAGCTATCCATGACCGGACGGCAAAGAGTGTTGAGCTATCTTTATCTCTCCAGAGTCGCGTCGCGGGTGGATCACAATCTGGCGAAGAGCTATCTGGACCAGATAGACCCGGCTGACCTGAATCTGGAACTGAAGATCATCTACACGGACCGGCTGGCTGTCTATTACGCTGCCAAAAAAGAACCAGGCACGGCGATCAGGACCATGGAGAGCTTTCTGGAATCCCTGCCCCCTGATCACGATACCAGGGTGATGATCAATCTGGCGGCCCTGCACAACGACCTGGGAGTCTTCTACAGCGATATGAAAAATATCACCGAGGCGGAGGAGCATCTCAATATCGCCCTGAATATCTGGAAACGCCACAATATCAAGCGCTATCTGGGCTTGATTTACAACAACCTCGCAGACCTCTGTCTCAAACAAGGCCTCACCGTGAAAGCTCAGGAACTCTCGGAGCTGGGCTACAGCTATTCCGCGGAGCTCAACCTCACGATGGGCCAGGCTTTGGCGCTCCTGAACCAGGGAGAGGCCTTCATCAAAATGGGCGAGTTTGGCACTGCCGAGCACAAACTCAGCGAGTCACTCCATCTGGTTCAATCGATCGGCAGCACTCAATATCTGGTCTCCATCCAGCGCAATCTCGCCCTGGCAAAAAGCAAGATCAAAGGCTTTGGATATTACTACCGCTTTATCAGCGACATCGAGCCCCAACTGATGCAAGGACAGATCATCGAGGTCAATCCCCTGGTCAAAACCTACTTTTACTACCTGCACGAGACTGCCAACCTCAAAAAGCTGAGGCGCCTGATCCGCAAAAACGTGCAGATAAACTATAAACACATCCACGAAGAGGAGTTTTATCATAATATCCTCAGCCTCATCGCTCTCAGCGGAGGCGATTACGCCCTGGCCCTTTCTGAATTGCGACAGGCGATGCACTTTGCGGGCGAGATCAACAACAACTACGCGATTGCCGTTTTCAACGTGCTGCAGGTGAGATGTCTCTACGGCCTCAATGAACTGGCAAAAGCGCGGGAACTGGCTGAAACCGCTATGATCACGATCCAGGCCCACCGCTATCGCTATTGGGAGCAAAACCTCCTGATCCTGGGCCTGAAACTGGACCTGATGAATCCGGAATCCCCGCTGAGGGGCATCCTGAGAAAGGCTGACCGCGTCCTGGCAAGTTGCCGCGAATTCCAATATTACCAGCTGGAAGTGGAAGCCTGGCAGGTGAAACTGCAGATCATCTCCGAACTCGGGATTGAAAGCAAAGCCGCCAGCGAATTTGAGCAGTACCGGAAATTGCTGGATCTGATCACCGCGGATATCGATCCCGAAGACCGGGAAAACTATCTCCATATCAATCACTACGATCAAAAAAACCTCAAGAAGTTCGCCGCCCTGCCACTGGCTTCCAGACGCAAAGACCTGCGCTACCGCTGGAACGACCTCCTGTATAACATCGCCAATGTGAACAGCATCGACCGGGTAAAATTCCTGATCGAAAAAGGTCTGGACCGGGTGATCTGCCCCGCGCGGTTCAAGCTGATGGTCTTCTCGGACAAGATCTCAAACTTCTATTGCTTCCACTGCTACAATTGCGGCAGAGACACCATGGTCCCCCCTGAACTGGGTCCGCTGATCGAAAAAGCCTTCGGGCAAGACGGCATCGTATCCTGTGAATATAAAGGCCAGAATACCCAGATCATTCCACTCGTGTCCGGCTCCAAACGCATCGGTTATCTGCTGATCTCGGACGACGGTGAGCTGGAATTCACCCGCAACGAGCTCACCTTGCTCAAAAACATCAAACAACATCTCACTGCCCTGATCGTGAGAGTAAACGACTACAGCCAGATCACTCACCGGGTCTCCAAGATGAATGAATTGATGACCATCTCAAACGAATTGATGGGGATAGTGGAGATCAACGATCTGCAGCGGGAGATCGTATCCACGGCGATCGACTTCACCAACGCCACCCGCGGTTTTCTGATCAAGCGCGATCCGGAAGGCAACAACCTTTACCAGGTCCAGATGGATAATCGCAAACAGATCCTGGCCACCGTGACGGGATTGAGCAAGACGGCCCTGAGCCTCTGCCAGAACTCCCTTAAAGCCGTAAGCAGTTATAACGCTCAGGAAGACAACAGCTTCAAAAACTCCATCAGCGTCCAGGACTATGCCATTCACACCATCTTTTGCTGTCCGCTGCTGGTGAACAACCAGCCCGTGGCCTTTCTGTATCTGGACAACCTGGGTGAAAGCGGCCGGGAAATGTATCTGAATGAAGATATTATCAGCCTCTTCCAGGCCCAGGCCGGGATTGCGCTCAAAAACGCCGCCCAATATGAGGCTGTGGTGAGAAAAAGCCACGAACTGAACGAGTTTGAAGCTCTAAAGGATGAGTTTATGGCCATCGTCACCCACGAGCTCAACACCCCTCTCACAGCTCTGCAGGGCTATGTCTCCCGCCTCAAACGCAAGCTCTACTCCGATGAAGATGAACGGCAGGAACTTGTATCCAAGCTGGAAACCTCCGTGAGAAAGCTTATCATCAGCACCGGCGACATCAGCACCATGAACTATTACAACCTTGCCAGGCAGCTCGCCAAAGCTCCTTTCGAGATCGGCGAGATCCTGGAACTCGTACACCAGGAAGTGGATATTCTATCACGCAAACGCAAGATGTTTATCAAGATGGAGATAGAAAAAGACCTGCCGCCCTTGCGCGCCAACTGGGAAGCCGTCCACAGGATGGTCCACAACATCGTGCTCAACGCCATCAGATTTACCAACGACTTTGGTAATATCGTGATCGGGGCCAGGCGCTCCGTCTTTCCTTCCGAAAAGATCAACAACCGGGAGAGCCTGGTGATCTTTGTCCAGGACAACGGCATCGGGATTCCGGCCTTTCAGCTGAAGAATATATTTAGAAAGTTCTATGAACTAAACGAGATTTATGCCCATAAATCGGGCACCGTGGAATACCGCTCCAGCGGTCTGGGACTGGGTCTGGCCACTGCCAAACGGATCGCTGAACTGCACGGCGGCGAGATCACGATCAAGAGCAAGGAACGGGAGGGAACTACAGTGTTTATGATCCTGCCATTCAAAGATATTGGCAGCCGGGGAGGTCCCGCATGAGATCAATGCTTGCCACACAAGCCCGCGTGCTCATCCTGATGATGCTCCTTTTCACTTTTCAACTGATGGGAGCGAGCCCCAGAGAACAGGATGATTATGCCTATATAATCGAGCTGTTTGATATGGGAGATCACCAGGAAGCGCTATCTGAGATGGACTATTTCAGAGGCAGCTATCCCAGCAGCGAGTTTCTGCCTTACCTGGACTACATTCGTGCCAATATTGCTCTCAAACATGGAGATTGGACCCTGGCGCGCGATCTTTACGCGCCCCTGTTGAAAGAATCACTGCACAAAGACGTGATGGCTGACGTCTATCTGAACTACGCTATCGCTCTCTACAACCTTGGTGACCCCAAAAATGCCATCCCTCAGCTCCTGGAGCTGGATTTGATCTCCGAGCATCCCTATTACCGCTACTGGGGCAATGTCTGGAGAGGCAGATGCTACCAGTCGCTGGGATTGCTGCTTTCGGCCGAGCATGAATACAGCAAAGCTTTGGCGCTGGACTCAGGTGATCACGAGATCGAGTTTGAATATTTCAAGCTGCTTCTGCTGGTACAGAAGGATACCGAAGCTTTGGCGATCATCGCCAGAAATACCGAAGACCCGGTCTACGGCAGACGCTACCGGGTGGAATGGTTGCATTACCTTCTATACAACCAGCGCTACGAAGAGATGGACGAGTATCTGGCCCAGATTAAAGATCCCGAAGAGCTGGATTCAGATACTGTCAAGCTTCTGCTCACTCGTAAGGAACTCGCTCTGGGCCGTTATCAGGAAGCTGAGTCCAGGCTCAATCAAATCGTTTCCAGTTCAGCGCATACCGCCTATTACAGTGCTCTGATCAAGCTCAGCAAAGGTGAAACTGCTCAAGCCGATACAATCTTCCGGCAACTGGTAAGGGGCCATGATGCCGAGATCCAGTTCCTTTCCTACCTTGAAAGGCTGAAGATCATCTACAAACGCGATCCCGCTCTGGCAACCCAACTCCTGAGGGATTATCTCAAAAGCTCTCTGCCCCAAAACTTTAGGGGGCAGCAGTATATCCTGCTGGCTGAGTTTGAGTTTGACGCCGGAAACTACTCCGAAGCTCTCAGGCTCTGGACTGTGGCCAAGCGCAACGATCTGCCTGCCGATCTGTTGGACCGCTCCGAGATTGGGATTGCGGATGCTTATCTGGGCCTGGGACAGACGCCACTCGCAAAAGACAACTATAACCGCTATCTCAACAACTATCAGTATGGACGCTATCGGGACAAGGCGTTTTACCAGATCGGCAGGATCAGCTTTAACGCGCGCGAACTACCTGAAGCAAAGCAAAACCTGGCAGCACTGATCGCCCGTTATCCCAATTCGGCTTACAAGGACGAGAGCTATTTCCTGCTGGCTGAGATCGAATACTTCGGCTCAGATTATGCTGCCGCCATTGAACTCTACAAGTCCGTGAGCGACGCTCATCCTTCCCGCCAGAGCGTTCAACTGAGGCTGGCGCAGTGCTACTATCATCTGGAGCGCTATGCGGACGCTGAAACTGTACTAATCAGCCTCGGCACCCTCTTTAGGGATTATGAGATGGTGCTGCTGGAAGCCAGTCTCGCTTTCAACCGGCGCGAGTTTGAAACCGCCCTGACCCTCTATGGAGAGGCCTTCAATCTCGCCAAGACCCCCATCGAGAAACAGGAGGCCACCAGCTACCAGGCTTATACCCTTTATTTCCTCAAGCGTTTTGAAGAGGCCAGCCAACTGTTTTTGAGCCTGTCAGACCTCAATCCCTCCGTGGATAGCTATCTCTTTCAGGCAGCCCGTTCCGCCTATCAGGGCAGGGCCTACAAACGGGCTTTGGACCTCTATGATCGCTTTGTGGATGATTATCCCGAGTCTCCCTATTTTCTTACCACTCTCACCCAGATCGCCCTCTGTTACTACAATCTTGGCAATCCCACCCAAGCCTACCGGGATTGGCTGAATATCCTCTCCCGGTTCAGAAACCCGGTATCATTTACCCCGGATGAGATTTCACTGCTCAGAGAAGCTTTCAGCGGTATCCAGTTGAGTCTGGACAGCATGGACGACCTCTCCCCAACCGTCGAACTGATGGACATGATCGATACCTTCCAGAGTGAGTATATCCGCTTTGAGCTCAGCTACATCATTGTGAAGCTCTACGCCGGCATAGGCGATTGGGAAGAGACTTTGAAACAAGCGGAAGAGATCAGGCGCAGCTTTCCGGACCAGAAGCGTCCTGAACTCGATTTGCTAATGGCGGAATCACTTTCCAGACTCAATCAACAGACCCAGGCGGAAGAACTCGTCACTCAGGTTTACGCGGAGACTCAAAGCCCCGAAAGTCTGTTATCGTTGGCGGGGCTGGCAGAAAGCACTGGAGATTGGGAAGCCGCCCAGCAGAAGTACAGAGAGCTTTTCGATATCCAGCCCACTGCATCCAACTGGCTGTCCCTGTTGGATATATCCCAGAAGAACTCCTATCATGACTACGACATCATTTGGGACCTCGGAAAAGACTTTGCCATGGATTATCCCCAGTCTCGCGTCAACCGGATCAAATATCTTACAGGTAAAGGATTCTACAACGAAGCGGCGATGATGGCCAACAAGATCCTTGATACGGAAACCAACCAGTTCATCCGCGCTCAAGCAGATGCGGAACTGGCTATGATCTATTACGCTCAGGATGATTTCACCCGCTCGGCGTCTGCCTTCAAACGCATCCGGGTGCTCTACAGAGACTATCCCGAGATCGTCAACAACGCGCAGTTCCATTACATCCTCAGCTTGATCAAAAGCGGAGCGCTCAAAGAAGCACAGCTCACTCTCTGGGAGGTGCAGAGCCAGCTCAACGACGATCAGGTGATCATTATCAACGATATCCTGGACAGGCAAAGATGAAGCGGCGATTGGCGAGCAACCTGGTTCAGGGCTTCAGACTTCCAGCTTTGAAGGCGATCATCGTTTGTCTGTTGATAATATCGATCAGATGTTTGTCCGCGCAGACCAGGCAACTACCGGTTGTGGAGATCATGGGAGAGGGAAAGGTCCAAATGCCACTGGCCCAGAGGAGTACGCCCCTCTTCCAGGCTGCTGTACCCGTGGATAGCTTGCCATACTTCACCCCAAGCTCCTTGCCGTGGTATTCGGGAAGCATCCTGCCCTTTTACCCTCCTCTGAAAGGAAGGTTGCAAGCCAGACTGGGAACGGACTGGAGCGCTGGCTTCGGCGCGCGTCTCTATCGCCTCCATCCCAAGCTCCCGCATGTTGTGCTGGATACAGACTATGACTTTCTCCCCCAAAGCTTTGTTAGCCAAAGATATTCACTTTACGCGGAAGCTGTTCCGGACAGCAGTTTGGAATTTCAAACCCTGATCAAGTACCTGGCCTCGGACGCCGATGCCTACCATAACAACGCTTTCACCATGATCTTCATCCACAACGCGGACAGCCTGCGGGACCGCTCCTGGGGACTGAGGAAGGTGAGAAACCGCCTGTGGTGGGAAAACAGCTCCCAATTGCACACCGGCTATAGAGACAGACATACCGTGCCGGGTTTTTGGCACAGTCATAGCCTGAGCATAGACAAACACCATCTTGACAATCAGTTTGGCAGCTCCATGGGCAGATTTGGCATCAGTTCCGCCTTCGCCATTCCCTATGGCATCAAAGGTGTCAGAAAGCTTTCTGCTGGTTTCATGAGTGATATGTATCACCTGCTGCCTCTGGTGAATATCCATTATGAGAAAGCCATCGCTCCCAGGCTCAGACTTCAGGCAGGAAACTACCCAGAGCTCCTGCCGGTCACCAGAACAGAGCTGCTGGAGCAGTTTCCCTGGGCTGGTCAGGCCCGTTTGGGACGCCCGCGGATGAGCCCTCTTGATTTCAGATTGAGGCTTGAAATGGACCTTCCAGGCCGCCAGCCCTCCAGCTCCCGCCAGTCTCCAGCTCAAGATCCGGACGCGGCCCAACCCAGCATAAGACTATGCCTCAGAAACTCATATCACTACAATGAGCCTGTCTTGAGGCAGGCCGGCGGCTCGGCAATTCCCAGCCAGAGATTTGAACCCCTCTGGCACAACAGCTTAAGCGCGAGTGCCAGGATCAAACTGCCGTGGGCCTGGCTGGACCAGGCGCTCAGCCTGGAGCTGCGGCATCTTCCCCACCAAAATGGTATCAGAGCGCCATACAGCCCCATGATCACCTCCAGCACCATTCTGCGTTATACTTCCGCCCGTCTGGAAGCCAGCGCCGAACTCCTGCAGCTCTACCACCGCAAAGACCAGTTTGGCGGTAAGCTGCCTGAATTCATCGATCTCAACCTTTCAGCCAGCTATCTGCTTTGCAAGCGGATCAGCCTGGTGGCCCAGCTTCAGAACCTGCTGGGCAACCGCTTGTTCTATTGGAAAGGCCTGCCGCCCAAGAAGCGGGAACTGAGCCTGGGAGTGATCTACCTGTGGAAATGAACCAGGATAAGCGGCTGGAGAGAAGCCATGGGGAGCTGGATTCCGATCCGGTAACGGCTGAGCGCAAACCAGAACTTATGCAGACCCGGAACAACAACGGTCCCATAGGTCTGATCAACTGCCTGGCCCGCTATTTGTTTGGAAGTTTCAACGGCATCCAGGTGTTTTTATACCCCGGCCTCTTGCTGTATTGGCTGAGGAGCGACCGCCTGGTGGAAGTGATCTCAGATCTGCTGGGCCTCAGGATTCACTATTTCCCGCTCGGCGTCTTTTTGCTGCTGGGGCTTTATGTGGCATTTATCCTGCTAAAATACCGGGCGATGAGCTCCGCTAAGCCCAGCCAGCCAGGAGGGGAGTTGGCCACTTTCGTGGTGGACCTGCACGTCAAACTGCTCACGGTGTTGCTGTGTTTTGCCCTGCTCTTTGTGTTTGCCGCATTTACGCGCTACTTCTACGGCATCCAGGTGCCCGTGAAGCTGATCGCCTCCTGGACGGCCCGGGCTCTGGGCGGCGTCATGATCCTCTACTACTATCTGGCAGATACATGGCTGTCACCCTGGTTGAACCGGGGCCACAAGCGCCAGGCTGCCGTCTCCCGAACTAAAGTCTATGCCCGGCGGCATCCCAGGACCTACATCGCCTTCAACCTGTTTCAGATTGTTATGGTGTTGGCGCTGGCCAGAATCTATGTCAACCTGGTGGAATACATCTATCATCCCATCCTGACGCTGCTCGGATCGGCCCTCAGGCTGGAGTTTGAGCTGAAGCCCATCCTGATAGACGGCCATCTGGCCCTCTGGTGGAACGCTCTGTTGACTGCCCTGGCCTTTCTGATCTCAAACCTGGGTTTTATTCCTCTGGTATGGCTGGCCAAACTGGCCACCGATATCACGCATCCCATCCGTCCCCCAAAAATCTATCCTCACACTGCGGAGAACTGACACCCATTATGCCCAAACAAAGAAGAAAAAAAACCTCCAAACCCGCCAGGAAACGCTCCCCCAAACATTCTGGCAAAGGTATGGCCTTATACATCATTGCCGGCTTGATTTGCGTGGCGGCGATCTGGATGATCACCCGTCCTGTGGATAGAGCCTCCACCCCAGTCACGCAAGAGAGCACCAGCGCCAGGACCAGAGACAAGCGGAAGCCAAAATCCCCGCCCCATCGTCCTGCCCCTCAAACGCTCACACCTGAGGTGACTGCCAGCGCCGGGCTGGAGCCCGTGATCGTGGCGGCCCTCGGAGAGCTGGGCATCAAAGACGGCATCTATAAACGCCGGACCAAAGGTGGCGCCGTGATCTATGAGGCCCCGCTGGACAAGAGTGTCTATGATCTATATTTCGCCAACATGGTGCTGAAAGGCAGGGTGGAAAAAGCTGGCGGCAAGCTGGAAAGCGCTATTGAGAAGGGACAAAGACAGAGCCTCCGCTTCAGCTATCCCGATCTGGACAAGCACTGGAACGTGGAGCTTTATTATGACTCCCAGCCTTATGACAAACAGACACCCACCAAGACCTTAGCTATCGTCGTGGATGATTTTGGCGAGATCGGCGGCGATCTGCTGGAGGGATTTTTAAACCTGCCCAAAGAAGTGAGCTTTGCCATCTTTCCTGGGATGACCAACAGCGTAAGCACCATGGACCAGGCCGCGGCCCAGGGCCGCGAAACCATTATCCACGTGCCCATGGAACCGCTGGGCTATCCACAGGTCAATCCAGGAAAAAACGCCCTGCTGCTGCAAATGACTCAGGCGGAAGTGAGCAGGATGCTGCATCGCTTTATCGATCAGATGCCCCGCTGCCTGGGAATCAACAACCATATGGGCAGTCTGGCCACCACCGATCCAGACTTGATGGGCTATGTGATGGAAGTATTGAAGGCCAGGAACAAGCTCTTTTTGGACAGCCGCACCTCTAATGTTTCCGTGGCTTATCAGACCGCTCAAAAGCATCATATCCAGGCCTTCCGAAACGATATCTTTCTGGATTCTCCCGATGTGAGCGGCACCACTCTGGAAAGCAAGATCAGGCAGCTGGAACAGATGAGCGATAAGAAACCCCATTTGATCGCCATCACTCACTGCCACAACCAGGCTAAGCTGGTATATCTGGTTCAGTTTATAAACCGGATGCGCAAAGCCGGTTACACGCTGGTGCCCCTTTCCAAAAGTGGCCGCTATCGGGTGCCGGAGATATTGTGAACGCTAACGCTGTGAGATGCTCCGCATGTGAGATACCTACGGTAGGTGAGATACGAATTCGACACCACTATGCTCCGTTGGAGTTCAAGCGGCCACGATAACGGTTTGCATGACAACGAGTTTGATGGCCGCTTGGACTTCAACCAGTGCACCGAAGGACGATTCGAACTCCGAAGTACTGCTTGAAGTCCAAAGCCCCATCAGATTTAGAGATAGATGTATAAGCTGTCCAGGGGCTTTGAACTCCAAGGGGGTCTGGAAACGAAGAATTGTCGTGAGCATCCTCAATTGTCAATGCTCAATTCTCAATTAAACAAGTGAGTTAATATGAATCTACTCCAATCGATCTTTCTGGGCATCGTGCAGGGGCTAACTGAGTTTCTGCCGGTGAGCTCAAGCGGGCATCTGGTTTTGTTGCAGCGTTTTTTGCGGCTGGAGATGGGTGCTGATGTGGCTTTCGAGGTGTTCCTGCATCTGGGAACCCTGCTGGCAGTGCTGATCTATTTCAGGAAGCTGATCCTGGATCTGGCCTTAGCCCTCTTCAAGTGGAGAGACAGCCCCCAAAATCAGGCCCACCGCTACAACCGCGCACTGATCATGTACATCCTGGCCGCCACTCTGGGCACGGGCCTGATCTACCTGATTTTTGGGGATTGGTTTGAATCGCTTTACGACCAGCCTCTCATCGTGGCCTTTATGCTGCTCGTCACAGGGGCCATAGTTTTCGCGTCGGACTATATGAAGGGTGGCTCCATCCCATCCGTTTCCATGGGTCTCACGCGCTCGGTCATCATTGGATTGGTGCAGGGCTTGGCCATCATCCCTGGAATCTCCCGTTCCGGTTCCACCATTGGAGCTTCGCTGTTTTGTGGCCTCAAACGTAAGGACGCGGCGTCTTTTTCTTTTCTGCTGTCAATTCCCGCTATCCTGGCCGCCAACCTTAAGGAGTTTAAGGTATTAGCCTCCCTGCAGCCTTCGCAGTTCTTCATCTATCTGGGGGGATTTGTCAGCGCTTTTGGAGTGGCCTGGCTGGTGATCTCCCTACTGATCAACATGGTCCAAAGAGGCAATCTGAAGTACTTTGCCTATTACTGCTGGGGAGTGGGCGTGCTCAGCATTATCCTGCTGGTGAGCTGATCATGGCAGTTCAAAGCATTAACGCGCTGGAGTTTAAACCCTCCATGATTGGCTTGGGGCGGTGTTATTTGATCCTGGGGACGGATGCCTGGCTCTGTGACAGTGTGCTGGACCCCATCCGACGGGAGCTGAAAAATCGCTTAGGCGCTGATGTCGTCAATATCTACGGGGACGAAGTCAAGGTCCCGCAACTGGTGGATGTATTGGACACCTTCTCCATCTTTTCAGCTCAAAAACTGGTGATCCTCAGAAACGCGGAATCCCTGAAAGTGGCAGAACAGAAAGCCCTGGCAGCATATGTGAGCTCGCCTTCCGATTCGCAGAGCCTGGTGATCATCGCCACGAAAGTTGATGCCCGTCTGGCAGGCTGGAAGAGCATCAAACCAGGCTGTCTGGAGATCAGATGCGATCCGCCCCGCAGTGCTTACAACCTCAAACCCTGGTTAAACGGAATGTTGAGCAAAGCTGGCAGAAAGATGGAAGAAGCCGCAATTGATCTGTTTATCTCCAAGGTAGAGCTGGATTTTGCCAATGCCGCCAACGAACTGCAGAAGCTGTGCCTGCTTACCGGCAATCAGCGCATCGGTGTAAAAGAGGTAGAGCGCAGCGTGGGAACTTCCAGGGTGGGCACTCTGGCAGATTTTTACCGCGCTCTGGGCAGAAGAGACCTGAAAGCCACCCTGATCACCGTCCAGAGAATGCTGGATTCCGAGTGGGAAGCCTTGCAGGTATTTTTCCAGTTCAGTAAGTTCTACGCCATCATCCACAAGGTACTGGCCCTGCGCAAGAACCACGTCACCCTCGCGGAGATTGGCGCCAAGCATCTCAACGATCTCTACATGGACCAGCGCCAGATCTTTCTGGAAGGCAGCGCCAATTACTCCCTGGATACGCTCAGAACCATCAATGCCATTCTGCTCGAAACAGACAGCGCGCTCAAACTGAGCCTGGCCCCAAACCTCACGCTGCTGGAGCTCTGCGCGCTCAGGATCATGGCCGGAAAATGAAGCGCAAAGGGGTCCTACTGCATTTCAGCTCCCTGCCCGGAGATTATGGGATTGGCGATCTCGGGCCGGCTGCCACATCTTTCGCGGGCTTCCTGGCTGATCAGGGTTACAAGATCTGGCAAGTGCTGCCCCTCAATCACCGGGGCTATGGAAACTCTCCCTACAGCCCCATTTCCGCGTTCGCGCTTGATCCTTTGCTGGCCAGCCCTGAATTGCTGTATAGGCGGGGCCTGATCGAGGCGGAAGATTTGGAGACGGCTCGTCTGCCTGGCAGTGACAGAGTGGCTTTTGAGCAGGTGCTCAGGCGCAAGGGAAGGCTGTTGGAAATTGCCGCGGCGGCTTATCTCAAAAGGCACGACATTGCGGCTTTTATCCACGATCAAGCCGCCTGGATCAAGCCCTACATCGCTTTTTTGACACTTGACAGGCTCTATGGAGACTCGCATTGGAGTTTCTGGCAGCCTCAGCACCGGTCCTATAGCGAAACGCTGTGGCAGGAGCTGCTGCGCGGCTTTGAACCGTTCATGATGTCCCAGGCCGCTGTCCAGGCTATTTTGAGGGACCAGCTCACGGAACTGAGGCAGGCTCTCAGGCAGCTTAATATCGAGCTTTGGGGCGATCTTCCCATCTATCTGGCCTACCACAGTGCTGAAGTTTGGGCTCATCCAGAGCTGTTTCAGATGGACCAGGCGGGCAGACGTTTACAGGTAGCGGGCGTGCCTCCCGATGCTTTTTGCGAGGATGGACAGCTCTGGGGAAATCCGATTTACCGCTGGGACGAGCAACGCTCTGAGGTATTCGAGCTCTTTGAAAACAGGATATCGGACGCACTAGGCTATCTGGACCGCCTGCGTTTAGATCACTTTATCGGATATGTGAACTATTGGAGCGTGCCCTGTCCACCTGCTGGCCAGGATAATGAGCCCAAAATGCCAGACCACGCTCGCGACGGTGCCTGGATCCCAGCTCCCGGTGAGCAGTTGTTTGAGCGGCTGACCCGTCGTTTCACGGCTTATCCTTTTATCGCGGAAGATCTTGGCATCCTGACGGAGGAAGTCTGCCGGGTGAGAGAACGCTTTGGCTTTCCCGGCATGATCGTGCTCCAATTTTGCTGGCAGCATCCCGATCCCAAAGTGGCGGAATATCCATCCGACCGGATAATCTACCCTGGCACCCACGACAATCTCACTTCCCGTCAATGGTTTGAGGAGCTTGATCCGGAAGCGGGCGAATATCGCAACTTTGTGAGCTACGCACGCAATAGAATGAACTGGCCGGAAGCCCCCACCGCCTCAAACGCCGCCTCCCTGATGATGGAAATCGCCCTGGGAAGTGGTTGTGAGACATGCATTTTCCCTATGCAGGACCTATTAGGTTTGGGGGCCAACGCCAGGATGAACATCCCCGGTACTCCGCTTGGCAATTGGGAATGGAGAATGAAATAGATATCATCCATCTACTTGCAGATAAAGTGGTTATCTATACAAATTTGTGTTTTACGGCATCCCGATTCCTCTGCTAAGGTCTCTTGCTGATGGGGGTAATCCCGCGGACGAGCATACCCGATCCAAAGGCCATTTCAGGGGTCTGCTTCCGACTTTGTCCGGGCTTGCCCTTGACCAGGCGATAAGACACTACTGAGTAGTGAGCCTCTAAGGCTAGTGACTTTGTGGCGTGGCCAGGTATCTCACAGCTTCAGCTCTCACCCAATATTCACCAGCGTCCCGTAGCTGATTGTCTTTAGCTCTCCACAGTCGAGCCGCAGATGCCCATATTCGTCCAGACCCAGGATTCTGCCTTCGATCAGGTCTCTTCCTTGTTCTAAAGTGGCTACGCGTCCCTTTCCATAGAGATTGGCGTCGCAATACTCCAGATAGCTGGAGGGCTGATCCAGCAGGTGTTTGTTGTCATTCATCTCCGCGATAAAGAGTTTCATAAGGTATTCATTGGATACATCATAGCTCAATATCTCCCGGAGGGGCACGGCCTGAGTGGGAATGATATCAGGATCGACGGTGTTGTTTGTGTTCAATCCCAGGCCGATCACGTAAAAGTGCTCGACAATCTGATAACGACAGAGGATACCGGCTATCTTCTTGTCCTGATAATAGATATCGTTTGTCCATTTGATCTTGAGATCATCCAGGCGGTAGAGCCTGCGGAGCAGCTTGTGAAGACAGTGTCCGGCATACAGAGCGAAAGACTCCACCGCTTCCTGATGGGCAAAATCAAAGGTGAACCACAAACCACCCTGAGGGGAGTGCCAACGATGACCGCCCCGTCCCATCCCACCGGATTGAGATACGGCCCTCACGGTGATATTGGCATATTCGCTACTGATCCCACGGATCTTTTCATACTCGAGCATGGTGCTTTCGACGGTGTCAAAGAGATAATTGGCTTTCATAAACTCACTCGATCAGCATCGCGTCCCCGTAGCTGAAAAACCTGTAACGCTCCAGCACGGCTTCACGATAGGCGTTTTTTATCAGTTCGATCCCCGCGAAAGCGGAGATCATCATCAACAAGCTTGATTTGGGCAAATGGAAGTTGGTGAGCAGGGCATCCACCACCCTCATCTCTTTGCCGGGGTAGATAAAAATATCGGTCCAGCGCGATCCGCTGAGCAGCTCTGACCCGGTGAAAAAGCTCTCGAGGGTGCGCGCTGATGTGCTGCCCACCGCGATGACGCGTTTGCCGCTTGCTTTGGCTTCATTTACAGTCTTTGCGGCATCTGGACTCACGGTGCAAAACTCGCTGTGCATCTTATGGAGATCTATCCTGTCTTGCTTGACCGGCAGAAAGGTACCCATCCCCACATGCAGAGTGAGCTTGACAATCCGGACCCCCTTGGCTTCCAGAGCAGCGAGCAGCGCGGGCGTGAAGTGCAGTCCGGCAGTTGGGGCCGCCACCGATCCACGTTCACGGGCATAGACGGTCTGGTAGGACTGGCGGTCGGGAAGCTCATCTTCACGTCTGATGTAGGGAGGCAGGGGAACGTGGCCCACCGCTTCCAGCTCATGCCAGAAAGCGTCAAGGGCGCTTTGAAGTTCCTCGTTGGCGATCCGGAAACTGACGCGCCTCAGGCCATCCTCATCGGCTGCAGACACATAAGCCCGGAGCAGGGGAGAGAAACTCAGCCACTGGGCTTGTTTCAAACGTTTGCCGGGATGGACCATGCACTTCCAGACCAGCGGTTCCAGTTCGTTCAGGAGCAGGACTTCCACCCGGGTGCCGTTTTCTTTGAGGCCATACAGGCGAGCAGGAATTACCTTGCTGTCGTTTAGCACCAATACTTCCCCGGGATTCAGCAGGTCCACGATCCTGTCAAAGCTCAGGTGTTCTATGCGCCCGTTATGCCTGGAAACCCTCATCAAACGTGAGCTGCTTCGTTGCTGGAGAGGGTATTGGGCAATCAGCTCTTCAGGGAGCTCATAGTCATAGGTTGATAGGGCCAGAAGATCGGTCATTTCACCTTGTAGGGTACGTTGTAGGCTTCCTTCAAAACTGCCACAAAAGAGCCAAAAGAAACGGCGCTTTCCAGCTTGACGGGGATTTTATACTGGTCGTCCGTCACCCAGATCTGGATGCGGCCGCTCTGCTTGAATACAGCTCCGCTCTTCAGCTTGGGCTCGATCACCAGGCAATTGATGCTTCCAAAGATGGTGCTGACTTTTTCGCGCTTGTGTACCAACACGTCCGTATTCATGGATCTGCCATCGGAGGTTATGTTTAGATTAATCTTTTGTCCGGGTGTGAGCTTTTGATTGCGCACGTAATAGAAGGCACTCAACACATCCTGGGTTTTGCTGAGCATCTTCATGTCCTCGGTGGCAAACTTGGAGTTTTTAAAGCTCCATTTCTGGTAGGTGGTAGTACCTTTGGCGTGGTTGAAGGTGTGGATGCGGCGTTGTTTATAACTGCCTTCCTGCAGGTTTTTAACAAACTTGTGGGGGAGCAGCGTATCTTTGTCCCACCAGGATTCCACCTTGTCCCGCACTTTGAAGAAAGCGTCAAAAAAGGGATAGGTGCGGGCATCGGTGCTCAACAGCCATACCGGCTGGCCGGAGTAGGTGCCGGATTTAACACTCAAAATCGCCTCAGCGGCATGGACCATACCGTATTTGACGGTAAAGACCAGTTTCTCTCCATCCCTGAAAGCCACATTCGAGCCCAGGGGAAGGAGCAGCAGCATCACGATCATAGACAGGTAAAAGCGCTTCACAGCGAACCTCCATTCACATAGATTTCCTGCCCCGTCAGATTTTGCAGGGCGTTGTCTAACAATAATACACTCAAAACCGCCAATTCCTGCAAACTAACCAGTTTGTGGGTGGGAGTTCTGGCAATATGGTCGGCAAAATACCGTTTTCTAAACTCAAGATAGTCGCCGCTGTAATCGTCACTTAGCTCTGTCTCTACAGGAGCCGGGGAGAGACAGTTGATCAGGATGCCGTGCTCCGCGTTTTCCAGGGCGGCGCTTTTGACCAGATTGACGATTGCCGCTTTGGAAGCAGCATACGCTGCCCCCCGCGACAGACCTGTGGCCGTGACGGAAGAGCCCAAAAACACCATCCTGCCGAATCCCCTGGCCGGCATATATTTGAGCACCGCCTTCATCATATGCATGGCGCTCATCAGATTGACCCTCATTGTGTTATAAAAGATCTCCGGGTCGCAGTCCGCCACGCTTTGAGCATCGCTGCTGCGAATGGCGGCCGTGTGAATAAGCCTGGAGGGATAAGCTCCAAAGTGATCATTGGCCTCGGAGATGACTGCTTCCAGAGCACCCGGGTCCAGCAGATCGCAAGACCTGATCAACCGCTCAGGAGTATCGTGCCATCCTGCCAATCTGTCCTTGCGTCTATGGTATAACAGCAATTGCGGATAGACCTGAAGCTGAGGATAGCTTGCCAGGTAGGATCCCAGCTGACCGTTAGCGCCGTCGATGATCAGGTAACCGCTATCCGTCATGGGTATCCAACTCCATATCTCTGTCATGCTTTTCATTGTCTAAGCTCTTGATGTGGTCTATGATAGCATGTGCTACCTCATCCTTGGTACCGGATAAGTGTGCATAAGCATTTTTATTGGAATGGTTTGCCTTGATCACTACGATCTCCGTGCTGTCCTGACCAGCCGTTTTGAGCAGGTTGGCACAGATCATATCGAGCCGCTTTTTCTTGAGTTTTGCTTTGGCGTTTTTGATTAGGTCCTCAGTTTGGGCGGCAAAGCCGATCAGCTTTTGTCCGGGAGCTTTCATAGTGCCCAACATGGCAAGTATGTCTGGAGTTGAGATCAATTCCAGCTGCAGGGATGTCTGTTTGGGGATCTTGCTTAGCTCTTTATTGAGTGGTGTAAAATCAGACACCGCGGCGCATTTGATGATCCAATCGGCATCCTGGCGTCTGCTCATCACTGCTTCCAGCATAGTGTGCGCGTCATTGGCCTCCACAGCCTCTTCCAGATAGTAAGGTACCGGAACGCTGATCCTTCCATGCACAAGGCGCACTTTCGCGCCCCGTAGCGCTAAAGCTCTGGCCAGGGCGATGCCCATCTTGCCGCTGGAGTTGTTGGTGAGCTTGCGCATAGGGTCAATAGGTTCTTCACCAGCCCCGGCCGTCAGCAGTACTCTGATGCCTTCCAAGTCTTTGCCATACTTCAGATAGCAGTTGATGGCGGCCTCGACTTCCTCGTTGGGAGGATACTTACCCTTGCCTGCATAGCCGCAAGCGAGTAATCCCGTAACTGGTTCCAGCACATGATCTCCCCGCGCTTTGAGGGTGGCGAGATTAGCCTCGGTGGCAGGATGGGAATACATGTTGACGTTCATGGCGGGAATCCAGAGCCGGGGCTTTGTATGAGCCAGGAGAATGGTGGAGCAGAGATCGTCCGCGAGTCCATGCGCAGCTTTGGCGATCAGGTTTGCTGTGGCGGGAGCGATCACGATCAAATCCGCCCAGTCCGCCAGATGGATATGCGGAATGGGGTCAGCGTCGTCAAACAAAGAAGAATGGACGCTTCCGCCCGTGATGGCGCTGAAATTCAACGCCGAAACAAAGCGCAGAGCGTTTTGTGTGAGCACGGTCCTGATCTCATAGCCGGTCTTTTGGAGCCGGCTGGCCAGATCTATGGCTTTGTAAGCGGCTATACCGCCACTCACGCAAAGTAATATCTTACTCATCAACATGCCTCTTCTCAGTTTTGTCCAATCTGGCAAAGGCATTGAAAATGTCAATCAGATTCGTCATAGAGCTTCCTTGCTTGTCAGTCGCGGTAGAGATGCCGTGCGCTCTCCGCCGTTTTTCGCCCCCGGGAGCACCACATCTCCACGGCAGGTATCAGGCAGGGAACCTGCACCATAGACGGACAGCAAACAACCCCCAAGGCCTGGTTCCGGATGGTGTAAATGGCAGTTCAGGGGATTGGACATATCACTGCCGCGTGGGCTGAGAGAATCAGACCGGAGCGCTTCTGGCTCACATTACCAAAGCGGAACAGGGGTTCCAGGCAACAATCCTGCGGGATTGAATATTCCTTATCAGAGAGATTGATCCAGATGCCCAGCTTGCCTTGATGGGAATAACGAGAAAAGGCGATCACATCCTCAGAGGCGTCCAGCCAGGCGAATTCTCCCGTCTGGAGCAGATTGTGCTGCTTTCTGAGGCTGACAAGCTCTCTGATCAGATCGCGATGCTCCACTGCCCGGGGGTCTGATTGCCAGTCCCAATTGAAAGGTCTGCGGTTATCCGGATCGCGGCTACCCTCCATGAGGATTTCATCACCGTAATAGACGTGAGGAGCGCCCACAAAGCACATTTGAAACACGATGGCCAGCTTGAGACGCGGGAGTTTATCCTTGGCCAGAGACGCGATCCTCCAGGTATCGTGGCTGCCCAGAAGGTTCATCATTGCCGCGCAGGCATGGAAGGGATACCTCGCCAGCCCCTCTTCAATTCTGGTTTTGAACTCACTCATGGCGCTGATTTTGAGGATGAAGTAGTCGAGGAGGGGGTTTTTGAAATAGGCGTAGTTCATCACGGAATCGAAGTAACGGCGGTCTACCCAGCCCTGGGCGTTGTGCCATATCTCCCCTACCAGCCAGGCGTCTGGTTTGATAGCCTTCACGTGCTTTCTAAACAGCTCCCAAAACCAGTAGGGAACCTCATCTGGGACGTCGAGCCGGAAGCCGTCGATGCCAATATCAACCAGCCACCAGCTCACGCAATCCAGCAGATATTCCACCAAAGCGTGATTGGGAACGGCCTTGCGGATATCGCGGATGTAGTTTTCGGCGGGATGGGGTCTACTGAGGTCATAATTGAGATCTGGCATGTCTTTTATACCCCACCAGCATTGATAATACTCTTTGGGGTCAAAATCCTCGGGCAGGGGATCCGGCAGCGGCCACTTTTTCCAGTCGTACCAGTTCCACCAGGGTGAGTCTTCTCCCTTTTCCACGCAGTCCCTAAAAGCCCAAAAGGTCTCGCCGGTGTGGTTGAAAGCCACATCGAGGATGATTCTGATCCCCAGTTCCTTAGCTTTGGAGCAAAGTTCTTTCATGATGGCTTCGCTCCCAAAGTGGGGATCGATGCTCCGGTAATCCGCGGAATCGTATTTGTGATTGGACTTGGCCTTCCACAAGGGATTGAAATATATAAGGTTAATCCCCAGTTCCCGTAGATAGTCCAGCTTCGAGATCACGCCCGGAAGGTCTCCCCCATAAAAACTCCACCAGTCGGGTTTTGAATCCGGGAGCAGGGGATTCTGGCTGAGACCGTTGCAGTCTTTCCAGTCTTCCACAAAATGGTAGTATTCCCGGTGCGGGGGGAGATACTCACCCGGGGGAGGAGGAGTTTTGCAGTTGTCATAATACCACTCGCGAAAATCAGGATTGAGGCTGGGATCGAGATTACAAAAGCGATCTGGGAAGATCTGATAGATCACGCTGCCTGCCACCCAATCCGGCACATCAAAGATCTCAAGTTCCTGAGCAGCAACCTGATGGGGCACCAGGTCTCCCAGCGTGCTTACAAAGCCAAAACTGCCATAGTAAAGCTCCTGATAGCGTTGCGAGAAACGGGCCGCCAGGCTGAAAGTCTTACCTTCGTGTCGCACAATGCTATGATATACTTCCCGGTTCCCCACCACGCCCAGCCGGTGACATGGCATCGCCAGACCGTCTATGAGCAGCTCCACGGAGCATTGCAAACCCGGATACCAATTGATCCTGATATCATAGCTCTCGGGAGCGATCCTGATGATGTCAATGTAATGCTCCATGCGCTCACCTAGGAGTGCTGGGTCCTGATAAACCTCTTCCCAGGAGAGGCTTACAGATTCGGGAGCTTTCACGATCAGCACGGAATTCTCACCGCCAAAGGGATCGGGCTCTCTGACGGGATTGGAGGGATCGGGCATCCAGACGCCATCCACAATCAGTTTGTAGCGATACTTGCCTGTTTCCACCGGCAGAGTGATCACGTGCACACCCCCCAGGTCTTTCATCTCCAGGATCTCCCAGGAAGTGAAGTCTCCCGCAATACCGGTTTCATGGATGCCGGCTGTAAGGGCTTGATAAGTAAAACGAATATCGGCCACTGGCTTCCTTAGGCTGGTTTAGCTTTGGAAGGTCTGCCTCTGCGGGCTTTGGGCTCTGAAACCTCTTCCCGGTTGGGGTCTTCGCAGCTGGGTCGCTGGCGTTGGAGATACTCCCTCAGGTGCTTGCCGGTGTAGGATTGATCGCAGTGTGCCACCTCTTCCGGAGTGCCCTGCATCACAACTCTGCCGCCCTGGTCCCCACCTTCGGGGCCGAGGTCGATCACCCAATCGGCGCATTTGATCACATCCAGATTGTGTTCTATCACCACCACGGTATTTCCCATGGCCACAAGCTTTTGCAGCACTTTGAGCAGCTTGTTGATGTCGTCAAAATGCAGGCCGGTGGTAGGTTCATCCAGAAGGTACAAGGTGTTTCCCGTGCTGGCCCTGCTAAGTTCTTTGGAGAGCTTTATCCTCTGCGCCTCCCCTCCCGATAAAGTGGTAGATGACTGTCCCAGTTTGATATAGTCCAGGCCCACTTCTTTCAGCAGTCTCAGTTTTTGCATCAAGGACGGGATGCTTTCAAAAAACTCGCAGGCTTCCTGCACGTCCATATCCAGAACGTCCGCAATGTTCTTGCCCTTATAGCGGATAGAGAGAGTTTCGTTGTTGTAGCGTTTGCCTTTGCAGACTTCGCAGGTCACGAAGATATCGGCCATAAAGTGCATCTCGATCTGCTTAACGCCCGCTCCTTCGCAGGCTTCACAGCGTCCGCCTTTGACGTTGAAAGAAAAGCGCCCTGCTTTGTAACCTCTCATTTTCGAGGCAGGCAGTTCGGCAAAGAGATTGCGGATGGGGTCAAACAGTTTGATATAGGTGCTGGGATTGGAGCGAGGGGTACGGCCGATGGGTTGCTGATCGATGGAGATCACCTTGTCTATATGCTCCAATCCGCTGATGGATTGATGTTTGCCCACTTTGTGGGTGCTGCGGAAAAAGTGATTGTGCAGATGGGGCGAGAGGGTTTGATTGATCAGCGAGCTCTTGCCGCTTCCCGAAACCCCGGTCACGCATACCATCAGACCGATGGGAATATCCACGTCGATGTTCTTGAGGTTGTTGTGGCTGGCCCCGCTGATTTTGATCAAGCGGCTATCCGGTTTTACCCTCCTGGGGGGTAGTGGAATGCAGAGCCGGCCGCTAAGATACGCCCCTGTCAAAGAGGCCTTGCTGGCCATAATCTGGTCCAGAGTGCCAGTCGTAACTATCTCTCCCCCAAAGACTCCCGCCCTGGGACCGAAATCCACGATCATATTGGCGCTGCGCATGGTTTCCTCATCGTGCTCAACCACGATCACGGAATTGCCCAAATCCCTCAGCCGGCAAAGCATCTCCACCAGCTTGGCGTTGTCGCGTTGATGCAGACCAATGCTGGGCTCGTCCAGGATATACATCACGCCCACCAATTGAGAGCCGATCTGACTGGCCAGCCTGATGCGCTGACTTTCTCCTCCGGAAAGCGAGGGAGAACGTCTGTCCAATGTAAGATAATGCAGCCCAACGCTTTCCAGGAATCCCAGCCGGGCGGTGATCTCTTTGAGGATTTCGGATGCGATCAGGAGCTGATTGCCTTTGAGCTTGAGTTTGGAGAAAAACTGATAGGCTTCCCTGACTCCCATCGAGGTGGCCACTCCGATGTCTTTTCCACCCACCAAAACCGCCAGAGAACTGGCTTTGAGCTTGCGGCCCCCGCATTCATCGCAGGGTTTGTCGCTGATAAACTGCATATAATATCGCCGCATGTCTTCCGAGGTGGTTTCATGCATGCGACGCTTAAGCTGATTGATCACGCCTTCGTGCTTCATCTGAAACTCACCGGAGCCACGGGAGTTTTGCCAGGCGACTTTGAACTTCCTGCCTTTGGAGCCGAATAAAATCAACTCTCTGACGAGATCGGGAAGCTGATACCAGGGCTGCGTGAGAGAAAAGTTGTAAGCTCTCGCGAGGTTTTGGAC
>Ga0116156_10000741_pt1 | contig 33882 bp, 28 predicted proteins | sample AD_UKC045_MetaG_FD_89891 | JGI IMG/M metagenome (GOLD analysis project Ga0116156, IMG submission 89891) | Active sludge microbial communities of municipal wastewater-treating anaerobic digesters from USA - AD_UKC045_MetaG | ecosystem: Engineered > Bioreactor > Anaerobic > Digestate | place: USA...
CTGATATTTGCGTACTTTTCTTCCTGTAAGGTAAGATCGGGTTTGATCTCCTGCATAAAATCAGGCCGTGGCCAGTAATAAGAAACAAGTCCTGATTCACGCACCATAACCTCCTGCTGAACCGTTATTCCGGCAGTGGAACGGCTTACTTCCGATGAACGATCTTTATAGCTCGAATGACGGAATTCAAGATTCCATTTCCATCCCGGATCAGAATAAACATCCAGTCCGGCAAAGGGGATAATCATTTCAACCTGCCAGCTGTCTGACTGGCGGACAACATTCACAGTTGCAGATGAATTCCATGAAGAATAAAAAAACCCTTCAAGGTAGGGATCAAAATAAGAATCCCAGATGATACCATCAGGATTAACTGCAATTGAATAAGAATAATCACGGCCATGAATTATATTATCAGGAAGCCATGGCTTTAAGTCGACCTGAATATAATCATCAGAAGTGATCAGTCCGTCTTTCTCCTTCATCTTAACAGTAATTCCGTCAGGCTGATCGACAAACCAGAAAAGATAAATTTTTGTGCTGTCATATAATACCTTTACCGAGGTTTTATCGATGCTGTTCTTACCTGAAATGAACGGAGTAACCGTAAGTGCATCTGACCACTCAGGTTCTTTCATCTCGCCATCGGCATTTATAACTAAACCGGGAGTGACTTTTACAATTTGATGCAACTGTCTGCCGTTTGCCGATAGGGATGAAATAAGTCTGTTTCCCCTGATAATATTCTCATCTCCGGTAGCATTGTATTTCTGAGAATACCCGGTTAAGCCATTGATGAAGAGTATTATCGCAAACAGAATGCTGACTGTCTTATTTCTCATGATATTTCTGGTTAGTAAAATTGTCCGGATGATAAAGTTATTATGTATCAAATTTAACAAGTTCCATAAGATCCGGAAATTAAAAGCCGGTTTATTGTACTTAAAATATTTCATTGACTTAAAGAATTCAGCTTCTTCCTTTGTGTCCTTAGTGTGTACTTCGTGCTCTCGTGTGGTTAAGGGACAAATTTACTTAACCACAAAGAGCACTAAGGTTATCACAAAGAGCACAAAGGATTTCCGAAAGAAGACCTGATTTTTGAATTATTAAAGTTACATTTGATATAGAATGAAAAGAAGATAGCGACAAGCGGATTAAAAAGATTATACTTATGAATGAAGTCGGTCTGACAATTCTTGGCGGATTGTGTATCGTATCGGTTTCATGTGCCGGTCAGCGCGGTAAAAAGGAAGTGCAGAAGCAGCCAAATATTGTTTTTCTGCTGGCCGATGACCTGAGATGGAATTCTCTCAATTGTATGGGTAATAAGCTACTTCATACTGACAATATTGATGAGTTGGCAGAGAACGGGATAAGGTTCACAAATGCATGTGTAACAACATCAATAAGCATGGTAAGCAGAGCGTCAATCCTGACGGGACAATATATGAGCCGTCATAAGATCAGGGAATTCGGCAAGTCGTTAAGTGAGCAGGCTTTTGCTGAAACTTACCCTGCTATCCTGAGGCGGGCCGGTTACTGGACAGGCTTTGTCGGGAAATATGGTGTTGGTCAGATAAGGGAAAGTGATTTTGATTTTGCCCGGGAGTATGAGAGGGTCCACTGGTTCCCTCTTGAGAATGGCGATTCGATCCATGTTACAGAAAGAAATGCTCTGGATGCACTGGAATTCCTTGGAGAAAGGCCAAAGGATAAGCCTTTTCTTCTTTCGGTAAGTTTTTTTGCCACCCATGCCCAGGATAACCATCCCGATCAGTACCGCTACCAGCCGGAGAGTGAGAAATTCTATCGGGATGATGTGATCCCTGTTCCCGAAACAGCCTCTGATGAATATTTCAGGAGATTGCCTCCGTTCATTGCCAATGAGGCTAATGAGGGAAGGATAAGGTGGCACTGGAGGTTTGATACTCCTGAGAAATATCAGAAGTATATGAAGGCATATTACAGGATGCTTACAGAGGTAGACATGGCTGTCGGCAGAATAGTAACGGAACTGAAAGATCAGGGAGTTTATGAAAATACATTGATAATCTTTATGGGTGATAACGGGTATTTCCATGGTGAGCACGGTCTCGCGGATAAATGGTATCCTTATGAAGAGTCTTTAAGGGTTCCCTTTATAGTGTATGATCCAAGACTGGAAGACAGCAAAAGGAATAAAACCATTGATGAATTTGTGCTGAACATCGACATAGCTCCGGCTGTTATTTCTGCTGCGCGGCTGGAAATACCTGATGGAATGCAGGGAGAAGACTTTTCCGGCCTGTATCTGTCAGGGAAACCTTTAAGATGGCGTAAAGACTTCTATTATGAACATCCGTTTGTTACAAGCGAAAAAAGGATCCCCTCATCTGAAGCGCTGGTGACACACACCTCTAAATATATTTTCTGGCCTCATTATCAGTATGAGGAGTATTTTGATCTGAAAAAGGATCCCATGGAGAAAAATAATCTGATAAATCAACGAGGAAGCGAGGGAAAAATCAGTGAAATGAAATCCCGTTTTTTGGAACTTAAATCCCTGGTAAAATGATCTGAAGAAAAATATTGAAAAGTTTATCAAAAAGTGAAGTCCTGATAATATTATGTACAGGAGGGTACCCTATTCGAACCGGAACCCGCCAAGAAAACTAACAAAACCAAAAGGAAGGGACAAGACAATGAAAAAAAAATTAACTCTTGCTTTGATGGGATTCATGATGGCTGTTCTTGCCGATGCACAGACAACCACAACAATTTTTTCAGACAATTTTGATGGTATAATAGCCAGGAGTGATCTTTGGCACATTCCAACGTGGGTACCTTCTGAAGGCGGAACTTTTCTTGGCAGGACACAATTCCGGTGTATTCCGGCGAGCCTGCCTTCGGTCAATAACGGGGAGGTTATGATCAATTTAGATACTTACAATCCTACAGGAAACCCGCCCGGATCATACTTTTATGGGACCGACTTAATAACGAACAGAAATTTTTCAATGGGAGAGGGGCTGATTTTCACTATCAGGGCCAGGCTGAAATCTTCCACACCACGTGGTCTTGTAGGAGGGATATTTCTTTACGAACTTTCCGGTTCCGGTACTAATCATGATGAAATAGATTTTGAGCTGGTATCAAACATACCTTCAGAAGTCCAGACTAATATTTATAATAATGAACCACCGGGAGCAGGGCATCCCGTTTTTCATCCCATAACAGGTTCTGTTACTGATTATCATACCTATGTTATCAAATGGTTAGCCGGCGAGATAACCTGGCAGGTTGACGGAGTCACTGTGAGAACGTCAAGAAATCTGGTTCCTGACCGTCCCATGCACTTTCATCTTAACATCTGGGCACCGGCCAAAGAATGGTCAGAAGCTTATGATGCCGGCCTTCAGTGGGTTAGTAACCCGGCAATGAATCAGACATATTCAATGATAATTGACTATGTAAAAATCGATTCTATAACCTTAAAAAATCCGATAGTTGATATTGATCGTGAAGATCAGAAAACATTTTTTTATCCTAATCCGGCTCAGGATTTGGGCATCCCCTCCATCACTACTTGAAGCAGTAGTAATGAAGCCAGAGATTAAATCCTAAATAGCTCAACGATTTATACGGGGGATGTCGTTTTTTTGTACTGTTGTTAGCAGTTAACATCTGGATTTTAAGACAATCTCCTCTTCCGGGAATAAATAATGCCGCAATATTATTTACAGAACAACATATCAGATAATTCCACGGCCATTTCATATCCTGATCTTGCAGCTTTTCTGAGATCAGTGCAGCCTTCTTCTTTCCTTCCCATATCAATTTTAACAAGACCCCTCCAATAAAATGCCTTGCTTTTCTGCTGTTTCGTAAACGACCATGATTTTATAACCTTATTGAAATCATTAATTGCTCCCTGGTAATCCAGGAGTTTATATTTAGCCTGTCCCCTGATGGTCAAAAAGCCGGCATCATTCTGATTGCCTTTCAATGCTTCGGAGAAGTCGGCAACAGCTGTCTTAAAATCATTCAGCTGGAACCTGGCATATCCTCTTCTGCCGAAAGTATTATAGTCGTCAGGATTGATGTCAAGAGCTTTATTGTAATCTTCAATTGCTCCTGTAAAATCATTCAGATAGTATTTTGCTACACCTCTGTTCTCATACGCCTGCAAAAACAAGGAATCTCTCCGTACTGCCTCGTTGAATTCAACAATGGCTGCCTTATAGTCCTTCTTTAATACTTTATAAGTCCCCATATTGAAACATTCCATTGCTTTCAGGTCACCTGTCTGGCTGAATCCCGGACATGACAACAAAAATGCAGTTAATATGCAGGATATCCGTTGCATTTTGTGATGTAAATATCAGTAAGACGGTTCAGAGGGTTCAATATTAAAGCAAGTTAATAAAATCAGGAAACAAAATCCAATGCAATTACAATTTTACATTAATGAAAAACGATTATATTTGCGGCACTTTAAACAATCCTCCTTCGCCACCTCCTTCGCTAAAGCTTCGGAGGTCAAAGAAGGCTACGGAGGACGAAGATCCTCCTTCGCCACCTCCTTCGCTAAAGCTTCGGAGGTCAAAGAAGGCTACGGAGGACGAAGCGGGGTGTAGCGCAGCCCGGTTAGCGCATCTGGTTTGGGACCAGAGGGTCGCAGGTTCGAATCCCGCCACCCCGACAAAAGAAAAAGCCCTTCTGTGCCGCAGGCACCGGAGGGTTTTCTTTTCACGAGCGTTGAAAGCGCCCGCTTTCATAAGCTCATGAAAAGAAAATCCTCCGCACGAGCGAAGCGAGTAAAGAAGGGCTTTTTCTTTTAAGTCACCCCCCCTCGGGATCATGAAATAATCCCGCCACCACAACTTCGCCATCCGAAGTCAGTATAAGTTTATAAACCGGAGAGAATTCATCGGAGGGCTACTTTGTGCAAAGCCCGACAGTTGATAATAAGGGAGTTACAAAACAAGTTACTCCCTTTATTTTTACCTATTTGCATAGTATTTGCATAATGCTCCATGTGATACTATACTGTACTACTGGGAAAGCCGGTGATCTTGACCACTCCTGGCCGGATATGATTGACCACCTTAAGTTGGAGTTAACTCATTGATCTTTGAACAAATATTAAAATGTTATGACGACCGGCTGAATATGGTCAAGCCTTCCGGCTTAAGTACTGAGACATCAATCCATAAATATATTCCAACAGCAAAACATGCAAAAAATATTACAATACCACTTAGAATAAAGATCAGTAACTTTTTCATTTAATGGAATTCCTTATACAAATTATTTTACAGATCTGTAAGAGACCTCCTTATAATAAACTACCGATAAATCATCATGGTTTTGTAATCCGATATAACCTGATAAAGGCCTGGGTCCTCTGTCCGGCTCAAAATCCCTGGTTTTTGGCGGGACCTCATCCCCTTCAGTAAAGTCAGTTACCAGTTCGTTATTCACATAAACTATGGTTCTCGGACCGTCAAGAGTTATTTCCATAGTATTCCATTCCCCCGCATTCTTCTGCGGGTGAGCCTTCGCTTTTGTTAATGAATATAAAACTCCGGTACAGTGATAATCACCTCCGACGTGTCTTGTGCCGTTATCAATCTGAACCTCGTAACCCCTATTGACAGCCTCCCATTCATCTGATGGTTTATCGGGTATTCTTATAAAAACTCCGGCATTACAGTCATTGTCCTTCACAGTATAGACAACTCTGATTATTACATTGCCAAATTTCTCTGCAGGATATAAGATCATACCCATTCCGCCGACAGTTTTCAATAAACCATTTTCGACTACAAATTCACCCGGGCCAACCTGCTCCCAGCCTGTCAGATCCTTACCGTTGAAAAGCTGATGCCATTTCTGATCCTGACATGAACAGACTATCAGAAATATGAAAATGAATAAAAATAAGAAATGTCGCTTCATAATAAATGTAAGTTAGTTGGAATAAGTCTGAAATGTATTCTTATGCAAGTTATAAAAAATGAAGGAATAAAATCAGATACATTTGGATTTCAATGATTTTTTATCGTAGCTTTTGAAACCGGTTGTTTTATTATCAGGGAGGGTGAAGTTACTTGACAGGGTTTTCATAAAAACGGTGATCGTTTTTTAAAATCCGGGTCACTGAAATAATTTATTTTTGTTGACAGACTAAATTAAAAATAAAAAAAATATAAAAATAGCCTTATTTATTTCGAGTATTATGATGATATTATCAGGATTGGCCTGTATAAATAGTGATGAGGCTCTTACGGATAACCGGCTTGCTGAGACTACATACATTATTCCTGTTTATGGTAATTTATCATCCGAAGATTGCGTAATTAAATAAATTCAAGTATATTTGAATAATATTAAAAAATTAATAATTATTCAAGTCAGTTTGAAAAAATGGAGAATATATTTGAGGAAATTAGAAGATACAATTTATGGGATGGGGAAAATCTGAATACGGGCTTTATAAGGACATATTATCTGGAGCTGATATCCGGTTTAACAGGTAATAAGCTTATCAAAGTACTTGTTGGACAGCGCCGCAGCGGAAAAAGTTATGTATTGCGTCAACTGATAAATCTTTTAATTACACAAAAAAAGGTCAGACCGGGTAATATTTTTTATGTGAACAAGGAATATTCAGCCTTTGACGATATTAAATCATCTTCTGACCTGGAAGCACTTTTTAAATTCTATATTGATACTATTAAGCCTTCCGGGAAGATATACATCTTTCTTGATGAGGTCCAGAACATAGAAAAATGGGAGTCTTTTGTCAACTCATATTCTCAGGATTTTACCCGGGAATATGAACTATTCTTAACTGGGTCCAATTCGAGACTTTTATCGGGAGAACTTGCCACCTTGCTGTCCGGCCGGTATGTGGAATTTGAAATTTTTCCCTTTAGTTATTTTGAAACAGCTGATCTTTCCAAACAGAAACCTTCAAGGGAAAGCTTCATTAACTATATCACAACGGGAGGCTTGCCTGAATTAGTTAATATCAGTAATGATGAAAGTCAGAGGTATTATGTTGAGAGTTTGAAGAATACAATCATTTTAAGAGATATTGTTGAACGCCATAATATTAAAGATCCGACACTTCTTGAAGATATTTTCAAATTTATGGTAGTCAACATTGGTAATCTTACTTCAATAAACAGTATTATCAAATATTTTAAAAGCAGGCAAAAGAAAACCAACTATGAGACACTTTCTTCATATGCAGAATATATAACAGATACTTTCATCATGCACAAGGCTGAACGATTTAATCTGAGAGGGAAACAGATCCTTGGAGGCGAATGTAAGTATTACCTGAATGACCTGGCATTTAAGAATTATCTGTTTGGATTTTCTCCGGCAGATATGGGATATAACCTCGAAAATTATGTTTTTAATCAGCTCAGAAGACTGGGGTATATTGTAAATGTTGGTGTAATGAACAATTTCGAAATAGATTTTGTGGCAAAAAAACCGGAAAAAACCCTCTATGTCCAGGTTTCCTATCTTTTAAGCTCCCCGGAAGTAGTTGAAAGAGAATTTGGAAATTTGCTCCGGATAAAAGATAATCATGAGAAGATAGTTGTATCGCTTGATGAAGTGAAATTTTCAGATTACCAGGGGATAAAGCATGTTCACCCATGGGAGCTGACTTAATTCCTCACTAAAAGGATAAATAATCAGGTTGCAAATCTTTATCTTTGATTTAAAATCCTTACAAACATAGCTTCATGATAAAATCTGCATTAATCTTTTATAACCTTATCCTGTTGGCAACAGCATCTATGTGTGTAAGCAATGATGCGCCTTCAGTAAATAAACAATCTGCCGGTAATACTTATATGAATCCCGTATACCCTTCAAGTATGCCTGATCCTACAGTAATTAAAGCCCCGGATGGATTTTTCTATTTATATGCCACGGAAGATGTTAAAAATACTCCAATTCTCCGGTCAGCTGATCTGGTGACATGGAATCTTATCGGAACCGCATTTACAGCTGAGACACGACCTTCTTTCGAGCCAAAGGGTGGAATATGGGCTCCTGATATCAACTTTATAAATGGGAAATACGTTCTTTATTATTCAATGTCGGTGTGGGGTGGGGAATGGACCTGTGGAATTGGTGTGGCTGTCAGTGACAAACCTGAAGGTCCTTTTACCGACAGGGGAAAATTATTCCGGAGTAATGAGATCAATGTACAGAATTCAATAGATCAGTATTATATTGAGGAAGATGGAAAAAAATATCTTTTCTGGGGAAGCTTCCATGGGATTTATTCAATTGAATTGACTGATGACGGACTTTCGGTACTGCCCGGAGCGGAAAAGCGCCTGGTAGCGGGTACAGCTTATGAAGGGACCTGTATTTTTAAAAAGGATGGCTTCTATTACTTATTTGCTTCAATCGGGACCTGCTGTGAAGGCGTGAAAAGTACGTATACCACTGTTGTCGACCGTTCAAAAAACCTCTTCGGTCCATATCTTGACAAATCCGGAAGGAGCATGAACGATAATTATCATGAAGTTCTGATCCATGGCAACGACCGCTTTGCGGGGACGGGACACAATTCAGAAATTGTTACCGATAATAAAAATAAAACATGGATATTGTATCATGCAGTCGATAAGATCAATCCCCGTGGCAGGGTTTTAATGCTCGATGAGGTTCAATGGAAGGATGGATGGCCATTCGTCGACGGCAATGTACCTGGTTCAGGCCGGAACAAACCATCCTTCTGACTTTATGATATGACTTTCATCCGGTCTGGCTTATTTACTTAATAAAATCATCTCAATAATTCTTTTTAATTAAGAGTATCTTTGTCCGGTATGGAACAGAAAGGCTCCCCGGTCGAACTTGGAACGGGCAATATCCGGCAATTGCTTCTTAAATATGCAATTCCATCGGTTATTGCCATGACTGCCGCTTCTCTGTATAATATAACTGACAGTATCTTCATCGGGCAGGGAGTAGGGGCGCTTGCCATATCCGGACTGGCTATTACTTTCCCCCTGATGAACCTGTCTGCAGCTTTCGGATCTCTTGTAGGAGTTGGGGCCTCAACTCTCATGTCACTAAGGCTGGGACAAAAAGACTATAGCACTGCAAATAATATCCTCGGGAACGTTTTCGTACTTAACCTGATACTTGGACTGGCCTATACAATTCTGGTCCTTCTTTTCCTCGATCCGATCCTCCGCTTCTTCGGTGCCAGTTCAGAAACTCTTCCGTACTCCCACGATTTTATGGTAATTATCTCTCTCGGCAACGTTATAACTCATCTTTACTTCGGACTGAATGCCATGCTGAGGGCAACGGGTCATCCTTATAAATCGATGTATGCCACAATATTCTCAGTAGTTATTAATGTGGCGCTGGCGCCGGTCTTCATTTTTGTTTTCAGGTGGGGTATCCGCGGAGCTGCGCTGGCAACAGTCATTGCCCAGACCTCCATGCTTTTGTGGCAGATATCACATTTTACAAATAAAAATAATTTTATTCATCTTCAAAAAGGAAGCCTCAGGCTGAAACGGAAAATAGTCATTGATTCCCTGTCGATCGGAACAGCCCCTTTCCTGATGAACTCGGTAGCAAGTATAATTGTGATCCTCATAAATACGAGCCTGATAAGATATGGTGGTGACCTGGCTGTAGGAGCATACGGTATAATCAACCGCATAGCATTCCTTTTCATGATGGTTGTAATTGGATTTAACCAGGGAATGCAGCCGATAGCAGGATACAATTTCGGTGCACGACAGTACAACCGGGTGAACCATGTACTGAAACTGACAATTATCCTTGCTACCTCGGTTGTTACGGCAGGGTTTATTATCGGTGAACTGTTCCCACGGACCGTGGCTTCAATTTTTACGAGAGAAAAGGAACTGATTGAAATTGTTGTTCCGGGAATGAGAATAATCTTCATGGTTTTTCCCATTGTGGGCTTCCAGATGGTTACTTCCAATTTTTTCCAGAGTATCGGGATGCCCGGTAAAGCAATATTCATGTCCCTTTCCCGCCAGGTGATCTTCCTTCTCCCGTTTCTCCTTATCCTTCCCCACATTTATGGAGTAAATGGTGTCTGGTTGAGTATGCCGGCATCCGATTTCATGGCAAGTATGGTGGCAGCATATCTGCTTGTTAAACAGTATCGCAAATACAATGTCATAAATTAAAATTCAATGCTGATGGAAGATAATTACATAATTACAATCGGACGGCAGCTTGGAAGCGGCGGAAGAGAGGCAGGGCTGAAGCTTACCGCATCGCTTGGAATATCCTTTTATGATAAGGAATTAATAAGGTTAGCATCCAGGGAAAGCGGACTGAATGAAAGGTTTTTTGAAAAAGCCGATGAAAGGAAACGTTTCAGCTTATTCTGGGGATTATTCGGTATGCAAAGCCCCCAGACCCAGGAAATATATTCAGGTTACTATCTGAGCGATGAAACACTTTTTAAAATCCAGAGTGACGTTATACGGAAACTGGCAGAAAAGCAATCCTGCCTGTTCGTCGGACGATGTGCCGACTATGTCCTTAAGGACCACCCGCGAAGTTTGAGTATTTTCCTGAACGCTGACATAAATGACCGGATAAAACGGGTTATGGACATTCATAAGATGACCTGTAAGGAAGCCCAGGATCTTATTGAAAAAACCGACAAGCAAAGAAGCTCATATTACAACTATTTCAGCGGGAAATCATGGGGTGTGGCAGAATCGTATCATCTGTGCATTAATACCTCAGTCCTGGGAATCGATAAAACGGTCAGTTTTATAAGGCAATTCGCTTCAGACAGGTTCGGCCTGTAAAAGCCGGATGGTACAAAATCTGCAAATCTCAATAAAATTTCGTATTTTACCCATCTGAAACCACAGATCCGATTACCATGATGACCTGTTCTCAGTAGCTATCGATTTTATATAACTAAAACCTAAAATTAAAGTAAAATGAAGAATTTTCCTTCAATATCCGGATTTTCTTTATTACTGATCGTATGTCTTGATTTGCCGGGTTATTCACAGCAATCACTTGTCATCAATGACAAAGGTTATTTTGAAAAGCCCGGACTGAATGTGATGGTTTTCAGTGATTACTATCCGGACGGACATCAGACCGGTGTTACAGTCATTCAGCATGGAGTTAGAGTTGCGGCAAACGGAGATTTGCGCCTTGAAGCATCACCCGGACAGTGGTCGCCTGTCCCCAAAAAAGGGAAAACTGTTATTGATAAGCAAAACCAGAAGATCACGACATTTCTGTGGTACCCTGACTCATCAAAGAACAGGAAGGGATTTAATCCTATTGATTATCCGGATCTGGTACTTAGATATAATGTCTCAGTTAATGCCCTGGCCAATAACTCATTCAGGATATCAGTTGACCTTGATGAGCCATTACCAAAGGATTGGATCGGGAAGGTCGGATTTAACTTTGAATTGTTCCCGGGACATCTCTTCGGGAAATCATATATTATGGATGAAAAAACCGGACAGTTCCAGACTCAGCCCTCCGGCCCTCTGATGAATGTTCAGGGGGAATATATATCCAGACCGCTTGTGAAAGGCAGGCGGTTTACTGTTGCACCCGAGGACGATAAGATGAGAATGACAATTGAATCGAAATCAACAGATCTTGAGTTGTATGACGGGAGGACCAACCACAATAACGGCTGGTATATTGTACGCAGTGTGGTACCTGCCGGTGTTACGACAAATGCAATTGAATGGATTGTCACTCCAAATGTTGTAAAAAACTGGCTTTACGCACCTGTAATCCAGGTATCTCAGGTAGGTTATCATACCGGTCAATCCAAGAAGCTCGTTATAGAGCAGGACCCGCGGGACACACAAACCGGAGAAGTGATTGTTTACAGGATCACACCGGTGGGAAAAGAGATTGCAGCCAGAGGCAAACCAGTTTCATGGGGCAGATTTCTGAGATATAATTATTTAACTTTTGATTTCTCATCAGTTAAAACCCCGGGAGTATATGTTGCAGAATACAGGTCAAAAAGATCCAACTCCTTTCAGATCGATGAGCAGGTCTATGACCGTGGAGTATGGCAACCTGTCCTGGAATATTTCCTTCCTGTGCAAATGTGCCATATGCGGATTAATGAGAAATACCGGGTATGGCACGGAGCCTGTCATCTTGATGATGCACTTATGGCGCCGGTTGATCTGAACCATTTTGACGGTTATTTACAGGGTCCCTCAACTCTTACTAAATATAAATCAGGTGAGCATGTGCCGGGACTGAACAGCGGAGGATGGCATGATGCTGGTGATTATGACCTGAGGGTTGAATCCCAGAGTCAGACGGTCTGGTGTCTTGCCTCAATGATCGAGGAGTTCGGAGTAGATCATGATGCTACACTCATCGACCAGGAGAACAAGATCGTCGAGATACATGTTCCTGATAACAAATCGGATGTTATTCAGCAGATAGAACATGGATTACTATCAATATTGGGAGGATACCGTTCACTTGGACGACTTTACAGAGGAATAATCTGCCCGACCCTGCGCCAGTATGTATTGCTGGGTGATGGGTCGGTAATGACAAATAATTTTGTTAATGCGGGAAGCAAACAAACAGATCCTTCATGGCTTCCTGATGACAGATGGGTTTTCACTGAGGATAACCCAAACCGATCTCTTCAGGTTGCCGGAGCTCTTGCAGCAGCCTCACGTGTCCTTAAAAATTCGAATCCATCATTATCAGAAGAATGTATTAAGACGGCCCTTGAACTATGGAAAAGTGAAAATGAGAAAGTAAAATGGATCAATAACAAGGTTTTTGCTCTTTCCGAACTTATCATGGCAACGGGTGACCCTGAATTGATCAAAACCTTCACCGGTATGAAGGACGGAATTGTTAAAAGTTTTGGCTCCTGTGCATCATATGTTGCCCGGGTAATTCATAAAATACCCGATGAAGAATTCAAAAAAGATATTACAAATGCCCTTTCACAATATATGTCAGGCTTGAAGAAATCATCACTCACTGACTCTCCCTATGGCGTTCCCTACCGTCCTGATGTATGGGGTGCCGGATGGACGATCATGAGATTCGGCGTTCAACAGTATTTTATACATAAGGCATGGCCGGAATACGGTTCCGGAGAATTCTATTCAAATGCACTCAACTTTGTACTGGGTGTCCATCCGGGTGAGAATACTGCTTCATTTGCTTCAGGGATAGGATCGGAATCTGTCCTGGTAGCTTATGGTACCAACAGAGAAGACTGGTCATTTATCCCGGGAGGTGTAGTCTCCGGTACCGGCATTATCAGGCCTGACCTGCCTGAACTGAAAGAATGGCCTTACTTCTGGCAGCAGACGGAATATGTAATGGGGGAAGGATCAGTTGATTATATGTTCCTTGTACTCGCAGTGCAGAAACTGTATTCGGGAAAATAAGCAGATTTTATACTCTCCGATAAGTAAAGTATACTCATTGGTCGTAGAAGATTTTAATTATATGATGAATTAAAAAACCGGAAGAAATGAAAATTAATAAAGCAGTGGCATTTTGGATTATGGCGGTCATTCCGCTCACGATATGCGCGCAGACAGATGGTTTTTACAGCTTTAAGGTAAAAACACTGGAGGGTGCAGATTTTGATCTTGCCTCATTGAAAGGTAAGAAAGTGATGGTTGTGAATACAGCTTCAAAGTGCGGGTATACTCCACAATATGAAGATCTTGAAAAATTGTATGAACAGTATCAGCAGAAGCTTGTAATAATAGGATTTCCGGCTAATAACTTTGGGAACCAGGAGCCGGGCACCGCGCTGGAAATAAGACAATTCTGTACAGAAAACTATAATGTCACATTCCCCATGATGGAAAAGATTTCTGTAAAGGGTAAGGATATGCATCCTCTTTACCAGTGGCTCACATCGAAGGAGAAGAACGGTGTTCTGGATTCAGAGGTGAAGTGGAACTTTCAGAAGTACCTTATTGACGAGGAGGGGAAGCTGGTTGATGTTCTCTATTCGAAAGAGAAACCCGGCTCAGAGAAGGTGATCGCATGGCTGAATGCAGCTGAATAAAAAACGTATTAAAAAACGTATTAAAAAACGTATTAAGAAACGTATTATAATACGTAGATTCTCACTGGTCGAATGTTACCTTCCTGAACTCGATCAGATCGGTACCTTTTTTACGATATGTTTTCTTCCCGGTTTTATCACCTTTGATATCACAAATCCGGCTTAATCCCAGGTATGCATATGCGGCATATTCATTCCCGTAATCGCCGGCAAATGTTATTGCATTGATCCCGTCTTCATAATATTTTTGTGCAAGATCATAATTCCTGTATTTTTTCTCCTGGAGTATCCCGTTGAATATTAGTAGTTGTGCATCGAAAAAGGTATTCCCGGATTCTTTCCCGTAAGATCGGGTAATACTTTCTGCCTTATCATATTCTTTAATAAGCAACAGGTTCTTGATATGTAAAGCTTTGAAATACGGATTTGCCGGGTATTTCTCAGTGAGTGTCCTGCTGTATAGTAGAGCCTTCATGAAATCATTTTCAAATCCGGTGTAAATGTATGTCAGGAGCGAGTATGATTCAGCTTTCAGGAAAATTGACAATTCAGCAGCCTTCACAAGCTCGGTTAGTCCTCTTACAATATCACCCGGGGGGAAAAGAGACGCGAGAGGTTTATAAACCGGATTCTTCTTTGGATATGCTTCACGATAATAATTATAAACCCCTGTCATGTAATAAAAATCAGTGAATGATGATGTGTAATCAAATGATCTCATTATGTATTTGAAAGTGCTAGTTGCCAGAGGTATTACTTTCATACTAAGATCATTATCGTTATAGAATAACAGAAGTAATCCTCTGGCGCAAACATTTGACAGAAGACTCTCGGCTTCATATTTTTCCGAATATTGTTTTTCCGAGCACCGATCGATACATTCTTTCAGATCATTTTCGAAACTCTCCCGTGCCGGGGAGGTTGGCAACATCGGATAATTCTTCCAGTAAGAATTAATTCCTTTCAGAAGGTAATTTGCAGGATGGCCCGGATAAAGCTTTTCAACATCTTTAAATATTTCAGATGCTTTCACAAGTTCCATGTTATACATAAGATCGACTCCCATCCTGATCTTTTTAACTGTAAGCGAGTCATGAAGCATTTGTGAATTCAGTGGTGAAATACTTATTAAAATCCCGGTAAGGAGAGAAAAAATGACAGTACATCGTTTTAACACGTTTCCCACAGCATTATTTATTATTCTCCAAAGCTTGTGCCCATACTTTTTGTCTGCAGAACGAGCGGATTGTCGGGCTCAACAAGTTTCAACCTGCCGGCAACATCTTCAAGGGGAACTGAGACTATCCTGTCATCCTTAAGTGCGACCATTTTCCCGAAGTCTCTTTCAGCTATCATGTCGGCAGCTGCAGTACCATAGCGTGTTGCAAGAACCCGGTCCATGGGAGAGGGCGTCCCACCTCTTTGTATGTATCCGAGAACTGTCTCCCTTGTTTCCAGTCCCGTCATCTCCGTAATTCTGTTGCTCAGATATTGGGCTACGGATTTATCCTTACCCGGATTTACAACACCCTCAGCAACAACCACTATGGAATAAGGCTTATTGTCTTCTGACCTCTGAAGCAGATATTCAGCGATCTTTTCTTCCTTGTAGGGTATTTCGGGAATTAAAATAACATCACCACCTCCTGCAATACCTGAATACAGCGCGATCCAGCCTGCATTGTGCCCCATCACCTCGATTATCATTATCCTTTTGTGCGAGTTGGCAGTTGAGTGAAGCCTGTCAATAGCCTCTGTAGCTATATTTACGGCAGAATCGAATCCGAAAGTGATATCGGTTCCCCATACATCATTATCAATGGTTTTTGGTATGCCGACAACATTCAGACCCTCCTGTGCAAGGAGATTTGCTGTTTTCAGCGTTCCGTTGCCTCCGATGCAAACCAGACAATTAAGTCCCATCTGTTCATAATGCTCCTTTATTAGTACGGGTTTCCTTATATCCTTATTGCCTTTCCCTGAGCCCTTAAATGGCTTCTCCCTCGAAGTACCCAATATTGTGCCTCCCAGAGTGAGAATGCCCGAAAGATCCTTTTCTGTAAGCTCGGTATACTCTTTGGTGATCATCCCTATGAAACCGTCGCTGATGCCTGCGATTTTCATGCCGTATCTGACAATCGCCGTTTTGCCTACTCCCCGTATTGCCGCATTTATCCCGGGACAGTCGCCCCCGGCAGTAAGGATGCCGATCCTCATTCCGCTTGTTTTTTTATTCACTTTTATCAGATTTTACTTTCAACAAAATTAACTTTTATAGCTTAAATGACAGAGAAGAATTAATTTCATTTGATAAATAAAATAAATCCAATAACCGCAAAGGTCGCAAAGAAAACGCAAGGATCGCAAAGTTATGTCATTGTAACCGAGTATCTGCGGACTATGCAAAATTCCTTTGCGCACTTTGCGTAAGACTTTGCGGCCTTTGCGGTTACAAAGAAATTTCGGAACTGCTTGCAGGTGACTAAAATAGGAATGGGATGAACATTTTTGTATCCTTCATGTAATCAATATACTGTTCTCCGAATTTCGCCGTCATTTCCTTTTCCTCTATCCTTGCGGTAAAATATATTGCTATAATATTGATAATTCCAGGTATAATCTGAAAAGGTCCGGGATCCTTGAAAACGATGCCTGTGCCAAGAAGCAGAAGCGAACAATAAAGCGGATGTCTGATGTATTTGTATATACCAGATCTTACAAGGGCAGTAGTATTCTCAAAGTTTTCCTTTGGTTTGCCCACTCTTTTTAGTGTAAGGAAGCCCGCAATACCCGGGTAAATAGATGCAAAAAGGAAGATCCACGAAATTATCTGGAGCCAGTTAAAAGCATCGCGGAACCATAATCTGTAATTCAGAAGAAAAAGAATAAAAATACTTTCAAATGAAAAGAATCTTGTGATCCCATGATATCTTTTTGCCCTTACAGAATAAAACCATGAGAAGACGATTATAATAATAGTTCCTGTTACCAGAACGGGGATATTCATATTAATAAGTCTTATTGTTTTGTGTGGATTTCTTTAAGATAGTTATATGCTTCTACCTGTGCCTGTATTTGCTGTTTGGATGAATTCGCCAGTTTGTTGGACAATCCGGCGTCGATAATTCTTGCTTTAACTGTATCATTCCATTGTATCTGGAATAATTTCTTTAGTTCATTTTTCAGGTTCTTATCGAATACCGGACAGGTAACCTCGATCCGGCGGTCAATATTACGGGGCATAAGGTCGGCCGAGGTAATAAAACATTCTTCATCACCTTCATTGCAGAATATCATGAACCTGCTGTGCTCAAGGAACCTGTCGACAATACCTCTGGCTTTAATATTTTCGCTAATATCTTTCAGGCCTGGTACCAGAGAGATCATTCCTCTTACAATTAGCTTTATATTTACTCCTGCAGCGCTTGCCTCGTAAAGATATTGTATTATCTCGGTATCGGTCAGATTATTGAGTTTAAGATAAATAAAGGCTTTCTTCCCCGCCTTTGCATTCTTTATTTCATTCTCAATAAGCAGGATGATCTTGTTCCTCAGTGCGAAAGGCGACAAAACAAGATGGTAATAATTATCCTTCTTGTAATTTACATTGAAGAAGTTAAATGTTTTAAAGACTTCATTTGTGATCTTTATGTTTGTTGTAAGAAGAAGGTGGTCGCAGTAGATCCTTGCCGTATCCTCATTGAAATTCCCTGTTCCTATAGCGGCATACCGTTTCAGAACATCGTCCTTTAATCTTGTTATAAGCAGAAGCTTGGCATGGACCTTTAAGCCCGGAACGCCATAAATGACCCGGACCCCTTCATCCATCAGTTTTTTGCCCCAGAGGATATTTGCCTCTTCATCGAAGCGTGCCTGAAGTTCGACAACGGTCGTTACACTTTTCCCGTTCCTGACGGCATTGAGCAGTGCATTTATTACGCTTGAGTTGCGTGCAAGCCTGTAAAGAGTTATCTGTATCGATGTTACGAAAGGATCTATGGATGCCTCCCTTAAGAGATCGATAAGGTAATCAAATGAATGGTAAGGGAAGTAAAGCATTATGTCCTTTTTCTTCATTGCTGAAAGGATGCTTTTCCCATGAGGAATATCCTTGTGCGGAATGGGTGTAAGCGGCTCGAAGTAAAATTTCTTTTTCCCGAGCCTGGGGAAATTCATGAAGTCCTTGAAATTATGATACCTGTCGGCAGGAATTATAACATCATCCGGGCCGAATTTAAGCTTTTTGGTAAGATATTTCAGAAGATCTTCAGGGATTTTCCTGTCATAAACGAACCTGACCGGAGTACCCCATTTACGCTGGTGAACGCTCTTTGAGAGTTTGTCTATATAACTTTCTGAAATATCATCAGCTATCTCAATTTCAGCATCCTTTGTAAGTTTTATGGTATAGGCTGAAAATTCATCAAAATCGAGAATAAAGAATATATCTTTCAGTCCAAACCTGATAATATCGTCGAGGAAGATTATGTATTTTTCATCTCCCTTCGAAGGAAGAACTATGAATCGAGGGAGCACATCAGTCGGTATTTCCAGCAGGGCATATTTCTTTTTCCCGGTTTTTGTGTTGTGAAGCTGGATGGCCAGATAAATTGCATCATCTGTAAGATTGGGGAGAGCCGAATCTTTCTCGATCATAAATGGCATGAGCCTCGTCCTGACTTCAGTGGTAAAATATTCCCTCACAAATTCCGACTGCTCAGGGTTCAGCTCCTTTTCGTTTATGATATGGATATTATGATCAGCAAGTTCCTGTATAAGTGATTTATAGATCTTTTCAAACCTTGTATTCTGTTCAAGAACGATCTCCTGTATCTTTTTAAGTGTTGCTTTCGGGCTGTAACCCAGGATGTTTTTTGACCTTGATCCCAGATGTGAGAGTTTCCTGAGTGTTGCCACCCTCACCCTGAAGTATTCGTCGAGGTTGTTTGAATATATACCAAGGAATTTAAAACGCTCAAGCAGCGGAACTTCTTTATTCTCAGCTTCCTGGAGAACCCGTTCGTTAAAGGATAACCAGCTGATCTCCTTAGGGATATAGGTCTTGCTCATATTATTTAACCGGTTTTAGTAAATACTCCTGCTTCCCGGTATCGGTTTTCAGTTCTGACCAGGTTCTTATCTGGAAAGATATACATGCTATGCTCGTCTTTGTCAGGAATTCGCAGCCGTCCCTGCACAGTCTGTCGGGAATCTCAGTGATGGATGGATTATGGCCAAAGACTGTAATTGTCTCAATCTGTTCGCTTACCGTGTGAAGCAATTCCATGAAATGCTTCATATCATCTCTGTAATAGAGGTCGCTGTCGATCCTTATCTTTTCAAAATCAATCCCGTATTCTGATGCGAAAATAAAGGCTGTTTCAAGCGCTCTGAATGCAGGACTCGTTATAATAAGTCCGGGATCTTTTTCTTTTTCAATTAATCGTTCGGCCATTTCGCGACATATCACTTTCCCCTTGATCGTAAGTGACCTTTCAAAATCAGTTATTCCCGGTCCCTGCTCTTCGGCTCTGCCGTGCCGGATGAAAATAAGTTTCTTCATGTGTCTCAGTGTGATCAGAGTGGTCAGATTAATAATGTAAATTTAGTTCATTAAGAGCTAATTTGATACACTTTGTCCCTAATTAATTAATATCAACCTGCCTCCCGGGCTTTTTAGCAGTAAATTGTTAACTTTATTGAGTTTTGATAATGAGAATTAATGGGACCGGATATTATTAAGCTGAAAGATATAAAGCCTGCATTATCGGGATATTTAAAGGAAACTCTTGGTCTCCTGGATCTTTCCCCTGTACCCGATGACCGTATCATACATGATATAAGGGTACTTATGAAAAAGTCGAGAGCAGTAATGAAGCTGATGGCAGGTTCAGCAGGTTCCGATTTTTTTAACCGGGAATACGGGACCTTCAGGGAAGCAGGCAGGATCCTTTGTTCATGGAGAGAGAGCTCGGTACACAGGAAAACGCTCAAGGAACTGAAGAAAATGCATCCTTTGGTTTTTAAGGGGCTTGCCGGGAATCAGAAGATTGAATCTCTCATAAAAAAAACTGATCAGCCGGCGGAACCTTCAGCTGAAATGAAGGAAATTCTTGAGAGGATAAGGGAGCTGATTTATAGATCATCCTACAGGATCCGGTTCCAAAAAATGACTGACCTTAATCCGGAAATACTGCTAAAAGAACTTGAAAAATCTTATATATTAACGACCGAAAAATACCTGATTTCGAGGAATAGCATGAAAGCGGCAGATATACATGAGTTACGGAAACGTGCAAAAGACTTCCTTTATCAGCTGTGGTTTTTCCGGCCGGTAAATCCCCCGGTGATAAAATCCCTTGAAAAGAAACTCGATACTTTAACTCAGAATCTGGGGAAGTATAATGACCTCGATCAGCTCATCAGAACGCTTGAATACAAATATTCACAGGATACTGCGCTACCGGTAATGGATGAGCTGATTTTACTTATAAGGCAGGAGCAGGACCGTTATCTTTCGAGGGTATGGCCGGCAGCATATAAGATTTTCCGGCCGGGCCGGATGCTGGAAAGTGTTATGGGATTCAAAGTATTGAGGTTTTAATTAGAGATTGGCGCAAAGGCGCAGGGGCTCAAAGGCACAAAGGCACAGGGTATAGCCGTCAATCTAAGAGATGCAAAAGTAATGAGAACTACCTTAACCACCTGGAATATAGTTATATAAATTTCCCCTCCTTTCAAAGGAGGGGTGGACGGGATTGCTAATTTTGAAGCGTTTACAATTGTCCTTTTCCCGGCCGGGGTGGTTAAAACGGAATTAGAAAACGGGAATTTATGTCTGTGAATAAAATAAACCACCCCGGCCAGAACATCTGTATTTCTGCACATTAGGTTATCTTATGGTCTGGCCACCCTCCTTAAAAAAAGGAGAGGAAACATTTAATCCTAAAATGCCTAAAGTTGACGGCTAAGGTGCGCAGGGGCTCAAAGACTAAGGGGAAGGCAGAAAGGAATTCAGTCGAATTCAAACCAGTGGGAATATCCGGCACTGTCTTTTTCGCGGAAGGTCCTGTGATGAAATTCATTTGTATGAATATCATACACATAGTCTTTCTCCCACTCAGAGGCATTGCTGACTATCTCCCTGATTGCATTTAAAATATAATCAAGTTCGCCATCCGTCATTGTAGGATGAAGTGAAAGACGTATCCAGCCCGGTTTCAGGGAAAGATCGCCAGCTTCTATCCTTTCGGAGATTTCTTTTGAAAGTCTGAAATCGACTTTAAGCAGGAAATGGCCATAAGTGCCGGCACACGAACAACCTCCCCTGACCTGTATCCCGTATCTGTCGTTGAGGAGTTTTGTAAAGAGATTATGATGAATATTATCGGCATAAAATGAAAATACTCCCAGCCTGTCAGTGATAGTATCTGCAAGGATATGGATGCCCTTTATTTTCTTCAATTCACTGAATGTTTTGTTTTTCAGTTCCTCCTCCCTGTCATGGATATTCTTAATTCCCATCTGTTCTTTGAGTCGGATGGCCATTGCAGCTTTCATTCCCTGGAGGAACCCCGGAGTTCCGCCATCTTCCTTGACTTCAATGTCACTGATATAACTGTATCCTCCCCAGCGGTTTGTCCATTTGACCGTACCTCCCCCGGGTGTGTCGGGGGTCTGGTTTTTATAGAGCTTTTTGTTGAATACCAGGACACCGGCACTTCCCGGGCCTCCGAGAAATTTATGAGGCGAAAAGAAGATCGCGTCAAGGTATTGCATTCTGTTCCCGGGATGCATATTAATTTCCACATATGGTGCTGAAGCTGCAAAATCGACAAAGCAGAATCCCCCGTGTTCATGCATTATTTCAGCAAGCTCGTGATAGGGAGGGAAATAACCCGTTACATTTGAACAGGCTGTAAATGAACCTATCAGCATAGGCCTGTCTGTGTATTTGACTATCTCCTTCCTTAGTTTTTCAGGATCTACAGTCAGACCGGCACCGGGCTGAAGAACTACAACATCTGCAAGTGTCTCAAACCATGATGTATGATTTGAATGATGTTCAGTATGTGTCAGGAATACGACAGGTCTTTTTTTATTTGGAATATCCTTGCATGTGTGGTAATTGCCCGAAGGGAAGGCACAGTACTTCATTGCCTGTTCCGGCACTTTCAATCCGATTAGCCTTTGTAATTTCGCAATTGCCGATGTCATACCCGTACCTGTAAACAAAAGCAGATCATCCTCGCCGGCATTTACATGCTTTTTTACGACCCTCTGGGCATAGTGATATGCATTCGTCATCGCCACCCCGGTTGCTGATGATTCCGAGTGAGTATTACCGATAAGCGGGCCTATCTCATTCGTTATCCTCCTTTCAATCGGATCATAAAACCTGCCGCTGGCTATCCAGTCAGCATAGACCAGCTTCTTTGGCCCGTGTGGCGTTTGAATTTCAGCATCAATACCTGTAATATTATTCCTGAAGCGGCTGAAATACTTTTCAAGTTCTGTCATAAAATATCCCTCAAATAAATCATTGTAAAGGTAGATATTACTTATGAATTAAACACATAGTCACTTCTGTACGTAGTTAAACATGCAGGGCTTCACCCCCCATGACATTATCCACAAATTATTTCAGTTTTCATACATTTCACTAAATTTGTTTAATCGGAACCTTATCTTTACGGTTCGATTGAATGAGTGATTTTATTTTTAAAATTTAAACTTATTGTTTATGAAAAAGCTCTTAACCTTTGCAATGCTTGTAGTATTCAGCATCTCTTTAGTCAATGCACAGACAGCTAAAACAAAAAAAGATCCCGCCGGTGACTGGAAGTTTGAGGCTCCATATGCTCCGGAAGGCTATAACAGCGGTAAAATTACGATCGGATTTGCAGAAAAGAAGTATACGGCAGTAATATCGATGACCGGAAGTGAATATAAGATCAATGGAGAGAATGTAAAGTTCGAAAATGATACACTGACATTTTCAATGTATATTGAAGGTGAAACTGTAGGAGTAAAAATGAAGATGGAAGAACCGTTGAAGATGACCGGTGCAGCAAACTCTTCCCAGGGTGAGATCCCGGTTACAGCTACAAAACAGGTTAAGTAGGATTTCCTTCCTTCATGAAAAGAACTCTAAGCGGTATCCTTTTTATTTTCCTCATTTATACACAGATATGTTCCCAGATAATAAATAAGGAACCTCTGAGCCCGCGCATAACAGGCTATAATATTGAAGCCACGCTTGATCCGTCAGAAAAGACAGTTACCGGGAATATGGAAGCCTTCTGGGTCAATACATCAACCGGGAGCGTTCCTGATGTACAGTTGCATATGTATATGAACGCTTTCAGGAGCGATAAATCCACATTTTCAAGGGAAAGCCGGCATACCCACTGGATGGGCAATTCCTATGACGGATATATTGATATTACAAGTTGTACAGACAGACAGGGAAATGAACTTCTCTCCCGGCTGCAGTATATCAGTCCCGATGACGGAAATCCGGATGACAGTACAGTTCTGAGGATCGATCTTCCTGAACCTGCCATGCCGGGGGATACAGTATTCCTTAAAATTAAGTTTGTTACAGGGCTCCCGTCTGAAATCATCAGGACGGGTTACAGCGGTGATTTTTTCTTTGTAGCCCAGTGGTTCCCGAAGTTCGGCGTATATGAACCTGCCGGAATGCGGTACAGGAAAGAAAGCGGCTGGAACTGCCACCAGTTTCACGCAAACTCTGAATTCTACTCAAATCACAGTGTCTACGATGTCAGGATCACTGTCCCGTTCAATTATGTTGTCGGTTCGGGGGGAATGCTGATTGAAGAACCTGAAAGCGGAACGGATGAGAATACCAAAACACTCTATTACAGAGCCGAGGATATAGTTGATTTTGCATGGACAGCCTGGCCGGGATATAAGGCTTTTAATGATCAGTGGAATCATGTCAGTATTACTCTGCTGATACCTGAAGAAAGAACAGCTCAGGTTGAAAGACAATTCAAAGCTGTTAAAAATGCCCTTGAGTTCTTTACTGAAAATGTCGGTCCCTTTCCGTGGCCTCATCTTACCTTTGCAGATCCTCCGCTGAAAGGTGCAGGAGCAGGCGGGATGGAATATACAACATTATTTACTTCAGGGTCGTCCGATATTATCCCGGAATGGTTCCATCTTCCTGAATCGGTTACTGTACATGAGTTCGGACATGCATACTTTATGGGTATAATGGCTACAAATGAATTCGAGGAACCGTGGATGGATGAAGGAATGAACTCCTTCTTTGAAGCAAGGATAATGGATCATTACTGGGGAGAGAATTCCGGATATATAAATCATCCTCACCTGAAACTGGCGGACAAAACAATATCGAGACTGACCTACGTGAGGTCCGGTTACCGGCAGGTTGCATCGAATGATCTGTTTTCCTGGAACTATCCGCAGAGAACATATGGTATGATGTCGTACAATAAGGCTGCAACCTGGCTATATACACTGATGGGAATTGTAGGTGAAGAAACTACGAATGATATCTTCAGGGAGTATTACAGGCTGTGGGGATTCAGACATCCTTCCTCCGGGGACTTTATTAATGTGGTAAATGAAGTAGTTGCCAGGGATCATGGAAATAAGTTCGGTAATAACATGAACTGGTTCTTCGACCAGACACTTTATGGTACCGGGGTCTGCGACTACAAGGTGGCAGAGATATCCAACAGGAAATATGAGGATTCCGATTCACTTTACAGCTCAACAGTAGGATTACAGAGAACAGGAGAGGTGATGCTGCCTCTTGAGATATCAGTTCGATTCTCCGATGGAGATGAGATAACTGAAGCGTGGGACGGAAAGGGCAGGTATATGGAACTTACCTATACGGGATACAGGAAGGTTGAACGCGTGATTATCGATCCGGAATACAGGATAAGGATGGATGTCAACTTTGTCAATAATTCAATGACAGTGAAGCCCGATACTGTTCCGCTCAGGAGTTTTACCAATAAGCTCCTGGTACTGATACAATTGTTCATCAGCATATTTACCTTATGACCGGAGAACTATGAAGATAATAAATGCATTAAGGTCAGGTCTTCTGCGGTCGGCCAAGTCATGGAAAGCTGCTCTCATAATAACACTGGCATTATTTTTCATTATATCATTTTTTACAATTCCTTTCAGGGGTGTGTTGAAAAGCTCACTCGGATCGAGCGTTGTCACAGGGCAACTGGCTAAGGGTATTAATTTTGATATTCTTTCCGATCTTTCAGAAGTACTTAAGAATTATATCCGTGGCCTCTCTTCGGGTCTGTTTCTGATTATTATTGCAGGTATGCTTTTTTTTACATTTTTCTCCGGCGGACTTTTTAGTCACCTTAAAGAAGGGCAGGGGAGGTTCTCCGTTTCCGGGTTCTTCAGGACATCCGCGGCATACTTCTGGCCCTTCTTGGGCATTACATTGATAGTCAGTGTTATACTTGGATTTGTCATCTCAATCCTCATAGGGGTCGTTGCAGGAATTTCACTTGCAGGAGAGACTGTTTCATTTCAGGCATCAGGGATATTAAGAGTCGCTTTGATTCTATTTTTAGCTATTGTCCTGTCAGTATTCTTTCTTGTTGCTGATTATTCACGCGCACATATTTCATCAGTTACCGGTACATCAGTCTTTAAGTCGGTCGGGTATGGTTTTAAAATGACTTTTGGCAATTTTGTTTCATCCGTATCAATGATGTTTATCCTCATGATGATACAGGTACTTTTTATGTGGTTTATGACAAAGCTGATATTTGTATGGAAACCAACGGCAGGACTTGCTGTATTTCTTATGTTAATCACAACTCAGGTTCTGTTCTTTATAAGGATATTCCTCAGGTCGTGGAGGTATGCAAGTGTAATCTCCATGATGGAAAGTCTGGGAAAGGATAATTATACAGATCAGGCAGAAACCGGGAAATATATTTACACTTTTGAAAATAATCCATTGGCAGAATGAATCTTTCTTTAACCTTCACTGACTGGATAATACTTGCCATTGTAATGGTCGGAAGCCTCTCTTACGGTATGTACATGGCATACCGTAAGAAAGCCGGAAGGAACAGTTCAAATTTCTTTCTTGGGGGGAGATCAATAAAATGGCCTGTTATTGGCGCTTCTCTTTTTGCCACCAATATCGGTGCGGAGCATCTGGTAGGATTGTCGGGAGATGCATACCGTTACGGATTATCAGCAGGACTGGTTGAGCTGACGACTGTAATAACCCTCGGGTTCAGCTGTGCATTGCTCTTCCCTGCTTATTTTAAAAACAAGCTGTTTACAATCCCTGAGTTCCTTGAGTTAAGGTATCACAGGCATGCGAGGACCTTTTTCTCCGGGCTGATGCTGATAATAAGCATAATGACCAAGCTGGCTTTTACTCTTTTTGCAGGCGCTCTCGTGTTGAACAGTGTCCTTGGCTGGAATATAATGTCAACCATTTTTTATATCGGTCTTATAGTGGCAATATTTACAATTATCGGAGGGTTTACCGCGGTTGCCTATACTGACTCCATTCAGACAATAATAATGATAGCCGGCGCTTCCATAATGATGTTTATAGGGCTCAATAAAGCAGGAGGCTTTAACGGACTGATGGAAAAGGTACCGGAAATGATGTCAGTTGTAAAACCTTATGATGATCCTGTCTATCCTTTCTGGGGAATACTGGCAACTGCTTTTTATGCCGGTATTTTCTACTGGGGTATTGACCAGGTAAATGTTCAGCGAGTGCTTGCAGCCCCTGATCTTAAAAATGCAAGATGGGGTGCAATGTTTGCCACATTGCTTAAACTGCTGCCGATTTTTATTTTTGCTTTACCAGGTGTTATTGCTTTTGCTCTGTTCCCGGGTGAACTACAGGGTGATCAGACTAAGCAGACTTTTGTTTTGTTACTTGACAGGCTGCTTCCTGCCGGATTGAAGGGATTACTTCTGGCTTCATTGCTGGCAGCTCTTATAACATCGCTCATAGGTGTTCTTAATTCAGTGTCAACATTATTTGTCCGCGATTTTATTGTTGAATTCCGACCGGATTTTCCTGAGAAGAAACAGGTAGCAACAGGGCGGATTGCAATCCTTGCAGTTACTCTTCTCGGGATAGGTGCAGCTTACCTGGTGTACAAAAATGAGGAAGGATTGTATAAATACCTTCAGACTATTTCTGCATACCTTGTGGTACCGGTATTCCCGGCTATATTTTTCGGTGTAACAAGTAAGCGAGTCACATATAAGGCAGCTGTGGTTTCGGTTCTTGCCGGGATTATACTGGCAACGATCTTTGTTATCGATCAGTTGTTAGGGCCCGAGACCGGGAAACAGATTTTCCCCTTCCTGCATTACAAGCTTACACTGAATTTCGGATACAGGGCTTTATGGGCCGAGTTGTTCCTCACAGCAATTCTTTTTACTGTTTCAGCTTTCACTGAAAAGACCGATCCTGCCAAGCTTGAAATAACCACTATAGGTTATTCAAAGAAGATTGCCCCCTTTGAAGGACTGAAAGACTGGAGGCTTCAACTTCTTGTTCTGATTATTATAACACTCTTGATCCTGTTCTGGCTGAGTTGAGTTCAGTTATTACTGTCGCCGGTCAGGATATGGTATAATTCAAGCAGAAAGTCCCTGTTATCAATTGTAACATAATGCATTTCACCGCCCATTCTGTTGAATGTCTTACAATACCTGAGGTAATATGCCGGGTTATCATGTGGCGGTTCTCCGTCTTTTGACCAGTCCCACTCCGCTTTTGCAAGATCAGCAATCACAAGGAAATGTTTATCAATGTGACTTCCGCGTTGAATTTCAAGGTTCTGCGCCATTGAAAGAGCTTTCTCGAAAATCATAGGTGACATAATTGCCGATCCGATTGAAAGATATACACCATTCTCAAGATTGCTTACACTGTTTGTATAATACAGAAAGTCGTTCAAAGCTGTTCTGCCGATGGCTGCTCCATGGTTCACCGGATGATTATAAATGATATCGTGTCCTATCATTGGATGACCGGTAAAGGGTATGCCAAGGTCATAAGCAGCACACTGTACCGAGTGTTTTTTATATGGATGCGGGATTTTTATTAATCCCGGTCTGATATTATTTTTAGTTATTGCCGAGTAAAGATCCAGAGCAGCTGCTGAATGTTCCGGGTTCTTGATAATATTGTCTTTTGCATCATTTATAAGAAAATCGGTATCAGGAATATTCAGAGACTCTGCTGAGATCATTTTCCCTATTGATTCACCATATCCAAGTCCTTCATAAGCGCCTGCTATAAGGGCCAGATTGACATATTTTCCTGTATCTTCCCATATTCCGAATTGCCCCTTCTTTACATTCTCACGGACATCTTCACCGGTCATTCCCTGGTAAGCAAATTCCCAGTCGTGGATAATCCCAGCTCCGTTTGTTGCCAGGTGTGTTATCCATCCTCTTTTTATAAGTTCAATAAGTACCGGGGCCAGGCCGTTCTTGATAGTATGAGCTCCGAATGCAAGAATAACCGACCTTTTATTCTCCCTGGCAGCTTTTATTTTGTAAGCTGTTTTTTCAATGAGTTCCCTGACATCCTTCCCGGGTATATCTGCCTTTGCCGTTAATGGAACAGCTTTATTTTCAATTGATATCTGGTTCTTCCTTTCTGACAGAGGCTTGATGCTGAGCCTGCTCCTGTCAAATTTTATGTGTGTCATCTCATTTAATATTTAATAAGTCCAGCAGGCGGTCAGCCTGTGAGAAGTCAGGAACGATAATGTCCGCACCTGCCTTGATGAGCCTGGTCCTTTTTGACTGATTCAGTCCGTAGCGTCTTAATTCGTTGCTGGCAACACCCACAGTCATACCTCCCCGTTTTTGCGTTTCCCTTATCTCAACCGGTCCGTCTCCGAAAGTAATAATCGCAGAGGCTTCAGATCTGCCGATCGAATCAAGCAAACGGTCGAGCACTATCCTCTTGGCTTCCTTATTGATATCTCCGACAGCTCCATAAATCCTTCCCTCAAAGAGGTAGTCGTGGCCAAGAACAGCAGCTTCGTGTTTTACATCCGCTATATCGGTTCCGCTCGTCAGATATAGTTTTATACCACTGTCGTAAAGTTTTTTCAGGAAAGGGATTGCATTCTTTACAGTAAGATCTTCAACATTAAGTTCTCCCGCCATCAGCTTGTCTTCGCGTTCCTTTACCATCTTAAGGAGTTCCTGATTATATATTTCCTTGTACCCGGACTCATCAAGCATCTGGTCTTCGTCGACAAATCCGAATTCCTTTATTATATCCAGGAGCATTTTCATCTGCATGAGAGTCTGGATACCGGTTGTGCTGTCGATGAACTGAGCGACTCGCAATTCAACCTTTTTAAGCACCGATTCATCCGCCCTCTGATATTCATCTCCCAGGATAGCCTTTACCATGACAGGTGCCATTATCTTTTCCCAGCCTTCCCTCAATGTTGAAATTGTTCCGTCATTATCGAAAATGGCATATCTGATCACAGGTTCGGGAGGCCATTTATTAATTATCTCAATTTCAGTGCCGTCGAGGTATTGAGCCTGTCTGATATCTTCAGCGAGGTCGGGGCGCCATGTATAATCCGGATCGGTTCCGATACTGAGTAGCTCTTGAGGTGTTGCCGTACCTGTCTGAAACAGTTTCTGGACAGTTACTCCGGCTACCAGGGTACCTGTTTCTCCTGCAATATCAAGAGGATACCCTGCAGCAAGAGCTGCTGCCGCACCTGCAAGATAACTGTCTCCGGCCCCGACAGTATCGACACGTGATAATATCATCAGTCCCGGGATCTCTGATATCCCACTATCATCGACAATAACAGACCCCCTGCTTCCCCTTGTTATTAAAAGCGGCTTGTTATACCTTTTAAATAATCGTTCCGCCGCATGAATCACTTCCTTCAGAGGTATTATATCATCAGGAGCTTTCTCTATCCTGCATAATCTGAGTGCTTCATTATCATTCATCTTTCTCCAGGCACCAGTGTAGTAATCAGAATATATCCTGCTGTCGGCAATAAAGATCTTTTCAGGGAATAATCCGATCACTTCAACAAGCTTCTTTCTGAAATATTCCGTATGAATCCCGGACAGAACCTGCTGATTTATTATGATAAGGTCAACCTCGTTAGCCTGATCTTTAAGATTGGCTATGATAAGGTCTGCAGTCTCGCCTGACAGAAGGTTAAAATTGCCGAAATCGATACGGCTTTTTTCCTTATCCCCCACATAGGGTTTAATATATACATGTGTCGACCAGTTCTGATTCTGAATGAGCATGTTGACAGTGGATATCCCGGCGGCTTTCATTATTTTTATCATTTCAACGCCGAAGGGATCATTGCCGATAACCCCGAAAGCCCTGATATCCTTAACTTTCATTGCTGCAATGTTATTCGCTACATTTCCCGCACCTCCGAGGGAATATTTCTGCTGTCTGACAGGCATTGTAGGTTCCCCTGTCTCGATTGAAATTTCACTTTTCGATTCATCAATGAACCAGTATGCATCAAGACAAAAGTCGCCTACAATTGCAATTTTTGTATCCTGGATTTTTTTTATTATCCGCTCAAGTTTAGATTTTTCCATATGCCTTTTTATTCTCTGTTTAGTAATTAGACTCTGTTTTACTGGTGTCAACCGGCGTGCGGCGTCCGGTGTGCGGCATCCGGTATCCGGTGTATGGCAACCGGCTAGCGGTTTCCATAGAAATGGTCCTCAACAATCCTGCAAATAGTATGATAAACAGGAAGCTGCAACTCCTGTGCAGATGCCGTCGAATCTCCCGGAACATTTATAAGAATATCACAGTATTCTTTCAATTTTCCGCCTGTTTTACCTGTTATGCCAATAACTGTCATGTTCATGGCCCTGGCAGTGATGCAGGCATCTATAACATTACGTGAATTGCCTGAAGTACTTATACCTATGATCATGTCTTTTTCAGTTCCATAGCCGATAACCTGCTGGGCGAATACCAGATCCGGATCAATGTCATTACATAAAGCAGTTGTAAGCGCGGTATGGGCTGAAAGCGAGATTGCCGGTAATCCATGCTCCAGTTTCTCCCCAAGGTATTTACCCCTTGTATCAGAAATTTCAGCCAGTCTCTCTTTAAAGCTTATATCCAGGGGCCTTTTAATCTCAAAGCTTTTCATCAATTCTCCGACAAGGTGGTCGGAGTCGGAACTGCTTCCTCCGTTTCCACAGATTAGCAATTTGCCTCCTGCTGTGAATGTCTTTATGATCATTCCGGCTGCCCGGATGATATTCTCCCGCAGTTCTGATAATTCAGGATGCCTGCTTATTAAATTATCCAAATGTGTTTTATTACTCATCACTTTGCAAAATTGGCTATTATAAAAATAGTGATTCTTTGTTTAATTTCGTGCCTTCGGATCTTAAAGGCAGTTACATTTTGATAATGAAATATCAAGGCCTTGAGGTTAAATGAGTTAAAAGTTCTTAATACGTTCGATAAGGTGAATGAATTTGATATAAAAGCGTCGGGCTGGGACCAGAATCCGATGCACTTGGAAAGATCTCTGGCTGTCGCAGGCCAGATAAGGGAGCATATTCCTCTGACAAAAAGCATGACTGCCCTTGAATTTGGAGCAGGAACCGGAATAACAAGCTTTATCCTCAAGGATGATCTGAAAGAGATCACCCTCATGGATACATCTCTGGAAATGATAAGGGTGACTGATGACAAGATAAAGACATCAGGTGCTAAAAATCTCAGGACATTATTTTTTGATCTTGAAAAGGCACCTTACCGGGAAGCCTCCTTCGACCTGATAATCTGCCAGATGGTACTTCATCATATTAAAAATACGGAAGAAATTTTTTCCGGGTTTTATTCTATGCTTAATCCCGGAGGCTTTCTGGCAATAGCTGACCTTTATCCTGAGGATGGTTCTTTTCATGGGAAAGATTATTTCACGGGTCATAAGGGTTTCGATCCGGAAAATTTGTCAAAGCTGCTGAATAAGGCCGGTTTTACCAATATCAGCTACCGTAAGTGTTTTGTTATTGACAAACAAATTTCTGATACAGAGACTAAAAATTTTGATGTTTTCCTGCTGATAGGACAGGTTTCTGACAACCCACTGAAGGCATAGCCATCAACTTAACGGAGTATTATGGACAAAAGTTTCCCCTCCTTTTTTTAAGGAGGGGTGGCCAGACCAAAAAATCATCTAATTTGCAGAAATTTAGATGTTCTGGCCGGGGTGGTTTATTTTATTCAGAGACATAAATTTTCGTTTTCTAATTCCGTTTAACCACCCCGGCCGGGAAAAGGACAATTGTAAACGCTTCAAAATTAGCAACCCCAGCCACCCCTCCTTTGAAAGGAGGGGAAAGTTATTTAGCTATAGTCCAGATAATTACAATAGTTATCGTTATTATTGCATTTCTTAGGTTGACGGCTATGCACTTTAGGGTAAGGGGCAAAAAAACAGAAAAATCAGATCAGGAAGCAAATCTGTAGATATATAATTAATTTGATAAATTTGTATTTGCTGTAAACATTGTATCAAACTAATTTAAATATGAGGTTAAAAAGAAACTTATTTGTTAGCCCGGCTATATTTATTACTGCCGGTTTTCTGATATCTGCAATATCAGATTTCTCTATGGTATCAGCTCAGAATATTACCACACAGAATAATTACAGACCTTCATTGTTTTTCAGGGAAGACTGGAAAGAGATCCCTGCAGCAACTCCGGTTACTCAGGAGCATGTTTTAAACAATGACCTGCTGTTAAATCTTTACGGTCCGGGTTGCGACAGTATTAAAAAGAGTCATCATGAAACGCCGGTTGACGATCCATACTATATCTGGTCGGGACTGTGTCTGGGTAACTGGGCAGTCACATTGAAGCATAAGAAAGCATTTGTTGATCTGAGCAGCTTTTCAAAAATTGTCTGGCGGTCAAAGCAGGTTGGATTAAGGGAGTTGCACATAATCTTAAAACTTGCTGATGGAACGTGGCTTGTAAGTGACCAGTCCGACGGGGCATCAAAAGACTGGCGGATCCGGGAATTCAACCTTGCAGATATAAACTGGCACAGCCTGGATATTAATAGTGTTGTTGAGGGACTACCTGTATCCGGACCAGATCTTTCCAGGATAGATGAAATAGGATTTTCTGATTTGATGAGAGGAGGTCAAAGCAATGCCTGTTCACGGCTCGACTGGATTGAAGTATATGGTAAACCTGTAAGAAGATGAAAAGGTTAAAAATTTCCAGTTTTCTCCTGAATATGGTTACTAATTACAACATTTTGTTATAAACAGATTTAAAATACTATGAGATTCCTCACTTCGTTCGGAATGACAGGGTCGGATTTGATGGATTGGGGGGAGGGAAGCCGGGGCGTTTTGAATAAAATTTATTCCATGAAGAAAAGTTCCTGCAAAACGCCCCGGCTTCCCTCCCCACTCCACTATAAATTCACTGTCATTCCGAATGCAGCCAAAACTGAGCTTGCGAAGGTTTGGCGAAATGAGGAATCTTTTTGGTAAACCATTAAACCCAGCCATCTCCGCCAATTGGCAGATTGACTGTCTGAAACCTGAAACCCTGAACCCTGAAACCCTGAAACCCTGAAACCCTGAAACCCTGAAACCCTGAAACCCTGAAACCCTGAAACCCTGAAACCCTGAAACCCTGAAACTTCTCTACCTTCCCTTTATCTTAATACTGATTCCACCGTAAACCATCCGGCCAAAATCCGGATA
>Ga0116156_10000744_pt1 | contig 33830 bp, 32 predicted proteins | sample AD_UKC045_MetaG_FD_89891 | JGI IMG/M metagenome (GOLD analysis project Ga0116156, IMG submission 89891) | Active sludge microbial communities of municipal wastewater-treating anaerobic digesters from USA - AD_UKC045_MetaG | ecosystem: Engineered > Bioreactor > Anaerobic > Digestate | place: USA...
GCCGGAATTCGACCGGTTCCAGAGATTACCGTTATTTGTCGACTGGTATACACCCCAGGTTGTTCCCGCTAATACATATCCTCCTGATTTGATTGCAAGTGCATTGACTATCCGGTCTGATAATCCGCTATTATTAGTTGTCCAGGTTGAACCATTGGTTGTTGATCGGAAAATACCTTCGTTATTCGTGCCGGTAAAAATATAGCCGCTTGCATTTATTGCAATTGCATAAATTGAGAATGTGGGCATACCCAGAATCTCTGACCAGTTAGCACCACCATCGGAAGTTCTGAAAAGCCCCAAACCCGTTCCCGCATAAATTTGACCGGTCGAGCTGACTGCAAATGTCTTTATATAATCGTTTGTCAGACCCGTGTTTTTACTTACCCAGTTATTACCGCCATCAGTTGATTTGAATACTCCTCCATTGGTTCCGACATACAATATATCGCTTGCAGTGGTTAGGATTGAATTAACCTGCGTGTTTGTTAACCCTGTGTTTACCTCCGTCCAGGCAGCGCCGTTATTGGAACTTTTATACAACCCATAAGCATAAGTTCCTGCATAAATATGACCGCTGTTGTTTATTGCAATTGAAAGGACTTGCTTATTGAATAAACCCATTTGATTCCATGAGTTGCCGCCATTCGTTGTCTTATAAACTCCATCCCAGGTTGCGGCATAAATATGACCGTTGGAATTTATTGCCAGTGCATTCACAGTTAGTTCATTCAAGCCTGTATTTAAGGGTGTCCAGTCAGTGCCGTTATTAGTTGAACGGAATACGCCTCCGGTGGTTGCAGCGTATATATCCCCACTGCTATTGACAAGGAAAGAGTTGACTGCTCCCCCGAACGGACCGCCGGTTTGCTGCCAGTAAGCCTGTCCATTCAGTAAACATGTCAGAATGGTTATAAACAAAAAAGTTATTATGCCCTTCATATCTCCTCCATACGGTTATTTTGAAGTAAATCCGCTGACAGCTTCCGCTTTCAGCATTTTATTCTTGGGACTAATCAAGAAACTAATTTTTTAATCCTCAAACTCTTAAAGTCATTCGCGCATAAAATAGATTATCGAAGAAATATTTTCCCGCTTTCTGATCCGGAATCTCCCAACTTTACCACACAACACATATTATATATACTAATATACAAAATAAATATTAATTACAAATTGATTTAAAGATTACTTTCACCAATAAACAGGATATTCTTTCCATGGATCACGACGGTTTATTTTCGGCTAACCGAAATTGCACAATTATATAAATCAAATAAATCAAGAGTTGATCTTCCATCCATCATCTGATAGCGCCAATCGTCCAACAGATTTTGATAAATTTGCCGGTTCTCACCAAATTTGTTGTATGAATATAAATTGTTTATAATTCCCGTTATCTGATACTCTTAAGAGAAAAAAAATTGATAAAAAAAGTGAAATGACCAATCCTGAAATGAAAAAACTTATTCAAAAAGTTTTTACCCGGTTTCCATTATTTTTCCTCTTCATGGCTCTGGTGACTTTACTCCCCGCCGGCACATTCAATTATTGGCAGGTTTACCTTTTTCTGGCGATCTTTATAGTTCCAATGATTTTCACCCTCTTCTACTTCCTGAAGCACGATCCGAAGTTTCTTGAGCGCCGGATTCAAGCCAAAGAAAAAGAAAAAACACAACTGGTTTTTCAGTTCTTTTCGGCAATAATTCATCTTGGCGGATTTATAATCTCTGGACTCGACCGTCGTTTCGGGTGGTCAGATGTTCCGGTGCATTTTGTACTGATTGCTGACGCTGTAATACTCTCCGGTTATTTTCTTATTTTCAATGTCTTCCGGCAAAACAGTTATGCGTCCAGGATAGTGGAGGTCGAAGCTAATCAGGAGGTCATTTCCACGGGGCTATATTCAATTGTGCGTCATCCTATGTATGTTGGAATTCTAATAATGTTTCTTCCGATGCCGATAGCCCTTGGATCATGGTGGGCTTTAATCCCAATAGCAACACTTCCGTTTGCTTTTGCAGTCCGCTTGCTAAATGAAGAATCCGTGCTGAAGAAGGAATTACCGGGTTATGAGGAATACTGCAGAAAAACGAAGTACCGCCTGATCCCATACATCTGGTAATTCCGGCAGTAAATTGTCCACTTTTTTTATACAGTTGAACCAGCCGGAAGGGGAGCGAATGGGGAGAGAAAGGGGAGCAGAAGGGAAGTCCATCGAAAAAAATTTCTAAATTATCCACATCTGAAGTCCAAAAGTGTCCAGAAAAGTAGACACTTCTAACTTCGATCCTCCTTCGATTCAACATGGATGCAACACCTCCGGATGTCCAGAAAAATAGACACTTTTTTAGTTTAGGTTAAATAGAAAATAATTCTTACCTTGCACTAACATTAATAAAAAAATTTAGCTTATGAATCTTGACGTAATAGCATTTACCGCTCATCCGGATGATGCCGAGCTGGCGATGGGCGGGACACTCTTAAAGCTCGCACATAATAACCTTAAGGTCGGAATTATCGACCTCACACGTGGCGAATTAGGCACTCGTGGTTCAGCAGAAACCCGTCAAAAGGAAGCTTTCCAGGCCGCAATTATACTCAAAACTGCTTTACGAGAGAATCTTCATATCCCCGATGGCGATATCCAACTCAATAAAGAAAACCTGCATAAAATTATTATGACAATCCGAAAATATCGCCCGAAAATTATTTTTGCCCCCTATTTTAACGACCGGCATCCCGACCATATAGCAGTTAGCCGGCTGGTTAAAAAAGCTTACTTCTTTTCCGGCCTCCCCAAAATCAAAACATTCGACAGGGAAAAACAACAGGAAGCTTTCCGTCCTCACAAACTCTACTATTTTATGCAGACATATACATTCAAACCATCTTTCATTGTTGATATTTCCGATACTTTCGAGGCGAAGATGAAGGCAATGCGTGCTTATGAGTCCCAGTTCTATAATCCAAAAAGCACAGAACCCGAAACCTTCATCAGCAAACCGGGCTTTATTAAATTCATTGAATCGAGAGCGGAGTTTTACGGATTTAAAATAGGGAAGTCCTACGGCGAACCCTTCTTTACCGAAGAGGATGTTGAACTGGATCTTGCTCAGGCAATAAGAAATTTAGTCTGACAATAATAATCAGGCGATAAACGTTACAGAATGATTTTCCCGTCCTTCATCTCCACAAGATAATCAGCCAGTTTCATCAGTTCCTGATTATGCGTTACGATAACAAGCGTTTTCCTGTAATCGTCCCTTAGTTTAAGAAAAATAGAGTGAATTAAATTGCTGTTCGTTGTATCCAGATTTCCGGTCGGCTCATCAGCAAAAATAATTTCAGGGTCATTTGCAAGCGCTCTGGCGAGTGCCACCCTCTGCTGTTCACCCCCGCTCAGTTCTGCTGGCTTATGATTCACCCTTTCCTCAAGCCCCATTTCTTTAAGCAGACTAAGGCTCTTCTCTTTCGCTTTTCTGAAATTATTTCTGAACACGATCTGGGGAATTATCACATTCTCAACCGCAGTAAATTCAGGCAGTAAATGATGGAACTGAAAACGAAGCCCATATTCCGGTTTCTGAACCTTGCAAGCTTTTCATCACTAAGTGAAAATATTTCAGTCCCCTCAATTTCCACCCTCCCCGAATCCGGCTTATCCAGTCCGCTTAGTATATGCAGCAGAGTACTTTTCCCGGCTCCGGAAGCCCCGAATATAACGGTGATTTTATTCTTCGGCACATTCAGCGAAATTCCTTTCAGTACAGTCAGCCTGTTCTTTGTTACCGTGCTGAATGATTTGGTTATCTCTTCTGACGTAATTATAAATTCATCCATACTTCACTTATTCCCATTTAATAGCATCCATCGGATTTACTTTGGCAGCTTTTCTTGCCGGATAAATTGCAGCCCCCATCGATAGCACGAACGATGCAATCCCAACCGCAACAAAATCCATTATTCTCAACTGCATCGGCAAACTGTTAATCTTGTACTGAGTCGGATCCAGCGGATACACATTGTAGGTAACCTGTATATAATAAAGCAGCAAACCAAGCAGAAACCCGCTCACCGTCCCAATCACTCCCACGTATATCCCCTGATATACAAAGATCTTTGATATAGATTTTTCCCTCAGACCAATCGCCCTCAGCAATCCAATATCCCGTCTTTTCTCAATAACGGACATCGTCAGCGATCCCAGAATATTAAACACAGCAACCGCAATTATCAGTGAAAGTATCAGATAAGCAATCCATCTCTCAATTTCCATAACTGAATAAAGATTCTTATGCAGATCATACCAGGTCAGCACATTAAAATTCTCCTCACCAATTTCCTTCAAAAATTTACTCCTGAACGCTTCAGACGAATTAATCTCCTTCAGTCTCAGCTCAAATCCCTGGTATTTATCCTCCGCCCCCAGCAGTGACTGCACTTTCCCGAAAGAGCCCAGTATCAGCTGTCCGTCATACTCCTGATTACCGGTACTGAAAACTCCTGCAATTCTGAAAGCCTCCATTCGGGGGAGTGAATAACTGACAATAGATCTCTCAATTCCGGCAGGGGAAACCAGCACAACTGAATCCCCGACAAGCACCTGCATTCTGTCCGCAAGCTGAATCCCTATAAAAATCCCGTTATCTTTTTCCGCGCTCGTGTCAACCTCTCCGGTAAACAAACTTTCCTTCAGTCCGTAAACTCCGCCCACCTTCTTCAAATCAATCCCCTTAATCTCCGCAACCTGATTTATTTTCCCCTGAATAGCGAGAATCTTGCTCGTGATTATCGGCGAATAAGTCTCAATTCCAGCTTCCTTTAATTTTTCCTCCACATATCCCAGTTTATTATACCCCTCCTCATTTTTCACCTCTATTCTGATATGCGGATCGAATCCCGTAAAAAATGAAGTAACCAGTTCACTGAATCCGTTGAACACCGCAAGCACTACTATCAGCGCCCCCACCCCTATGCTTATTCCCCCGATAGAAAGATAAGATATGATCGTAATGAAGTTGATCTTATGTTTGGACATCAGGTATCTTCGGGCTATAAACGATTCCAGTTTCATCAGTTAAACCTCAAAGTTGATATAGCGCTGATACGTGCAGCAACCGAACTGGGGAGTATAGCCGCAATCACAGCCAGCAGGAAACTCAGCCCCGAGATCACTCCGAAAATCACTGGATCAAGAATTAACGGGACTTCCGAAGTAAAATAAATCTCCGCCGGAAGGGAAATAACAGAATAGTTAAGTTGCAGCCAGATTAAAACAAATGCCAGCAGATTTCCCGCCGCAACCCCCAGAAACCCGATAAACACCCCATGCTGCAGAAATATGAAATTAATTTTACGCTTATTCACACCCAGCGACTTGAATATCCCTATCGCCTGAGTCTTTTCCATAACAACCATCAGCAGCGTGCTGATAATATTAAAAATCGCAACAATAATTATCAGCGTCAGCACAATCGGAATCGGTTTCCTCTGCAGTTCAATCCAGGTAAAAATATGTCTGTAAATCTGAAACACAGTAGTAACATAATGTGGATACCTTAAACTTTCCTGTAGCACATAAGTAAGACTGTCTGTAGCCCCAACGTTATTCAGTTTAATCTCATAGCCCGAAATATTCTCACCAAAACCGAACAGGGAAGAGGCATTATCAATATTTATGTAAGCAAAATTATTATCATACTTTGCCAGTCCGCTTTCAAAAACTCCTGCAATCTCAAACTTCTCAATAGCCGGAGGATTTTCCTCACTTGGCACCTCATTATTCCGCAGAGCAAAAATATTAACCTTGTCCCCGGTTTTAACAAACAGGCGGGTTGCCAAAGTACGGCCAATAATCATCTCATTTTCCCCTGTGTTCAGAAGTCCCCGTCCCTCAACAATCCGGATATCACTCAGTTTGCGGAAATAGTCATTCTTTACCCCTTTTAATGTAATCCCCTCATTCATTCCTTTTTTATTTATTATTGCCAGCGATGCAATATAAGGCTCAATTCTTTCACCATATCCGCCAAGTATCCTCTTGATTTGTGCACTGTTTCTGTCAACAGCGGGAAGCTGGTTATTGCTGAACCCGGTTATCTGAATATGCGAATCCAGGTTAATAAGTTTTCTGGTAAGCAGCTGTTCAAATCCCTGCAAAACGCTTATCGCAATTATCACCGTTGCGACCCCAATGGCTATACCGGATATAGCAATTCCCGAGAAAAACGAAAAAGCCTTCGAATCCTTTTTAGAAAACAGAAACCGCTTAGTCACAAAGAAAGTGAACATCAGTTATAAAATCTCAAATTCATATTTAAAAGATAAAAAAAATTAAATTAGAATTGGTAATTTAAACAAAGAATATTATCTTTGTAATCTAATTTTTTAAGAGTTAGCACTCTGTTCATTGAAATATTGAAATAATAATTCGGGGCGTAGCGTAGCCCGGTTCATCGCGCCTGCTTTGGGAGCAGGAGGTCGCAGGTTCAAATCCTGCCGCCCCGACATTTGGTTAAAACTAAATGGGATTATAAGACTGAATTCATCGCGTCCCGATGGAATCGGGAAGGTCGCAGGTTTCCGACTCAGTCGGACCACCCCGACATATGATTTTCATTATAATTATTTTCTCTTTGCGTTACTTTGCGTTGAACTTTGCGTCCTTAGCGGTTAAGAACTTTTATGAGCTTAAAACTAACACCCGGAAATTGGCGATTCGGTTGTTAGCTCAACAGAAGCTTAACAAATGAACAAAGAAATTGAAATTTTGAATTAATAAGCGCCCGTAGCTCAACCGGACAGAGCATCAGCCTTCTAAGCTGAGGGTTAGTGGTTCGAGTCCACTCGGGCGTACTAGATAATCCTGTAGATGTTTTCGGTTTTTACATGGTGGGTATAGCTCAGCTGGTTAGAGCACCAGGTTGTGGCCCTGGGGGCCGAGGGTTCAAGTCCCTCTACTCACCCACAATATATTTTTTCACTTTCAGACGGCCCCATCGTCTAGTGGTTAGGACATCGCCCTTTCACGGCGGTAACAGGGGTTCAAATCCCCTTGGGGTCACCAACTCAGCCCTCATACTCGCAAGAGTGTGAGGGCTTTTTATTTATATATCCTCTTTCTCCCGGTAGCGCTTTTTCTAAGACTTAGCTGCTACTGTTTTACCTTTTTCTTCCACAATGATTTGGCTGTTGCACAAACTTTAGTACTATCCTGAACTTTTATTACATGCAGGAAAGAATTGTCACTTAAGCCTTTCTTGGTCAAAGACAAAACTGTGTCGCCATTCTTTGCTTCTGCTATAAAACGTCCTTCTATCGAAGCCAGATAACAATTGTCCACAACTTCTTCGTCCATTGAATCCATTACCCATTGAAAATACTTTATATTGTTCAGATGCATATACATGTCTATGTCATGCAGGTTAACATCAAATTTCCTGATATTGCTTCCGGAGTCATTTACTTCCATTTTCCCGGTAATGTCATGTCTTATTGATTCAGTAGGAGACAACGACCATTTCTCCTTTATCGAATTAAATATTTGGACAGGTCTTCTTTTCTTAATGTCAAAGAAAACCCATAAACCTTTAGCCCTGCCGATAATATTTTTCTGTTCATCAAAAATAATGTTTTCCCTGGTCCCCTTTATGAATGTGTAATCAGATAACCATGTTCTGATAACTATCTTTTCTTTATAAGTGGGATAACGTTCCATATTGATGATTCCGGAAATCAGCACCCAGCCGATATTCTGTTCCCGAAGGTGATATAAACTGGTGTTTATAGAATGACAATGATCCGCTGCCGTCTCTTCAAGCAAAGTCAGAATGGTAGTCGGCGATGCATATCCGGATTTATCCATTTCAGAATACCTTAACTCAAAACTCTTATCAAAATAATTTTCCATCTTCCTTTTTATCCGGTTGTCTGATTACTTGGTTTTATTTTATATTAAACTGATTTTGTGGTAAAGCAACATCATAAATTAATAAAATGTGAATGCAAAAATACCACTATTATTAAGGATCGCAAATGCATAATGCTGGTTATTGGGGAATAAATGTTATTTGCTCTTTGTATTAGAATGAATAAAACTAATTCTCTCTTCATAACGTCTAAAAAATAATTATTTATTTGGTTTTGAAATACTTCATTCGGTAAATTACACCTTAAATTAAAAGATTTTAAGTCTATTGAAGAAAATAATCCCTTTATTAATTGTTGTACTGCTGTCAGTCTCCGCCTTCTCTCAGGTGGATACCTCTGTAAGCCTCGCATTCAAGCGAAACCGTCCGCATAACCCGACCAGTCTTGAATTCAGACCGCCTAACGATCTCGTCCAGCTTTACGATAGTTTCCTCCTTACCAAGCAGGCAAATTCAGGCGACTACTATGCCCAGCATGAACTTGGTGTGCGTTATCTTATAGGTTCAGGGTTCCCCCCGGACACGGCAAAAAGCTTCTTCTGGATTAGCAGAGCTGCTCAGGGAAAGATCCCGATTGCTCTTTACAATCTTGGTATATTTTATAATAACGGCTGGGGCACGCAGTGGAATCCATTCAGAGCATTTGATAACTTTCTCCTTGCCGCAGAGAATAATTTCCCGGAGGCTCAGTTCGCGGTTGGAATTATTTATTCGGAGGATCTTATTGTAAAACGTGACCTCAGACTCTCCTATTTCTGGCTTAAAAAAGCTGCCGTAAGCGGAGTTAAAAATGCACAGAAAATAATTCAGGATTTTGAACAGAAGGGGATTAAAACAGAAAAGGATCTCGAAACATATACCGAAAAAAACATTCAAAAAAATTCCAATAACCTTTTCCAGTTGATGTATATTGATTTCTCGGTCTCGGATTCCCACTACGTGGTTAACGATTCTATGGTTATCAACGATGCCCTGCGTACTCAGGATAGTGTAAAACCTGGCTCTCTTGCAGAGGTCCCGGGTGCCCCCTCGCTTTTCATTGATACCCTGTTCGTCCGTAAAATGGAAATTGAAGCAGAATTCGGAAGCCCTGAAGCGCTTAATTATCTTGGCAGGCTCTATGAAAACGGGATCTTCTTTAATAAGGATATTGTCAAAGCCGCAATGTATTATATTAGGTCTTTCAGACTCGACTCAATACTCGGGCATCGCCTCCTGATGAGTCTGCTTAAATCAAATACACTTATCTCCATGTTGAAATCCGCATCCTTCGCGGGCAATCCCGATGCTAAATTTGTATGGTCTTTCCTGATTCTAAACAGTTATGACACACAACTTATAAATTCAGATGCAGTCCGTATGCTTTCAGAGAATGCCGAAATTAATCACATCCCCTCAATTGTTGAACTCGGTACAATTTTATACAGAGGGAATTCCGTAAAGCAGGACAGGGAACGCGCTCTCGGCTTGTGGAAAAAAGGGGAGGAACTCGGAAATAACGAATCCGGAATACGCCGCATCCTCCACGCAATTCTGAATCTGGAATTCGAGTCGGATGACTACATCAGAATCATTCCTTATCTGAATAATGCCGTGAGCAACAATTCCGTGCTTGCAACTGTTGCCCTTGGGCTTTGTTTCGAAAGGGGATTAGGTATGGAAATAAATTTTGCGAAAGCATCGGATAATTACAGACTCGCTGCAATCCGCGGAAGTATTGCTGGTTACGAGTCCCTTAAAAGAATTTACGACTCCGTACGCCCCTGATCACTCCTTCTTCTTTGCAGAAGAATAATTCGACAGGTCATATTCTATTGTCGTTTCCGGCATTTCAAGTCTTCTCAGTTTAACCCCTGCCTTTGCAAAGAACTCTTCCGCCATTGTATCATGGTAATCGCTGAATATTACAATTTCTTTAATCCCTGCTGCGATAAGTGCCTTTGCACAGTTGGTGCACGGCATATTTGTTACATACGCTGTGGAGTCCTTCGTATTCACACCATGCGACGAGCATTGTAAAATGGCATTCATTTCCGCATGTATTGTCCTGACGCAATGGTTATCCACCACCAGGCACCCTGCATCCTCGCAATGGTCATCCCCCGGAATAGAGCCATTATAGCCGGTTGAAAGAATCTGCCTGTCCCTCACCAGCACGCATCCGCAGTGCATTCTTGGGCAGGTTGCCCTTTCCGATACAAGCATTGCCATTTTCAAAAAATACTGGTCCCATGCAGGGCGTTTTTTAATTTTGCTCATAAATTATTTCTCACTCTTCAAAAAAAAATTTGTATAGTATTTCAAAAATAATTATTTTTACAATCTGAATTTTTCAGGGCAGGTAGCTCAGTTGGTAGAGCAAAGGACTGAAAATCCTTGTGTCGGCGGTTCAATTCCGTCCCTGCCCACTAAAAGAAGGAATCAAGCCCCCGCTTAATTCCTTCTTTTGCTTTAAACCATTCCATTCGACAATTCTTTAATTTATTATGAACTTAGATTGATTAAGCATTATAATTATTTGTATCCTCAGCAGTACCTAGCGGGATAGAACTATCAGGTTTTATTCCCAAAGCTGGTATTGAGTTGATATTATTTGCTTTTTCCTTGTTCTCTTTACTTAAGTTAAAATTGATTACAATTTGTTGTAAATATGGCTGGGTTCTTTTTTCAGCCAGTTTTATATACTCTTTAGATATATCATAGCCAATAAATTTTCTATCACTTCTTATCGCTGCAATCGCTGTTGTTCCGCTACCCATAAATGGATCAAGAATTACATCTCCAACAAAAGAGTAAAGTTGAATCAATCTGAAAGGGAGTTCTTCCGGAAAAGGAGCAGGATGTCCAATTCTTCTTGCACTCTCTGCATTTATCGTCCATATGGACTTAGTCCATTCCATAAACTGTTCTTTTGTTATTGAATTGTCTTTTTCTCCTTTTTCACGTTTATAATCCCCCTTTGAAAAAATTAATATATATTCATGAATATCGCGTAGTATCGGATTTGCTGCACTTAACCAGCTTCCCCACGCAGTTGAAGGACTTGCACTTGCTGCTTTATTCCAGATAATCTCACCTCTCATATTAAATCCAGTTTCATACATAATTTTGGAGATATAATCAGAAAGAGGGATATATGGTTTCCTTCCAAGATTTGCAACATTGATGCAAGCTCTTCCTCCGTTTACAAGTACCCTGAAAGTTTCTTTGAATGAATTTTTTAATAAAGTCAGATATTCTTCAAGGGATAAATCTTCATCATATTCTTTCGACACATTATAAGGGGGCGAAGTTATCATTAAATGCACAGAATTATCAGGCAGTTCTTTCATATTTTCTGCACTTCCAAGAATAAATTTATTCTCTAATTCCTTGGGAATTTCATTCTCCGGTTGAATAACTATAATATCTTCTTTTTTGTCCTTGTACAACCTGGAGTTATAAAACTTCGAGCTGTCGTGGTTTATTCTTCCATTCGTCCCAAAAGAACTAGTTTCTGTACCTTTATGTTTCTTCATTTTTAGCTTCTAATTAAAGTCAAGAATTTCTCAGCTTTTCCAAGGTCTGTAGGCTCCTGACTTGCTATTGAAATAATTTTGCCTAGTTTATATCTCGAAATTGATGAGGAAAAATAGTTCATATCCATTGTTACTAATTTTTTACATTTATGAAATAGATTTTCTTTATCAAAAATAGTCTCAAAACCTGACTTAGGGGTGGACTTAATGTGTTCCGAATTAGTAGGATTTGGATATAATGACCAGAATCCTTGTATAACTCCTGAGGTTTTCAAGAAATCAACTTTGTTGCTATAACGGTCAGTTATTGGGGAGTTTCCTATTACTATTATTGGTATTTTAGCCGCCGAATTTCCCGAAACCCTTATATTTATTGATTTTCCTATTGCTTTAAGCATCGAGTCCGAGCGAAGCAAGGAAGGATTTCCTTTATGTTGTTTATAGTCTCCAATAAACTTGATTTTTTTTGGAAATTCGAATTTGTAATTAGAAACTATGCTCATTTTGATTTCAAAAATAATTTTGATATTCTCAGGTTTTTGTACCATTTCACTTGATGTACAGAATGCTAAATCTGCACTGGAATGCTTTGGAAGTCCGAGTTCATCGCATATAACTCCATTTATTGCAAACAGTTTTAATTTGGTTGCTATCGGTTCAAGCAGAGTTTTGCACCATTTTTCTGTAAATTGACCAATAAGTGAATTTCGACTTTGCAAAACTCTGCCTTCAGTTTCTATTCCTTTAGGTACATATGCAAAATATCCACTATTCAATTTGTAGAAAATTTGTTCAGGAGATGCAAAACTATTTAGCGCTTGCTTGAAAAATTCGACTTCAGTTTTGTAATTCCATAGATCCATACTCAAACGATAACTATTTTATAGCACTTATCTTAAAACTCTTTATACTAATTGTTTGCGTTAATTCGTATAGTTCAAATCAACTATCTTCAGTTCTCCCGGGTAGGTTATATTCCCGATTGCAGTTCCTACTGTCGGTTTTGCAAACAACTGTATGTTGGAGGTGCCTTTACCTACACCCATTACCTGCAGAGCCACATCAAGCAGATCCTGATAACTTCCGTCTTTGAAACTCTTTGCCAGGTCAACCGTTAACTGGAGGGGGATGACCGTCACCTGACCTGTACCCGGTACACTAACCGGTGCACCGATATTACCCGATAATATTTCCTTGTTGTTGATGTTCAGCCTGTAGGGGAACGAGTTAATCGTGGCATTTGTCGAAGCGTATCCGCCGGTTCCGTCATTAGGATTCTTGGCTTCCACGTTCAATGTGAAAGTCAGCGGCAAAGTCCCTTTTGCAAAGCTTGAAGTTATTGACAATATCTCCATTGCCGAAAAATCTCCGATCTTTGATTTTCCCATGATATTAATCCCTGCAACCTGTATATTTGCAGTCGATCCAAGTTTGAACTGCAGTCTTGACAGGTTTGTGAATGTCTTTATAACACTGCAGCTCTGGAACAGAAATGCAGTAATTACGAGTGTCAGAACTATTCTTTTCATATTAGCCTCATTTTATGGTTGTTAAAATCTGTTCATTATCTTGTTTACGGATATGTCAATCTTATTAATTATCATCTCTGCAACTTTCAGTGCTTTTAAGGCATCTTCGCCTGTCACCGCTGTCCTTGTATTAGCGGCAACTGCCTTAACAAACAGGTCGAGCTCAAACTTAAGCGCATTAACCTGCATTTTCTCGGGCTGCTGATAAATAATCTTCTTTTTCCTATCGCCTATTCCCATATCGCCGAAACTCATATATGGTCCGTCCACAGGTGTGTCGTGAGGCACCAGCTGCATAATTTCAGACGTTCCGTCATTAAAGTCAACCGATATATAAGCATCCTTCTGAAAGAGTCTCATCTTTCTCATCTTCTTCTGCGAAATACGGCTTGCAGTAACATTCGCGACCGCTCCATTCTCAAACTCTATCCGCGCATTTGCAATATCAATCGAATCCGAAACAACCGCTATTCCGCTTGCATCCACCTTGCTTACCTCGCTCTTCACAAGCGAGAGGATTATGTCAATATCATGAATCATTAGGTCCAGCACAACCGCAACGTCACTTCCTCTTGGATTAAACGATGCCAGTCTGTCACTCTGAACAAATAAAGGATTCGAAAGATACTTCTCAACAGCCAGCAATGCAGGATTAAACCTCTCCACGTGCCCCACCTGTATTTTGAGATTATTCTTCGCCCCCAGACTCAGCAACTCTTCCGCCTCTGGAATTGTGGCAGTTATAGGCTTTTCTATAAAACAGTGTACCCCTTTCTCCAGACACTCCTTTGCAATTGCATGATGACTGCTGGTTGTTGCTGCAATTGATACCGCTTCCACATTCGCAAGAAGCTCATCCATAGTTTGGAACGCTCTGGTCTTAAACTCGGCAGCAATTTCTTTTGCCTTGTCAAAGTTCAGGTCATAAACTCCAACCAGTTCACAAACCTCAATCTCACTAAGTAGTTTTGTATGGAACTTACCTAAATGCCCTACGCCGGCTACTCCGGTCTTTACTTTTTTCATTCTTTTTTTCTGTTTTCTTAATAAATATTCTATAAACCCAAAAGATTAGTCAGATACGCTTTAAATTCAATATAGTCGGTACAAATATAGTAGTTTTTCAGAAAAGCTCCTGCCATTGAAACCTCTCCCGCATTTACAAAATTAATATATATGGAGGCAATCAAAGCAGAATTCTCTCTGGTAAACTCACACCCCGATCTTATTTCCTTGTTGTCGAGTTCTTTCAGAAGTTCTTCATTCTCTTCGTTAAACAGCGTATACACATCTTCATTTATGGAATAGATCTTTTCTCCGTCATAAACCAGACAATTAGCAGGGGAATAATACTCATTCTTTCCCGCATTAAGTGAATCAAGTTCCGGATAACCGGTTACCAGCAAACTCCCCTCTATCTCTTCAGAATAATAGACATGCGGTTCTCTTACTCCTGAGTCTATGGAATCCACAATGGAAATACCACCACGTAAACTTACAGCATATACTCTGTACGTAGCCGGATTCCCCTCGTATTTGCTTACGATTATTAACTCTTCAGTCTCGTCATTATTAAGTTCTGCTTCAATCACTTTGGGAGCTGTCAGGTTTCCTATCGTCAGTTTCTCATCATTATAATTAATTGTTATGGATGTACTGTCCCCGTTAACGATTATCGTAACATCGTCACTTGTCTGTCCCCATAATTCAGGAATCATCACGAAAAGCAAACAAATAAAAAATTTGTGCATTATTTATATCATATTTTTTTTGTAGTTTAAAATTAACTAAAATATTAATTATTTCGATAAAAATCAGAAAAAATATTTCCCCCACGTTACTGTAACACTAGGGTTATGAAAATGGATAAAATAGAAAACGTTGTCAACCGCTTGCGGAAAAACAGGTATGCTACTCTGAGTACCCCCCTGAAGAAAGAAGATTTTCTTGCAATCAAAGACATGATGGAGGAAGAAGGTTTCCCCACTATTGAGGATGGAATGTTTGAACTCTTTCGCTTTCTGGACGGCATTGCTTATAACGGGGTTGAGTTGTTCTGCTGTTACCCGGGCGCACTAAGGGAAGGGAATTACTCCCTGCCGGATATTATCTCCTCGAACCGTGAATTCAGGGAGTACTATTCACGGCATGAAGAATATAAGGACTCTTTTCTTTATATCGGCAGAACCGACGAGGACCTTGTGCTTTTCGATGCCGAAAACGGGAAATACCTGATTTGCGCAAGGGAGGATCTTATGGTTTACGAGGAAACCGATAACTTTGCAGATCTTGTTCAGATGGTCTTTAATGGCAGGCTTTGATTTTCATCTGTTGCAAATTAAGAAAATTCCTTATTATTACACCTGCATTTTTTTTGATTAATTGAAATTATTGTGTTTTGTATTTTATTTAATTTTATTAATTTAGTGAATAAATTACTGAAATTTATTTTTAACATCAACATACATAAACAAATAAGAAATCATATTGGAGGTCTTTTTATATGGTATTCACCGATATTTTAATGTCGTTTAATTTCGTGATTGCGCAGACGCAAGACACCGGAATTATGAATTGGTTAGTTGAGAAATATAACGCCGGTGGCGGTTTTATGCACCCAATCCTTGCATGCTTTGTTATCGGTCTTGGCTTCGTTATTGAAAGAATGTGGACTTTAACACGCGCAAGCATAAACACAAAAGATTTTGTGGTTAAAGTTAAAAAAGCCCTCATGGACGAAGGTATCGATAAAGCAAAAGAAATCTGCACCCAGACCCGCGGTCCGGTTGCTTCCGTTTTTTATGCCGGTTTACTCAGAGCAGACGAAGGTCTTGACTCTGCTGAAAAAGCTATCATGGCTTATGGCGGTATCGAAATGGGTTTCCTTGAAAAAGGCCTTATCTGGATTTCAACATTCATTACAATCGCTCCTATGCTTGGTTTTACCGGAACAGTTCAGGGTATGATCGAGGCATTCGACGCTATTAAGGAAGCCGCACAGATCTCTCCTGCTATCGTTGCTGAAGGTATCGCAGTTGCGTTATTAACAACTCTTTTCGGTCTCGTTGTAGCTATGATCCTACAGGTCTTCTATAACTACTTCGTCTCCAGAATAGACAAATTAATCAGCGATATGGAAGCCAGCTCAATTGAGCTAATCGATGCACTCTACGAACTCAAAAACAAAAAATAATCGAAAGTAAGAGTTTAATATGGCACTAATTAAAAAGAAAAAACAAAGATCTGCCGAAATTCCTTCAAGTTCCATGGCGGATATTGCTTTTCTTCTGCTCATATTCTTTCTTGTCGCTACGGTTATTGACGTGGATACAGGTATCGGTATAACACTCCCGGAATTTGTTGAGGATGTTGAGACCGTTGAAGTCAGCAAGGACCGTATGGCTGCCGTACTCATTAATGAGAATGGCGATGTACTTCTTGATGGTGCAATTATTTCAATCCCTCAGATTTCCAAAACACTTAAACCGAGAATTGAATCCAAAATTGAATTACCCGCTAACAGAAAATTGATTGTATCCGTCAAAACGGATAGAAAAACCAATTATAACAGGTATATCATGGCTTTAGACCAGGTTAAACTTGCTTATTTTGAGGTTAGGGATGAATACGCACTTCGACGCTTCGGTAAGAAATTTATTAATATTCCGGATGAAGCACAAGTTGAAGTCAGGGATAAAATCCCAATTACAATTTCGTTAGCTGAACCTGAAAAAGTTAAATAACAGCGAGGGAAATTATGCAATTTGAAAAAAGAAGAGCCAATACCAAACAGGAAATACCGACTGCTTCAATGCCGGATATTATCTTCATGCTCCTTCTCTTCTTCATGGTGACTACCACCATGCGCGAAGTTGAAGTGCTTGTGAAATATAAACTTCCGGAAGCTAAGGCTGTCGAGAAAATCGAAAATAAACGACTTGTTTCCTATCTCTGGCTTGGTCAGGATGGCAGAATACAAATTAACGACGCAATAGTTGATCTTGGAACCATTCAGGAAATCATGTACAACAAGCGTCAGGCTATGCCAAATGTTATCGTTTCCATGAGAGTTGATAAGGGGAGCGATATGGGACAGGTTACGGATATCCAGCAGGAACTGAGAAAAGCTTTTTGCTTGAGAATCAATTATTCAACCATGGTTAAAATTTAACATCCCTTTTACTGTAAATCATAGCAATTTAAGGCAGGGTAATTCCTGCCTTTTTTTTGAATTATATTAAGGAAATTTATTATGTCATTGAAAGATAAAATAACTCAGGAACTTAAAGAAGCCATGAAAAGCGGCGATAAAGTACGCCTTGAAACTATCCGCTCAATCCGCGCACTTATCCTCGAATTTGAAAAAAGCGGTGCGGACATGAAACTGACCGAAGAAGATGAGATCCGCCTCGTCACTTCTGCGGTCAAAAAACGAAAAGAATCAATCGAACAGTTTCAGAAAGCAGGCAGAACTGACCTCAGCGATAAGGAGGAAAAGGAACTCGCTATACTTTTGGAATTCCTTCCCAAACAAATGACTCAGGATGAAATTGTTGAATATGTAAAAAATATTGCCGCGGAAATCGGGGCGGTATCCAAAGCCGACTTTCCTAAACTTATGCCCCTGGTTGTTAAAAATCTTAAGGGAAAAGCCGAAGGGAAGGCAATTAAAGAAGCAGTGGAGAAAATCCTCTCCTGATTTTATTAACATTATAACTCTTTTATAGATGAACTACTTAGACATTATCGTCCTGATCTTTCTTGCTATAGCTTTTATTCTCGGTTTTAAGGACGGGCTTGTGCGGAAACTTATTGGATTCGTCGGCTTTGTGCTCGGTCTGGTCCTGGGAATCATTCTCGCTGCCCCTTTTGGAAGCGTCCTGAATAAAGTGCTTGGCTTTGAAATTTACTTCGCTAAAATAGCAGCAGGGGTAATAACATTTATTGTGATAATAATTATCACAGCAATCACCAAGCGAATTGTTCACCCCCACGATAAGGTAAATAATCTGATTAACCGGATCACCGGAGGGATTCTAGGCGTTCTGCAGTTTGCAGTTTTTCTTAGCAGTATCTTTTTTCTTCTGAACACATTCAGTTTCCCGTCTCAGGAGCAGAAGGAAAAGTCTCTTTCATATAATACCATTGCCGGAATTCTCCCTTCGCTGGTTGACCTGTTTGTAAAACATTCCCCTGATGCCGAAAAGCAAATTAAAGAACTAATCATTCAGGATGAGGAAGTAAAATAAATTATGTCCGTTTCCGATACTGAAATTACCCTCGAATTTCCTAAAGTCCTTAAATATGTTTCCGCTAATGCTCAGACTGAAGTTGGGAAACTGCTGATTAATGACCTCCGTCCTCTTCATAACCTCGCCACTATAGCGCTTGAAGGGAAATGCGCCACCGAAGCCAAGGAAATTCTGGTGCGTTCCAACTACCCTCCAATTGAATATCTACCTGATATTAATGAACCCCTCCGGATAGCTAAAATAGATGGCGCTGTGCTTGAGGTCAAACAGATTATGTCCATACTCAGCCTTGCTCAGATTTCGAGGAACCTTGTCCGCTTCTTAAGCGATAATATCGTATTAGCCCCGGAACTCAAACTCAAGGGGAATCACCTCTTTTCCGATAAAGTGCTCGAACATCATATCACTTCCCTTATCACCGAAAGTGGCGAGTTAAAAGACAGCGCAAGCAAACTGCTTAAAGAGATTCGAAGCGATATCAGATCCAAAAATGAAGAGCTTCGCAGGCTCGTTAACCGGCTGGTTAAAGATCTGTCGGAAAAAGATCTCGTGCGGGAGGAGTATATCACCCTGCGGGAGGGGAGAGTGGTTATTCCTGTCAAGTCTGAACATAAACGCCACATAAAAGGATTTATTCATTCCGAATCGGCTACCGGTCAGACAGTTTATATCGAGCCGGAGGAAACCCTTAACCTCAACAACGAAATCGTCTCCCTCTCCTTCGCTGAAAAAAGAGAAATCGAGAGGATTCTTAGGGAACTGACAAAAAGAATTGCCGAACACAGCGACACGCTTCTGAACTCCCTGCTTATTGTTGCTGAACTGGATAAATATTTCGCAATCGCAAAGTACTCAATCGAAACGAGGGGCTCATTCCCAACGCTGGATGACTCAAAACCCCTTTTAATTTCGGATGCCAGGCATCCCGTACTCCTTAAAAAGCTTACCCGGGAGGGAACTGTCCCTCTGAATCTGAAAATTGCCGGTAATAAAATAATAATCCTTACCGGACCTAATGCGGGGGGTAAAACCGTTGTACTGAAGAATGTAGGACTCCTCTCCATTATGGTTCAGTGCGGACTCCACATACCCGCTTCCCCCGATTCCAACTTCCATATCTTTAACCACATATTTGTTGACATTGGAGATAAGCAGTCCATCGAGGATGATCTGAGCACATTCAGTTCACACTTATCAAACCTCTATAATATACTTGAACAGGCTGATAACCATTCCCTTGTACTGCTGGATGAACTTGGCACAGGCACAGAACCTGCAGCAGGCAGTGCCCTTGCAACCGCAATTATAAGCAGGCTCAAGGAAAAAGGAGTAACCCTGCTGGCCGCCACTCACCTAGGCGCACTCAAACTCCTTGCAAACGAAACCGAGGGAATTGAAAATGCATCAATGGAATTCAATACTATTGAGCTAAAACCCACTTACACTTTCCGGCAGGGAATTCCCGGTTCAAGCTATGCCTTCGAAATTGCAAAACGTATCGGCTTTGACAACGACCTTCTGAAACTAGCCTCCGCTCATCTCAATCCCGAACAGGAGAAGTTCGATAAAAGTCTTGTGGATATGGAAAATAAATCCAGAATTCTTGAGGAAAAGCTTCGCACCGCCGAAATTAACGAAACCAAGCTTCGGGGATTAATTTCTCTATATAATGAAAGAATTACTAAACTGGACAGAGAGAAAAAATTAATTCTGAAACATTCCCGCGAGGAAGGGGAGAAATTTCTTAACGAGGCAAAACATTCCATTAATGCCATTATCAAGGAAATCCGTGAATCAGGCGCCTCAAAACAGGCAATTAAAAACGCTAATGTGACATTGCATAACATCCTTGCCGAAGGGAAAACTTTGCATAAGGAAGAACCTGTCCCCTCCGCCGAAGTTCAGAATCTTAAAGTTGGGGATACTGTCAGAATTAAAGGCTCAAACTCTACCGGGATTATTGAGGAGTTCCTACGTAACGGGGAGATGGCACATATTACTTCCGGAACAATCCGTCTGAAAGTGAAAGTCTCAGAACTGGAACTTACTGCGCCGGAAAAGAAAAAACCGGCTTTCAGTGAATACAGTCTCATAACCGAGGCGCAATACGGCTTCCGATTGGACATCCGGGGGAAAAAACCTGAAGAAACCGAACTTGAAATAATTAAGTTTGTTGATACTGCATATTCTTCAAGCCGGGATAGAATTGAAATACTTCACGGCAAAGGAACCGGAGTACTCAAAAAACTTGTTAAAGAGATACTGGACTCCCATCCCGGAGTGAAATCCTATCATTTCGCACCGGTTGAGTATGGTGGCGAGGGTGTAACAATAGTTGAACTAAAATAGGAGCAGTGTGTTCAAAAAAATACTTATCTTTAACCGGGGCGAAATAGCCGTTCGTATCGCTAAAACCGTTAACGAACTTGGCATCACCTCCGCTGTCCTCTTTTCTGATGCGGACAGGTCAGCTCTCCATACCCGCTACGCTGACGAATCCTACTCCATTGGTGGCTATTATCCGGCAGAAAGTTATCTTGATGTGGATAAAGTAATCTCCACCGCAAAAAAAATTAAAGCAGATGCCATTCATCCCGGCTATGGTTTCCTTTCTGAGAATGCCGCATTTATTAAGGCAGTCGAGGAGAGCGGTATCGCTTTCATAGGTCCCTCTTCCAAAACTGTCGAAACTATGGGAAAGAAAACTGATGCCCGGCGTCTTATGCACGCTAAAGGTGTTCCCATTGTTCCCGGAACCATTGACCCGGTCACCTCCATAGAAGATGCAAGCAAACTTGTTCAGGAAATCGGCTTTCCGGTTCTGATTAAAGCATCCGCAGGGGGCGGGGGAAAGGGGATGAAAAAAGTTACCCGGATGGAAGACTTTGCCGATGCTTTCGAATCTGCTAAAAGGGAAGCCCTTAAGGCATTTAAGGATGACTCTGTGTTTATTGAAAAACTTATCGACGACCCCAGGCATATTGAAGTTCAGGTCCTCGCTGATAAACACGGCAACTATCTCCACCTTTTCGAGCGTGAATGCTCGATGCAAAGAAGACACCAGAAAGTAGTTGAAGAAGCTCCCTCGTCATTTCTGGACGAATCAACGCGCAAAAAAATTACAAATTACGCCCTGTTAGCTGCCAAAGCGTGCGGGTATTACAACGCCGGTACTGTGGAATTCCTTGTAGATAACGAAAAAAACATCTATTTCCTTGAAATGAATACCCGCCTGCAGGTGGAACACCCTGTAACTGAACTGATAACCGGTACAGATCTTGTACGCGAGCAGATCTTCATAGCCATGGATCGAAAACTTGCCCTTACTCAGGACGATATTAAACTAAAAGGACACGCCGTTGAATGCCGTATATATGCAGAAGATCCTGATAACAACTTCCTCCCAACCACAGGGAAGGTCATGCTCCACAGACTCCCCTCAGGTCCCGGTCTTCGTGTGGACCGTGGCATAGATTTCGGCTCCGAGGTTGGCATTTATTATGACCCGCTGCTTACCAAAATCACCACCTGGGGAATTGACAGAATCAGTGCTATAGAAAGAATGAGTATTGCCCTCTCAAACTATTTAATAGCAGGACTTTACACCAACATATCTTTCTTGAAATGGATTATTAATAACGATAAGTTCAGAAAAGGAGATTATAACATTAATTTTATCGATAAGGAGTTTCTCTCCCTGCCACCGGGGGAATGGAAAAAGCAGGGCACAGAGGAGGATGAGCTCTTTGCCACCGCATTTGCAGCCCTCCATAGAAATAAAAAAAGAACGGAAACATCCGTGCTCCCAAAAGCATGCTCCGAAAATAACAAATGGGGAGGCAATAATGATTAATGATTACCGGATTGAACTGAACTCTAAAGAAAAAGAGGCAAAAATACTCTCCCAAAATAAGATTGAAATTGACGGGGTTTCATATACCTGTGAACTTATCCAAAACAACAATGCCCACTATTCATTGCGGCTCAATAACAAGGTCTATGAAGTCATAAAAGTTGAAGAAAATAAGAATAAAATAGTTATATTACTGAACGGTTTTTATTTTTTCTGTAATGTCGAAACTGTTTTGGAAAAGAAGGCTTCCCAGATTGTGAAACTCTCTGAAAAAGCCAAACATAGGAGCGAAGTCCATTCACCCATGCCCGGGATGGTTCTTAAAATCAAGAAAAAACCCGGGGATGAAGTGAACCATGGTGAATCTGTTCTTATTCTTGAAGCCATGAAAATGGAGAACGATATAAAATCTCCCTTTTCAGGGTTTATAAAAGATATTCTTGTATCTGAAGGTAACCCTGTGGAAAAAGGCGCAATCCTTTTCCGGTTAGAATAATAAATTCATCATAAAAAAATATAAGGAGTAAGTATGAAAAAAATAGTCGCACTGTTTTTTTTAGTTATGTTCGTTTCAAACACGTTTGGCAGCGGTTTTCAGATTAATGAGCATGGAGCCCGTGCAATGGGTATGGCTGGCGCTTTCACCGGTCTTGCTAATGACCCCTCTGCCGTTTATTTCAATCCGGCAGGTATCGTACAGCTTCGCGGAACTCACTTCAGCATTGGTTCGACATTTATAATGCCCTCAAGCCAGATTACAGGTCCAACCCCTTTAACTACAGAATCAAAGCTTAAAAGTGCTGTTTTCACCCCCATTAACTTCTATTTCACTCAGGAAATCACCCCGGACCTTTTTGTTGGTTTTGGTGTTAACAATCCCTGGGGACTTGGAACCACCTGGGAAGACGATTGGGTTGGTAAATATATGGCAGTTGAAACCGAGATCAGAACTTTCAACTTCTCTCCGGTTATTGCCTATAAATTAACAAATGAACTCTCCGCAGCAGTTGGTTTTAATGTCTTCTATTCCGATGTGATTATTGCCAGGAATATTGAAGTAATTGTTCCAACCGGTGTTGCAAATCCTCCGATAGCTAAAATTAACGATGCAAAGATCAGAATGGAAGGGGATAAATTAGGATATGGCTTTAATGCTGCCCTCTTCTTTCAGGCTACAAAGTGCCTCTCTATGGGTTTATCATTCAAAAGCAACGTGAAACTGGAATATGAAGGAACCGCGGAAGTTACCCCCGGTGCCAATACCCCCCCTGCCGTTGTTGCACAACTCCCTAAAGGTGCTATCACAGCTCCGCTTAATACCCCTATGGTTGTTCAGTTTGGTCTTGCGCATAAATTTTTTAACAGCTGCAACGAGAACTTCCTTACTCTCGCTGCCGATTTCCAGTACAACGGCTGGTCAAGTTACGATAAACTCGAAATCACCTTCTCTGAATTCCTTGTTGCCGGTCAGCCTTACGTTTCGACCTCTACTCGTGACTATAAGAACAGCTGGATTGCCAGACTTGGCGCTGAATATATGGCAAGTGAAATGTTCACTGTTCGTGGCGGTTTGCTTTATGACACTAACCCTGTCTCCGATGAAAAAGTTGACCCCACACTCCCCGATGCTGACAGACTTGGCATCAACCTTGGCTTAAGCTATCAGATTACAGATAACCTAAGCGTTGATTTCGCTTATCTCTATCTTATGTTTATGGAAAGAACCGTTACGACTTCTAAGGAAAGAGTATATCCGAACCAGTATCACGCTTCCCTCTATCCGAATGATCCTGTTTACTTGAATGGAACATTCAAATCAAGCGCACATCTTATCGGACTTAACTTCAACTACGGTTTATAAAAAATAAATTAGTCTGAAATGACAAACGGAGTGGCTAAACCCACTCCGTTTTTTTTTTGCAATCTTATGACTACTCAGCAAATCAGCAATTCCATTTTTTATGCAATTAATACATCTATACACAACCTGATGACAGCTAAGCGCAATGACCATTATTGACTGCTTAATGACTTTCGTTCTTTGACCGTTACGATAGCTGCAAACGAACTATCACCCCAACTTAATCTCGAAATGTTTCGTATTCACATTCACAAAACAGAAAGCCAGTCCGGTAAGGAGGTGCATCACCTGGAAAAACCAGAAATAAAAGACCCCCATATCCACTCCGCTGATTGTATTAAACAATTTGAACACAACTGTTAAATAATAAAAGAGCAGCAGCAGGTGCATCAGGTTCAGGATGCCCTGATACGTTGAAGTTACGATAATCCTTCTGGTTATTATCAAAATTATCACTACACACAAAATCATTATTCCCCATAGCGTTGTATGGCTCAGGTCAAAAAAATGAAAAACCGCTGTAATCAGCAGCGCGGCTGCGACGTAAATGTGTCTTCTCTTTGCATTTTTGTAGATATTGGGCAGTATGGATAACAAAATCAGTGTCGTGATAAAAAACATAATTACATTTGATGAAAAATCGAACGACATCCATCCTGCCAGTGTAACAATATCCATAACATTTAATAGTACAAAAAAATAAAAGTACTCCGTCCTGTACTGCTTTAGCAGGGTAAGCAGCCACACAATGGTGTTTAATGATATGAAAAGTATTAGCGGTAAAGATTGCATAAATTAAATTTCTATTTTGTATTTTTACAGTGATCCCTCCCGTAAGAACGGATCATCTTTATAATTTTTCAGTAATCACTATGGTGAACAGAATGGAGGACACGGATAGCTATACTCAAGCGTCTTGTCGCCATTTGTCACAGATAAAACTCTTCTTCGTTTCTCAATAATCGTCAAGAGTGAGGAACCGGATAGAATTAACTCCCCGACTTTTGTTTTGCTGAACAGATGAAAAAGGATATTTTCACCCGGTATGTAATTATTAGGAAAAAGTGGATTACGGTTATCTCCCAGTATATAAACTTTCCCTTTTATCAACTGAAACATAACGAATTTTTCTGTATCTGCCAACAACGAAACAAGCTTATCCGTCGAAATTGTATCGGAGTATAGCACCTCTCCGAACAGTGAATCAGCTTCCTGCCCGGAAATTATTCTCCCGACCTCCTCGCTTTGTCCGTTTAATTTCGCACTGCAAATCAATATTATTATTAATACAAAAATCAGAGTCCCTGATTTAAATAATGTCTCTTTCATTTTTTTCCTTTCATATCTTAAGATAAATTGTTTAATTTTTTTGACCCCGGAAATTTTCCATTTTGGTCTTCGCATATAAATATCACGATAATTCCGAACACACACTTTTTTATAGAAAAAAACTCAAATAATTTCCCCCGGTACCACGCGTCAGTATCGGGGGAAAGAACCGGAAGGGAATATCAGCTCTCCGGAGCATTACTCTGCAGAGCTCATACTCCCGTTATCCTAAACTACTGCAGAGATGCTGTCACTGTGTGCTATCACCTCAGACCCGCCTTCATCTGTCACTATAAGTCCCAGATAGACAGTCTTTCTCTGGTATAGCGTTGCCAGATTAACCTGCACGGACGACAAGGGGATTGTCAGACTGTATTGAGCAGAGAAATTGTAGCCTTCAACTTCCTTCTCAATCGGTGTCACTACAAACTCCTCCATCCCCTCATTTATGGGGTCACCATAGGAAATTACTCCCGCAAACTTTACCCCGCTTGCCTCAGGAGGCAGGGAAATGAACGTGTCCAGTGCGGGAATGGTTGCCGTCACATTTGCTTCCGCTACCGTAAGGTCGGCTGATGAATAGAGGAAACCATTCGGTGGTGAAGTGATGCAATCAGCGGTGGGTGCCTCCGTTCCAACGAGCTTTACATTCTGCTGAACCATATAAGAAAATGCGCTCATTAAAGGAGGACGCATCTTTTTCCAGAGCTTTCTTAATGTAAGCACATTATTTATACCGCTGGAAAACTTTGCAGCCGTACCCAGTTTACTTCTGTACTCAATCTGTTCAGGAGTCATAGGGTCATCATAAGATGAAGGACGGGCTGCAAATATCGTCCTTCCCTCGATTATTCTTGCTGCCAGGTTTCCGAGTTTCCCTCTGAAATTTCCCAGCACGCTGCCAATTAGTATTGCCATTTTTTTACCTTTCTTTGTTTAGTTAATAAAAATTGACAATACAATTATAAAATAAACACCGGCTGTTAATACTGTATATTTTCGTACAGTCCTCATAACAAACCTGGAATCTCAAAAGAATTCCTTTCTGCTCACAATTGCTTTGTAGTGGGGGATAAAAACTAAAAATGACTATTAACGACCTTCGACTAAACAGTCATACATTTTTCATTTTCAGACGTTTTGGAACATTTGCCTTTCATCTTATCTTTACAATTGCATAATTCCACAAAATACATTAAGTTTGAATAGTATTATTTTTTAACCTCAGCGCGAGTAATTTTCTATGACCAAAATCTACCTGGAGAACATCTTTAATACCTTCCACAAGGGGGATGCCCGCGAGGAATCCTACTACCACGTCCTCAAATCATTTCTTTCCGGCTACTCCCAAAAAAAAAGGAATAAAAAAATTGACATCACCGTCCTCCCCAAAAAAACCGAAGCGGGGAATCCCGACTTTCGTATCTGGGACGGCTCCCAGCGCATCACCGGCTACATCGAGGCTAAAGACCTGGCTACAGACCTTGACCGTATTGAAGATACAGAACAGATTACCCGCTATCTCTCTACTTTCCCAAATGTTATTCTAACTAACTTTACGGAGTTCCGACTCTATCGCCAGGGGGAGCTGATTGATAAGGTATCTGTCACCAGACCCTTTGTTATTAAAAAGCTCGCCACTCTGCCGCCACTCGAGAATGAGGATAAACTATTTGCACTTCTGGACAGATTTTTAGACTTCTCTCTCCCAAAAACTTTCTCTGCCAAAACTCTTGCAACCGAGCTTGCTAAAAGAACCAAATTCCTGAAAGATGAAATTGTTGCTGAGGAGTTGAAGTCAAATAATAAATCAATAATCGGTTTCTATGAGGTGTTTAAGGAGTTTCTGATTGCCGGCATAAGCGAGGAGGAGTTTGCAGACCTTTACTCCCAGACTATTACCTATGGCTTATTTGCTGCACGCCTAAGAGCAAAGGATGACTTTAGCAGAAAATTAGCTTACTCCTTTATCCCAAAATCCATCGGGATACTCAGGGATATTTTTAAGTATATTTCCCTTGAGGATATTCCTTTACAGATGGAAATTATTATAGACGACATTGCCGAAGTTCTGCTGGTTGCCGATGCTAAAAAAATTCTTGACCAGTATTATCACGAAGGGAAGGGGAGTGACCCCGTACTCCATTTTTACGAAACATTCCTTTCCGTCTATGACCCCGCCACCCGCGAAAAGAGAGGGGTTTATTATACTCCCGAGCCGGTTGTTTCATTCATCGTCCGCTCGCTTCACGAAATTCTTGAGGATAAATTTAATAAGACTTACGGACTTGCCCATAAAGGAGTAACCCTGCTGGATCCCGCAGGTGGCACTCTCGGCTTCCTTGCTAAAGCAATTAAAACAGCGGTTAATGATTACAGCAAAAAATATGGTGCAGGAGTTGTTCAAAAATTAATAAAGGGACACATTATTCAAAACTTCTATTCTTTTGAACTCATGATGGCGCCTTATGCGATAGGACATATGAAAATGTCGTTCCTTCTTGAAGAACTTGGCTATCAAATGGAAGATGATGAAAGAATCAAATATTACCTCACGAACACTCTTGACATGGAGGAATTGCAAGAGTCGAAATTCCCCGGAATGTCTTCCCTTTCCCACGAGAGCCATGAAGCGGGTAAGGTCAAGAAGGAAGCTCCAATACTCGTGGTGTTGGGGAATCCCCCTTATTCAGGGCACTCATCCAATACCGGCGAATGGATTTCTAATGAAATAAAAGAATATTACAAGGTTGACGGAAAACCGCTTGGAGAAAGAAATACTAAATGGCTTCAGGACGATTATGTTAAGTTTATCCGTTTCGCACAGTGGAAGATTGACCAGGCAGGAGAGGGAATTCTGGGATTTATCACAAATCACAGCTATCTTGACAATCCCACATTCAGGGGGATGCGTCAGTCATTGATGACAAGCTTTGATGAGATTTATATTCTTGACCTGCATGGAAACAGTCTGAAGAAAGAGAAAACCCCTGACGGGGGCAAAGACGAGAATGTATTTGACATTCAACAGGGAGTTGCTATTGCTTTCTTTCTTAAATATAAGGAGGGGAGGAAGAAGTTAGTTGCCCGTCATGAAATATTTGGATTGCGCGAGGAAAAATATAGCTGGCTGAATAAACATAGTTTTAGAAAAGTAAAGTGGGAAAAGGTTGTTCCCCATCCCGATTTCTATCTCTTCATACAAACAGATAACGAACTCGCGAAGCATTATTACTCATTCATGAAAATTACCGACATCTTTCCTGTTAACAGTGTGGGCATTGTCACGTCCAGAGATAACTTTGTAATTGATTTCGATAGAAAGAAACTTGAGCAAAGGATAAGGCAATTCAGAGATTCCGGCATTGATGATGAGACCATTAAAATAACATATAATTTAGCCGAAAACCAAAGCTGGAAAATAAAAGAGCAGCGTGAAAAATTAAGAAAAGATCAAGACTGGAAAGATAAGATAACAAAAATACTCTACCGCCCATTTGATGAACGTTGGATACTCTACCACGACGATATGATTGAGAGAGCTCGGAGAGAGGTTATGCAACACATGTTGCAAAAGAACTTAGCCATTTGTGTTGGCAGACAATTTTCTGTTATTGGTTCAAATAACTATAATATTGTTTTTCTTTCTGAAAGATTAGTTGATTTGAATTTGTACCGAAGAGGTGGAGAACTGGTTTTCCCTCTCTATTTATATCCCGAAAAAACAGAAAAAAGAAAATCGTCTCATATCCAGATGATGATTTTTGAACCTGAGGTTGAGTATAAGGTTCCTAAACCAAATATAAAACCGGAACTAATCGAAGAACTGAAGGGTAGGTTCAAAAGGAAGGTAACACCTGAAGATATTTTTTATTATATCTATGGTGTACTGTTTAGTAATACTTATAGAACAAAATATTTAGAGTTTCTTAAAACAGACTTTCCCAGAATACCATTCACTAAGAGCTATGAGTTATTTGTTAAAATTGGGAGACTAGGGAAGCAATTGGCGGAATTTCATTTGTTGAAATCACCTGCACTCAAACGTGGTGTGGCAAGATATCCTATTCCCGGCACAGACAAAATTGAGAAAATATATTATGAAGATGAGAAAATTTGGATTAACAAACAGCAGTATTTTACCGGAGTAAAAAAAGAAATATGGGAATACAAAATTGGTGGTTACCCAATTTGTGAGAAATGGCTTAAGGAGCGAAAAGGCAGGGCATTCAATATGGACGATTTAACTTCTTATTTGTGGATAATTTCCTCCCTTTCCAAAACCATAGAGTTGCAAAAGGAAATTGACAAACATTACGAACAGGTAGAAAAGAGTCTGACCGGGGAGTAGATAAGCAGGACGCAGCACAAAAATCCTTTCTTGAGAGGGAATTCAAAACCTTCCCTCTCCCGAGAGCTTTCGGGAGGGGAAAACACCCCTAATTAAGGGAAATTACCCCGCAAACACCCCTGAAATGCCCTGGAATTACCCCTAATTCCTCACCCCTTTTCTTTCAGTTCTCTGCCTCCCTCTGCCGCTCCGTCTCTAAATCCCGCCTCTTTCTTCCTCCCTCCTCCTTCGATCCTCCCTCGATCAGACACCGTAAAACAGCCCCTCTCCGCCACCACCTTATCGGTACCTCGCCTCAAAGCGGATGTAGTAACTGTAGTAGGTAAGCGTGGGGAGTGCCCTACTACAAAAACATTGAAAAAAGAGCCAAAATCGCCATTTGTAGTAATGTAGTCGGTGTAGTAACATAAATATATATTAATAATAATAATAATAATATATTTATATATATTTCGGGCTACTACCCTACTACGCTACTACACCCTACTACACTCAGATCCGTGAAAAAACCGCACAAAACCCGGAATGCCCTCCGTATCACACCTTTATCAAAAGAGAAATTAATGGGGGTTCTTTCCACCTCAAAGCCATAATTATTCACTTCTGCAGCAGTTTGCCAGTTAAGCAGACCCTTATTATTCAGAACAGAAGATGTAAATGAATTAAGTTCAACAGGAGGACATTGTCGGCAGTGATTTTTAATGGAAACGGCTGAGTAAAGCAGAAAACGTCTTCATAATCGAAATAATAGTTATTAATTAAAAATCCATGTAGCAGGATTAAACGGATTTGGGTAATTCTGTTCAAGCCTGAATTCTGTAGGAAGAGCAACTTCAACCTCAATTTCTTCACTGAAGCTAAAAGTACCGTCATTATCTATTTGTTTGAGTCTGTAAAGGAGTTTTCCTGCCGGAGACTTATTATCCTTAAAAGAATAAGATTTTGGTGCATTGCTATTCCCGCTTCCTGCAACAAAACCAATCTTCTCCCAACCCCCTTCCTCCGGTCTCCCCCCTTTACCAAAGGGGGGAATAAGGGGGGTTGTTTTTAGATTACCGCAGATGCAGACTGTGAATTCTGAAGCACCAATCCTGTTTCGGATTCAATTACCGAAAGCAAATATACCGTCTTCCTCTGATACCTGGTCCCCAGATTCAACTGGTACGGACTCAGATTCTTAGAAAAACTGTAAGAAGCCGCAAAGTTGAATGAAGCAACTGCCTTCTCAACACCGGTAACCTGGAAAGGTGGATCCTTCTCAGCCTCTACCGGGTCTGAATAGACAACAGCACAAATAAATCTCACCTGACTCGCTCCTGTCGGAACTTCCGTCTTAGTATCGAGCGCAGGGATAGTAGCGGTTACGGCAGTCTCCGTCACCTTAATGTTACTCACCGAAAACCAGAACCCGGAAACAGCAATAGAGTTGTATTCGGTGGGGGCAGTGAGACCCACGAAATTGATATTTTTCGAGAGGAGGGCGTGGTAGCCGGAGAAGAAGCATCCGCGTAGCGATTCATTCAAAGCTTTCAGACTTGGATAGAGAGAGAGCGCGGAACAAAACTTAACAGCAACTTTGAATCTCGGGTACTTATAAGTGAAAGCATCATAGAACTGACCTGTGGGGATGGTCATAATTGGAAAGATGTTAGGACCTTTAACAATTCGTGCATAGATAGGACCGAGTCGCCCCGAGATTTTCCTATTAGGATTTTGACAAAAAATAGCCATAAAGCAAACTCAAAATAGTTAATAAATTAGATTTACGATGTGAGAATAAAGTTTGCGATAAGGCGAGGTTAGGTGTTGAAAACACCGAAGACCGGAAGAACAATGGAATTCCGCTGTTGCGGAGGAGGTGTGTCAATAATTGATAATTGAAAATTCGAAATAGTAGGGGCTCAATTCGACAGATCGGATTTGAGCCCGTACAAACACTCGCCGAAACATCGACAATAACAAAAGACTGACCGCTGCAAATTACCATTGACCTATTTGATCAGCATCAGCTTTCTAACGCTTCTGAAATTATCTGTGCGCAATTCATAGAAATAAACTCCGCTCGTTAAGTTAGATGCATCAAATGTTACTTCATAACTTCCTGCGGGTTTTTCCTGATTTACAAGGGTTGCCACTTCGTTCCCGATTATGTCAAATACCTTTAGCGTTACAAATGTATTCACCGGTAACTGATAACTGATCACTGTTGATGGATTGAATGGATTAGGATAGTTTTGATAAAGCATAAATTCTGCAGGAATATCAGTTACTTCCGCTTCAATAATATTACTATAACTGAATGTACCATCGTTGTCAATTTGTTTCAGGCGATACCGGAATGTATAATTGTATGACTGTATGGATGTATGATGCAAATCGTCAGTAAATGAATATTCCTTTTTAGAATTTGAATTTCCGCTTCCGGCAACAAAACCAATCTTCTCCCAACCCCCTTCCTCCGGTCTCCCCCCTTTACCAAAAGGGGGAATAAGGGGGGTTCGCTCTATTTCAAAACCATAATTATTCACTTCCGTTATAGTTGTCCAGTTCAGTTCAACACAATTATTTTGCCGGGTTAAACTGAAATGCACCAACTCTACCGGTAATAATCCGTCTGAAAAAAGTGCTATATACGGCTGGACATTATTATCCATTTTTGTAAAACTTCCTCCGATGTATAGATCATTACCACTTTTTGTTAATGTATTACAGAAACTGTTTAGACTCACATTCCATGATGCATCCGCACTTCCGGTTACATTATCCAGTTTGGCAATACAATTTCTTGCCTGTCCGCCAATATTGGTAAACAGCCCTCCAACATAAATGCTGCTACCGCTTACAAGAATCGGGAATACGTAGTTATCTGGATTCGGATTCCACACAGGATCCACACTTCCGTCTGTTCTAGAAACCCGTGCAATATAATTCCTGGTTAATCCACCTACAGTATTAATACTCCCGCCAAGATATAAGTAATCATCAGTTAAACACAATCCCTCTTTTGCCTGCCAACTACCTGAATTCACATTTGCATTCCAGTTTAAATCACAGGCTCCGGTACTTTTATTTATTCTTGCAAATGTATATCTCGTTTGTCCGCCAATTGAACTGAAAGAACCGCCAACAAACATGTAATCTCCATCGATTATCATATCAGTGCACGAGCCACTTGGATTCGCATTGAATGATAAATCTAAAGCTCCTGTAGTATTATTCAGTTTTGCCAGATATTTTATTGCAGACTGCCCGCCAATATCAGTGAAATCTCCGCTAACGTAAACACTGCTTCCGTCAACTATTATGCTTTTTCCGGGAGTGCCTGTCGGAGTAACATTAGCATCCCAAGTTGCATTAACGCTTCCGTCAGTACTGTTTAACTTTGCGTAATAATTTCTTGTTGAACCTCCGATTGTCGTAAAATCTCCGGCTACATAAATATCGCTGCCGTCTTTAACCAATTCTAAAACGGAATTATTCGCATTCGGATTCCAATCATCTATACTACCATCGGTATTATTAACTCTTGCTAATCTGTATCTTAGTTTACCACCGATAGAAGAAAAATTTCCCCCGACATACAAATCGCTGCCGTTAACTGCTATTTTATATACTATCGAGGCGGCAGTCGGATTCCATGCTCCATCTGCATCTCCGCTGGTGTTATTCAGTTTTGCTATATAATTTCTTGCCTGTCCGCCAACAGTAGTAAACTGCCCTCCAACATAAATATCACTTCCAACTATTACAAGTGTACTGCAAGTGGAACTGGCATTAGGATTCCATGTCCCATCGGCAGTACCGTTAGTATTATTGAGTTTTGCTAATCTGTTTCTTGACTGTCCGCCAACAGTGGTAAACTGCCCTCCAACATAAATATCGCTTTCGCTAATTGCGATAGCATAAACCGTGCTTTGGGCATTAGGATTCCATGTCCCGTCGGCTGTACCGTTAGTATTATCGAGTTTTGCTAATCTGTTTCTTGACTTTCCGCCAACAGTGGTAAACAGCCCTCCAACATAAATATCGCTTCCGCTGATTGCGATAGCATAAACCACGCTTTGGGCATTTGGATTCCATGTCCCGTTTGCTGTACCGTCAGTACTATTTAGTTTAGCTAAATAATTTCTTGTTGTAGTGCCGTTAATTTTTGTAAAAGCTCCGCCTACATAAATATCGCTTCCGCTGATTGCGATAGCATAAACC
>Ga0116156_10000745_pt1 | contig 33738 bp, 19 predicted proteins | sample AD_UKC045_MetaG_FD_89891 | JGI IMG/M metagenome (GOLD analysis project Ga0116156, IMG submission 89891) | Active sludge microbial communities of municipal wastewater-treating anaerobic digesters from USA - AD_UKC045_MetaG | ecosystem: Engineered > Bioreactor > Anaerobic > Digestate | place: USA...
CCACCAAGAACGGTGCCACGATCAAGACCTTTGTACTGGCAACGGAAGAGATCATCCAGGCAGAGTATGATCGGTTCAGAGACAGCCTGCGTAAACCGGAGCTTTACTTTGAGGAACTGATCGAACTGGGTGTACACGTCTATCCCAGTGTATTCCTGGTCTACTATGATAATGGTAAGGATCTAGCCTCGAAGATCAGCGAGACAGCGGGAGGTGCAGATGTTTCCCTATAGTGGCAGACCGACTGAGGAGTTCCTGAGAGAGTATCGCAGAAAGCTGAACGAACTGCAAGAACTGGTGGAGAGCCAGGGATTGAAGCTCCAGATCAAGGATGGTGGCCGATGTAAAGTGTCTCCAGAGGTGAGGGCTGGGATAGGCAAGGTTAGTGATGAAGGTGATGCTAATGTCGACAACAGCTTCCTGCTCACCTACCGCCAGCAATACAACGCCAAGGCAGATACTTCAGAAGACAATCTGGAGTCCGAGACAGTCTATGAGACTTATGATGACTACATGGAGTTCGAACGCAAGCTCACTTTGATCCACGAAGCCAGAGATAATGGGGTAGTGATAGACTTTTCCAGTGAATTTCTCGATCTGACTCCGGTGGAAGAGGAAAGACTGCTATACAAGGATGAGGCTCAACTCTATGGCAGGTTCTGCCAGGAAGTGATACGCAGACTCTATGGAGCAGAGTCCAAGATCCTGGCCTGGAAACGGATCACCAGTGACTATAACGGCAAGCGACTTGTTCCGGAGTTGTACAATCTCAAAGGACCCCGAAAAGAGAGAGCCCTAAGGGAATGGCTGCGAGTCTACCATGAGACCAATCTGGATATGTATGCCTTGATCCATAAGAGCAAGGGCAAGTACAAAGAACGCAAGATCAGCTATCAGGAACAACAATACCTGCTGCACCTGCTGCTCAATCCCAATCGCATCAAGATCGGCTCTGCCATTACCAATCTCAAACAGATGAGCCGAAACGGAGTGATTGAATCCCAGACCAATGAACGGACTCTCAGACGCTGGTGCATGGAATGGGCAGCCAGGCATCCGGCAGAGTGGCATCAAGCCAGAGATGGCAGCAAGTTTGTCTCTGAGAATGTCATTAAGAGCATTATGAGAGATGATAGCACTCTGCAGGTAGGACAGGTCTGGGTGGCGGATGGACATACTCTCTCCTTCGATATCCTCAATCCTCAGACCGGAAGAGCCCAGCGCATGACGATGATCATGGTGATGGACTGGGCATCTAGATACCCGGTGGGAGCATCACTTGCCTTTACCGAGGATAGCCAGCATATCCTGACTGCCTTCCGCAATGGCTTTATCAACTGCGCTCAGATCGCCGATAACAATAGCGGTACCATGGCAGCGCTACCCAAGTATGTCTATCTGGATAATGGCAAAGCCTTCCGAGCCAAGCTCTTTCATGAGAGATGGGAAGAGCATGATCTGAACAAGGAGCTGGGTGGTATCTTCCCCAGGCTCAATATCGGAGTGCGATTCGCCGAGAGCTACAATGCCAAGGCCAAGATCATCGAGCGCTTCTTCAAGACCTTCCAGGAGCAGTTTGAGCGGTTCATCACCACCTTTAGAGGCGCATCGGTGGATGATAAGCCATCTACTTTAAGCCGTAATGAGAAATGGGCAAAGAAGCTCTATACCGGCAAGCCTCCGACCATTGAAGAGACGATGCAGATGATCGCTTTCTATGTGAGGTTCTGTTATGGTGAGACCCCCCATACCTCGCTCGATAGACGCACTCCCTATGAAGTATTCAGTGCTGCCAGGATAGAGGCAAAGTACCAAATCGAGATCTCCAGGCTCAACTTCCTGATGATGGCGATGGAACGCAAGAACATCCGCGCGGAAGGCATCAGACTGGATAAGAAGGTCTACTGGCATCGGGAACTGGTTAATCATGTGGGACAGCCCTGTATCATCAGGTTCGACTACAGTGATGCTAGATGGATCGTGGTCTACGACAAGAACGATGTCTTCATCTGCCAGGCAGCCCTCCGCAAGGCTCAGCATCCCTTCATTGAAGTCTCGATGGATAAGGCAGTCTCGCATAAGGAACTGAATAAGGAATACAAAGAGATCAAGGGCCTCAGACGGGAGAAAGAACGCAGTGCCAAGAAGTGGGTGGTCAACTCCCAGAAGGCAGTTGATAAAATACTAAGCAACTCCACATCAAAGCAGGAGAAGCTTGAGGATCAGGGTGCCAAAGCACTTTTCAATAGTCCTCCCATGTTGGAGACACCACCCAAGGATAGTGATGAGATCATCGAGGAGATGACCAGAAAGATGATGATGAGAATGCCAAAACATCCGGATATGCTGAGTCCGGAAGAACGGGAACAGCTTGATCCCAAGGAGAAAGAGAGACTGGCAGAGCAGGAGCGGGATAGGATAATCCTAAAGGAAATCAAAGAATCATTCGATAGAATCGGAATCGATTATCAAGGTAGCAATAAAGATACACCAATATCCTGGAAGACTTCCTTCAGTAAAACAGCAAGAGAGTATTACAATGCTCAACAACGAGCCCAAGCCGAACATGAAGAATTAGATCCAGCAAGAACCACCAATGCGACGACGGATGAGACAAGTATGGAAGGTAAAGATAATGATCCAGCGCTAACGATCTCCAATCCAGCAGAATTGCCAGATGATAACCAAGTACAGGTTGAGGCTAAAGACGGGCAGTCACCCTTCGCACACCTCTCCAGAGCAGAACTCCTCAAACGCATCGGGATAAACTAATAGGAGGATAATATGAAACAGGGAACACTAGTTAGAACTCAGAACGTAATCGCCGCAGACAAATGCATCGAATACCTGCTGACACGACCTAAGATGGAGATGGTAGGTCTTGGACTCCTATATGGCAGACCAGGCTTGGGGAAGACCACCTATGCCAGCCGGATAGCCTTCAGTCATGGTTATCTTTATCTCAGGCTGGAGGCTACCACCACTCCCAAGGCCTTTGCCTCCAAGCTGCTCTTAGCCCTGTACAAGAGATTTGGCATGGGAGAGTACATTCCATACGGAACAGCTAATGACCTCTTCATGATGTGTATAACGGTTCTGGAGGATCACAAGGATACGATCATAGTTGTTGATGAGATAGACTATGCGTTCCGGCATCCCCAACTCTTGGGTGCAATCAGGGATATAGTGGATGTGACCACAGCAATTGTCATCCTGGTTGGGATGCAGAATGCCAAGGACAAACTCAATCAGATCAATGAGTATTACTTCGACAGATGCAACTTCTTCTATGAGTTCCAAGACCTTACCAAGAAGGATATAGCCCAGTTATGTAGTGAGATTTTGGAAATCAAGTTCCAGCCGGACATAGTCGACTATGTCCACTTCCACTCCTGCGGCAATGTCCGTAAAGCCATGAAGCTAATCCGCTCAGTGGAAGAGATCGGCAGATACAAGAACCTGGAAATAGTATCACAAGCCGATCTGGATGATTGAGGTCAGAATGACGGACAAAGAACTCATCCTCAACTTCATCAATCAGTATGATCGCCCCTTCAATGCAGAACTTATCTCCAAGCTGACCAGTGTAAGCAGAGAAGCAATAGAAATGCTGCTGCCTGAACTTATCCAAAGCCAGGCGATTAAACAGATAGAAGATGATCCATCTATCTACGTCCGAGCCAACCGCTTTCAAGCCAGGATCGGTTATCAGCATTACAAGGGCTGGACTTTCAGCATAGCAGATGCCCACAAGCTTCTGGATATCCTGGAACAAGGCAGTTACAAGTCCATCCGAGAGATTGCACAAGTCATCGGCAAATCCCGACAGTGGGTCTATATCTATCTGGAGGCACTGGCATCAATTGAAGTAGTTGATCTGAGACAGCACATATACGTAGTCATATCCCGCCAAAACGTGCCCAAAATCGGCAGAAAAGTCCAGAAAGGTATATTGGGTCAACTCCGGAGTTTGAATAGGAGTGGGTGCTATAGGTTGTTGAGTTAGACGCAATCACAACGAGCGGCTTGTACAATTGTAGCAAGGATGTTCTGTTGTGGTTTAACAATGTCCCTATTCATCAGTGCTAGTATCTGAAGTGATAAGCTATCAAGGTGAGAGTGTATTCCATGATTACTTAAGCGATACAGGATCACTTGGAACAGATATCTTGAAAGGCATTTAAAGTGATAGGCATAATGTTGAGAACTCAATGTATTGACAAGAAATAGCACTCTATTAAGTTGCATCAACTGCCAATATCGAAATCAAGGCTGCGCAATGAAGAAAATTATCGACATCAACTGGAATTCATTCAGGTCAAAGTTTAACGGAAGAGAACAGGATAAGTTCGAGGAATTGAGCTATCTATTGTTTTGTAAAGAACATGGGCAAGACTATGGCATTATTGGTTATAAGAACCAAACTGGAATTGAGAAAGAACCAGTTAACATAGATGGAAAATGTGTAGGTATTCAAGCTAAGTACTTTAATACCAAAGTCAGTAAGAACAAGGGTGAAATGATTAGTGGGATACGTAAAGCGAAGAGAGAGAACCCCAACTTGGACACTATTTATTACTACCTAAATCAAGACTTCTCGGAGAGCAGTAAAAAGGGTGTAAAAGATCCACAGTACAAAAAGCAAATCGAAAACTGCGCTTCATCAATTGGTGTCGAGATTGTGTGGAAGACACCAAGTCAACTTCAAGCCCAACTTCGACTTGATAACCATTTATCCATTGCTGAGTACTTTTTTGACCTAAAACCAGGTTTGATAGATACGATTATGAACATCCAACAACATAAAGATCCGATTTTGCAGCCTATAAAAACTCAGATTGAGTATTCGGGTAGAGTTCTCAAGATTGATAGATCTGCAACTATCAGCATAATCGAAAATGAATTGAAGTTAAACTCAGTACTAGTCATTAGCGGTGACGGAGGTACAGGAAAAACTGCTATAGTGAAAGAACTGCTTTCCTCATGTCAATCCTACATTTCTTATGTGTTTAAAGCTAATGAATTTAATGTCAGTTCGCTTCATGAGTTTTTCACCAAGTGGGGCGATGTTACACTTATGGATTTCCTGAATGAGCACCAAAATGTTCCGTGTTTAGTAGTCATCGATTCTGCAGAGAGACTCTCTGATATTGATGATCAATCACCTTTTTTTGAGTTTTTCGAGGCATTACTGAATTCTAAATGGTGCGTTATCTTTACAACAAGAAACAGGTATTATTCAGATCTCATGTATCTACTGAATGAACAGTTCAAATGCAACCCTGGTAGAATTGAAATACCACTCTTGGAAGCTGATGAGTTGCAAAGAATTTCCCGCGAGCATGAGTTTGCATTACCATCAAATTGCAAACTTATCGACCTGATACGTACGCCATACTATCTACAAGCGTATTTAGATAATTATCAAGATATCGGATGTAATCAAGATTATAAAGGCTTCTTTGAGTATTTATGGACGCAAAAGGTAATGAGATCACAGTCCAAAAAGGATGGCATGCATATTCTTCGATCTGATTGTATGCTCCAGATAGTGAAGGACAAAGCCGAAAGTGGATGCTTCTACATTGATCCGAACTCGTATAACAAAAAGGCCACTGAATTGCTCAATGCTGACGAAGTATTAGGATACGATGAAAGCATCTTATGTTACTTCATTGCTCATGACGTTATCGAGGAGTTAGCACTACGTAAACTACTTGATAAAAAATATGCACTGAAGTCCAGTATCGAAGGTTTCTTAGAGAGCATTGGTAGCACTCTGACAATTAGAAGGGCATTTAGGGTTTGGTTATTAGACAAAATAGAATCTGAGCCAGAGCAAGTTCGATTATTGATAGATGCTACATTATCACAAAGCTCTCTTTCAGCATATTGGCGTGATGAGTCTCTTATATCGATCTTAACCTCCACAAAGGCAAATGAGTTCTTTAACTCAATTGAAACTAAACTCACAGAGAACGATTTCGAACTTATGTACAGGCTAACTTTCCTTCTCAGAACCGCATGCAAAGAGTATGATAGCACAATTGCCAGCCGTCTTATGAACAATAACACGAGTGAAGATTATCTTAAAAATGTGTTTACTCAACCAAAGGGACAAGGCTGGGATTTTACCATAAACTTCATCTTCAAGCATAGAGAATCACTGAAGAACTGGAGAACCATCGTTCCTCTTTTACAGGATTGGACAAGAAAGCATAGACAAGGTTCTACAACTAGTAGTGCCGGCAAGATTGCCCTATATAAATATGAAGAATTAATGTCTGATGACCATTCTCGTTATAGCGAGAGAGATATTGAAGATCACTTAGTTAATGTGATATTGAATAGCGCAGGTGAGATCAAAGACGAATTGTCTGGCTACTTCGAATCAGTTCTGAATCATGATAAACCTCAAAGAGACAAACTCGTAGAGACACTGTTAACATCGTTGATTGACTCAGCTGAAACCGTCAAGGCACTGCCAGAATATGTTGAAAAACTTGCTTGGCTGTATTGGGTCGCTCAGCCAAGAGACTACGAAGACTACCACGGATATAGGGTCCGTGACATAGAACGAGAGTTTGGTTTATCTAGTTTCTGCGAACATCATTATCATCCTGAGAGTGCTTATCAGACACCAGTTTACTATATGCTTAGATGTCACCCTGTTAAGACATTTGACTTCATAATCAAACTGACTAACCACTCAGTTGAGACCTATGCTAAATCAGACAGAGGGAAAGACGTCAAGGCTATACCATTAATAATTGAAGGAGCAGAATATGAACATCACATTGATTGCTTACTGTGGAATTTGTACCGTGGAGTGAGTGGGGGTCCTGATCTCTTACAATCAATACATATGGCACTAGAGAAATGGTTATTAGAATTGGCTGAAGAAGATGATGGCAGATTAATCGAAGCTATTTGTAAAGATCTCTTAAAGAAATCACTATCTGCTTCAATCACCTCAGTTATTGTAAGCATAATCCTAGCACATCCAAGAAAGACATTCAATGTAGCATCCTTGCTATTCAAAATACCTGAACTGTTCATCTATGATACACGCAGATATGTTGCTGACCAGACAGTGAGAAGCTTATACTCAATTGGATATGGATACGATGGGAAGGATTATCTACGTGATGAAAGATTAAAGACATGTGAAGACGATTTCCGAAAACAGAGTCTTGAACATGTTGCGTTGAATTATCAGTTAATTAGCTATGATGAGGAACCTATCTTTGAAAAAAGCAGAGAGATTGTGTGGGGGATTCTTGATGAACACTATGCTAATCTACCTCCTGAGCATGATCAGGATGAATTTGACAGAACATGGAGAACATATTTGGCTCGCATGGACTCTAGGAAAATGGAATTAAAAATAGAGTCTCAAGAAGGCAATAAGACGGTCATCTCACTAAATCCTGCAATGGATTCGAAATTAAAGGAACGTAATGAACAAATTCTCTCGAATCTGAATGATCAAAATAGGTACATATCACTACTGATGTGGTCAGAGAGTAAGTTCCGAAACGAAAAAGAGATTTTATCGAAGTACGGCCAATTTAACAATGATGCAAAAAGAGTATTTGGTGATACAAAGGCTATTGTCGCACAATTAGAACTAGAATGTGACGGTACCTTTGAACTGTTTTACAAAAACTTGCCGGTTTACTCATGTGCAGTTTTGTTAAGAGATTATGTTTCTTCGTTAGAAATGGAGGAGATTAACTTCTGTAAAGACGTAATAATGTCCTATATATCTACATTGATAGAGGGAGATGCAAACTACCAATTCCATGATGCTTCAGAACCTGCGATTGCTACGCTTCCTGTAATAGTAAACATGTTTCCCGACTTAATGAAAGGGTTAAAAATGGTTTTTTTGAATCTGCTCTTTCTTGGGGGAGAAACTTCTAAACTGGTTAAACATAGTATCCAGAACTTAATGTGGGACACATTTACCAATGATGCTTTATCAATTTTGATGGGCTATATGATTCTGAATGAAAGGTATGAAGACCGACGAGAATCTAGGCTCAAAGAAAGGGATTACGATTATCAGTATGACTCCATTCATGATGTAAAAAGAAGGTTTGTCAGCCAAAATGAAGACATTATGATTAGCATTATAGATAATGACTTATCTTTTGACCATATAGATTTAACTAAGTGCAGGCTGAAATCGATTGCAACAGCTATTGAATTACTCCCCATTATACTCGTAGACAGCGACATGAAGAAGTTCTTTATAGAGATGATGCAATATATAGCTTGCGCCATATATAACGACAAGAAGGATAATAGTTATGATCGGATATACCGAATCATCGACAAGATCTGTCCTTTGATTCTTTACTCAGACCAATCAGATATCACAAACTACCTCAAACCATTAATAAACTCATTTCGCTTTAGCGAAAACAGCTATCAGCTTTTTAGTCAGTTTATTGCAATTGAGGATAAGAATCCACATTATGAAAACTTCTGGTACGTGTGGGAGCAATTCTTTGGAAAAATTTCAGATCTTAGCGATAATATAGACAGAAATCAAAACGCAAGTGAGACAATCAAGTATTATCTACTTGCACATCCATATTGGGATCCTGGAACGACTGAATGGCATTCGATAAAAGGAAAGGAAAGAATATTCTTTGATAGAGTTGTAGGCAAGATGGGACACGCCTCAGTTGTTCTCTACTCAATCGCAAAAGTCTTAAATGATGTAGGTAGTCAGTTTGCTTTGGATGGGGTGACTTGGTTAAGTAGCATGATAAATGCACACGAATATAATAATCTTGAACGATATACGATCGAGTACATAGAGAAGTTTATCCGACGTTTTATCCTTAGAAATAGACAAAACGTGAAAAGGGATAAAGTGCTCAGAGATAAAGTCATTCGGATATTGGATTTTCTCTTTGAGAAGGGCTCAATCATCGGGTTTCTGCTTAGAGAAGATATCTTGTAATAAAAGTGGAACCTAAAGAAGTGTAGAATACCTTAATTCTAAGCTTCTATTACAAAAGCAATCCAGTAGGTGCATTTATTCACTATAAAACTTACCTAGACTTCGAAAGATTTCTCCATTGACAGAATAATCCTGCTCTTTATACTGGTTTTATTCCAATTTGATCCCATTATGTACTGATTCTGATGGGGTCTCTAGATGTGATTGCATCTGGAAAGGAGCTTAGTATGGAAGACAGATGGCTATCAGTCGAGGAGATTAGTGTCTATCTTGGGGTCACCAAGGATACTGTGTATAAATGGCTGAGTGAGAGGGATCTTCCGGCTCATAAGATCGGTAGGCTATGGAAGTTTAAAAAGGAGGATGTGGACCTGTGGGTAAAACAACAAGCCAAGTCAATCGGCAATCCCAAGAAGTGAAAGGCTACACCTTCGGGATCACAGCCGCAGCTTTGCTCTACCGCGATTCCGTGCTACTGGCTCAGATGTATTTGGAACATAGAGATTGGAATGTGGTCAAGGATGCCGTAATCAAGGACAATCTCCTACAAATAAGTACGCTGGCAGCACAGAAGAGGATCTATTCGGAAGCCTATACCAGAATCAAGCAGCTCTCTGAAGAAGCGATGGAGATTTTGGCAAATGGAACCAGGGAGGAGCAGTGTCAGATCATCTGGTATGCCATCTGCATGAAATATGATTTTGTTAGAGAGTTCGCACTTGAGGTGTTGGCTGAGAAAGTGAAACGGCATGAGTTTGAGGTCACAATCTCTGACTTCAACCTCTATTACAACACCAAGGCAGAACTCCACGAAAAATTGGCAGGCATCGCTGAAGGGAGCAGAAAAAAGCTCCAGACCAATCTATTCAGAATGCTGGTTAGCTCTGGGATCACTGATTCGGAGATGAAACTGCGACTGATGATCGTGAGTCCCAGAGTGCGTGAACTGATCATCAAGGAAGGGGTTCTTACTCCTGCCATCTTTCCTTCTGTGGTAATGGGTTACTGAAATGGCGATCATCAACGAATATCACGAAGCCCATGTCCGTTTTGAGCATCTGCTCAAGCTCATGTGCAGCAGAAAGTTCCTGGATATGACCGGACCTTCGAACGATATACCCTATTACATCTGCCCTTTTCGGGTAGAGGAAACCAGCCAGGTATATCAGCATATTGGCCAGCTAATAAGTGCACTGGAACTCAAGCAAATCAGAGTATTGGACATTAACCTGTATCGTCTCTGCATTGAGCACTTTAGCGCTCTTGGAGTGCTGGATGGATTTATTGCTGATGAAACCAGGACGCCGAGAGATGTTTTCTTCGAATCGATCTCAGGTTTGACTGATACCGAGGATTTTATCTGCCCCTTGATAATTGAGAAGATAAACAGAGATATTCCCGACATCATCTTTGTCACCGGCGTTGGAGAAGTGTATCCTTACATCCGTTCTCACAAGATTCTATCCACAATGGAAAGCAAATTTACTGAGAAACCCTTGGTTCTATTCTTTCCGGGTAAATATGAAACCGACAATGTGAAGGGTTCAAACCTAACCCTATTTGGTATCCTCGACGATAAATACTACCGGGCTTTCAATATCTATCACTGCGAGCCTTGAAGAGGGAGATCTAATGCAAGTTAAAGAATTGTTCCAAAAAGATATCGAACGTAAGATCGCCGGAGTCATAATGGCAGATGACGATCGTAATATCCAAACAGAGATTGACGAGTATGTGTTAACCCATGAGATCAAATCACAACTGGATACACTGCTGGAATCTTACATCAGTAATGACAGCCTGCCGGGGGTATGGATATCCGGTTTCTTTGGCACAGGTAAGTCTCACTTGCTGAAGATGATTTCCCTGCTCTTGGAGGGTTGGCATCATGATGACTTTAATATAGCGGATATTATGATGCAAAAGTGCGATGATGACAAGATTCTGAGAGCAAATATCGGCAAAGTGAAATCAATTCCCGCTCAGAGCATTCTCTTCAATATCGATCAGAAAGCTGATACCGGAACCCCCAAAGGGACTGATGCCATCCTAAGCGTGTTTGTGAAGGTTTTCAATGAAGCCTGCGGCTACTATGGTAAGCACGCCTACATCGCCAAATTCGAACGTGATCTGGATCGAGAGGGTCTCTTGGAGGCATTCAAAACTGAGTATCAAAAGATCTCTGGCAAAGACTGGAAAGTAGGAAGAGCGATGGCTACAATGGAAGATCACAATGTATCCAAAGCCTATGCAAAGATCAAGAATGCCCCTGAGGGAAGCTACAATTCCCTGCTGAGTAACTTGTCCTATAACTACAAGGTTTCAATAGAGGACTTTACCAACGATGTGGCTGAATATATCGCAAAAAAGGACAAGGACTTTCGCCTGATCTTCTGCGTGGACGAGATCGGGCAATTCATAGCAGACAATACTAAACTAATGCTAAATCTTCAGACCATCTCAGAAAGCTTCTATTCCGTATGCAAGGGTAAGGCTTGGATCATGGTAACCTCGCAATCTGATTTGGAAACGGTAGTAGGGCAATTGAAGCAATCCCAGAGCACAGAATATGGAAGAATCACGGCAAGATTCCCCATCAAACTCAATTTGGGAGGAGCCAACGTGGAAGAGGTAATTCAAAAGAGGCTCTTACTTAAGAATAAAGAGCATGAAACAGAGCTTCTCAAGCTCTATCATAAGCATGAAAACAGCATGCGCACTTTGTTCCACTTCACCGATGGTGCCAGGACTTATAGAACTTTTCGTGATTCAGAGGATTTTATCGGGTCCTACCCATTCATACCATATCAGTCGTTTCTCCTCCAATCTGCCTTTATATCGCTCTCGGAGCATGACGCCTTCCCCGGTAAATACACATCTGTTGGAGCTCGCAGCTTGCTCTCAATATTCCAATTTGTCTTGATCCAGTCTGCAACCAGAGAGATCGGAGGCATTGCCGGATTTGATCTGATGTATGAAGGTTTAAAGCCCATGGTCAAACCCCATCTGCTGCACACCCTACAAACAGCTGAGGCCTCAATAACGGACGACTTTGCCCTGCGAATCCTGAAAACCCTGTTTATCCTCAAATACGTAAAAGATTTCAAGGCCACCATCCGCAATATCCGCATCCTGCTCTTGGAAGACCTGCAGACTGATCCTGAAAGTTTGAATGAGCAGATCAAACAAGCTCTGGACCTGCTGGAGCGAGAGACATACATCGAACGTAACGGGGAGGAGTACTCCTACCTGACCAGTGACGAGAAGACGATAGAACAGCAAATCAAGAATACTCAGATAGAAGATTCCGCCATAGCGGATGAACTCGATAAACTGATGTTTGGCTACAACGACTTCTTGAAAGCAAAGATCCGTCATGATGAGAGCGGCCAGGACTTTGCCTATTCCAGAAAGGTGGATGACAGAGCATACGGCAAGGCACAGGAGCTCACCATTCAACTCATCACTCCCAATTACCAGTATTACGACAACGAAATCCAACTGAAAGCAAACTCGATGGGCAAGGCGGAACTGCTAATCGTCCTGCCCGCGGATAACCGTTTTTGGGAAGATCTGGCCCTTTACAAAAAGACCGAAAAATACTGCACTCAACAAGCCATGACCTCGATCAGCGATAGCACCAGATTGGTGGTGGCGGCAAAACAACAGCAAAACACATCCAGGATGACGGCTATTAAAAAACGCTTCAATGAGCTGATCTCCGGCTCCAAACTGATCCTGAGGGGTGATCTGGTCACCTCCAGGAGCTCGGATGCCGTAACCAGGGTCGGTGAGGCTGCCCAGGCCCTGATCTCCAGAAGCTATCCTAATCTGGCCATGATCAAAAACGTTAAGGACAGCGACTTCTCATCTGTAATCCTGAGTCCCCAGACCAACCTTGACGATCTGCTTAGCCTGAGCGAGGCAGAGCGTGATATGCTGGGCACGATAAACCTTGCCCAGGGCAGTGCTCAGAAACTGAATCTTTCCACCTTGCTTCAGAAATATCTGCGTAATCCCTATGGCTGGAGCGAGCCTGCCTGCCTCTACATACTTGCCAGGTTAATCTCACTGGGTAAAGCTGAGGTATTCGCTCAGGGCAGAGTGCTGGAAAAGGCAGAATTGGTAAGGGAACTGAGGCAAAAGGATCATTATGCCTCACTTATCATCCAGCCCCAAGCGGAGATTTCCCAAGCTGACTTCCTCCACCTCAAGAAAACTGCCGAAGAACTGATAGGGCATCCCGCCACGAGTAAAGACGCCAAAGACCTGATCAAAGAACTGAAAGACGCTCTGAAAACAGAGGCGGACATACTGGACGCTTACCTGTTGAAAAAGGGTGTTTATCATTTTCTGGAGTCCTTGAACGATACGATAAAAGAGTATCGGGACATTTCTGCGAAACCCGCTTCCTGGTTCTTTAGTGAGTTTAAGGCTCAGGAAGCCGCAATCCTAACCCAAAAGCATGATCTGATAGATCCCATCAAACGGTTTATGGAAAGCCCTCAAGCAGACATCTACAATAGCATCTACGTGTTTCTCAGGGACAATAAGCCCAACCTTAGCAGCTTGGATCAAGAGGCTGTGTTAGCCCTCCAAACCCTCATGACGGATGAGAAAGTGTATATTGGAGGTAAACTCAAAGACGCCAAGGCCAAACTTGGACTCCTGGAAGACCAGTTAAAAAGCCTCCTTAAACAAGAAAAAGAGAAGGCTCTGGCAGAGATCAAGCCGCTTTATGAATCACTTAAAACCAAAGCTATTGGCAGGCAGGAGATTTTGAATAAGATCGAAACCGCTTATCAGAAAGTATCTGATTCGATCTCACAAGAGACCATGATCCCGATGATCGTATCCCATTTGGCGGATTTCGCGGATCGCATCTATTTGGATTTGCTGAATGAAATTGAACTTGTGCACACCCCTGAAAGTGGAGATAAACCCAGATCCAAGATCATTAATGCCAAGAACTTGAAGCCCCGGTTTGCTAAAGAGATTATTGAATCCGATTCTGATCTGGAGGAGTATCTCAAATCCCTAAAAGAGGCCTTCCTGAACGAACTTGGCAAGGGCAATAGGATAAAGGTGTAAGGTGTCAGGTTTCAGGTGTCAGGAAGGAGGAGTGATGAGTAATATAAGTAAAGCCAGGCTTGAGTTTTCGGGTTTGGTCGATAAGATTCAGAGCATACACCACGAGTTAAGAAGGTCAGCCCTAAGGTCAGTAAACACTATGCTCACCATACGCAATTGGCTGATAGGATACTATATTGCCAACTATGAAATGCAAGGTGCAGATCGCGCTCAGTATGGTGAGCGACTTATGGATTCGATCTCCCTCGAGCTACAGCGTCTCAAAGTTCCTCGCTCCGCCAAACGCGAATTACAGAGGTTCTGCCAGTTTTATCGCACTTATCCGCTAATTGTGCGTTCACTGAGCGCAGAATTGGGCAATCTGTCCTGGGATGAGATCAAGCCAGAGATCACGGTAACTGCAGAATCCTCAGTGCTTTCACCAAAAGTGCGTTCAGTGAACGCACAATTGGCAAAACTCTCAAGCCGGCTACTAAACAACCTGTCATATGCTCACTTTGAAATTCTGATAACCATAGAGGATGAGCTCAAGCGCAGATTCTACGAGTTGGAATGCCTTAAAGCCAATTGGTCGGTCCGCGAACTTCGCAGGCAAGTCTATTCCCTCTTCTATGAGAGAACTGCTCTGTCCAGGGATAAGGAAAAGCTGGCTGAGCCTGCAAATGCAGAATCTGAAAGCTTTGACCCTGCCTTAACGATCCGAGATCCCTGTGTGTTTGAGTTTTTGGGAGTAAAATCTGATAGCTTGTTGAGCGAATCCGATCTTGAAGATCAGCTTCTGGACAACTTACAGGATTTCCTCCTGGAGCTTGGACACGGCTTCTGTTTTGAAGCCCGCCAGAAACGCATTCTGATCGGGGATACCCAGTTCTACATCGATCTGGTCTTTTACCACCGGGTTCTCAAGTGCCATGTCTTGATCGAACTCAAGGTGGTTGAATTCAATCACGAAAACATTGGCCAGCTTAATACTTACGTTAGCTGGTACCGGGCAAATGAAATGCGTGAAGGTGATAACCCTCCCGTCGGCATACTGCTCTGCACCGGCAAGGACAGCACCCTGGTGGAATATGCCCTGGCAGGCATGGACAACAATCTCTTCGTCTCCAAATACCTCCTGGAACTGCCTTCCAAACAAGAAATGCAAGCCTTCCTCGAGAGATCTCTGAAACAGGAACTATCATGATCGATAAACAAACCAATACCCGCCTGAAACGCTTTGCCCAGGATGCCCGCCGGTACCTGATCGACCAGGTGAATACCAAACTCAGCGAAGTGCTGGCGTTGGGTAGCGATGCCGCCACTTATGAAAAGACCAAGCCTCTCTACCACGGTCTTCTGAAAGAGATTGAGAAGGTGGCAGGTGGCAGTTCAGAGGTGTCAGGTGACAGGTGGCAGGTCTCAGGGAATGGCAGGCTGTCACCTGACAACTGTGACCTGAAACCTCTCGCCGAGCGCGTTGCCTACACCTGGTTCAACCGCTTGACGGCCCTGCGCTACATGGACCTGAAACACTTCAATCCGGTTGGCATCATCAGTCCCCAATCCGGGGATACCCTTCCCCAGATCCTCGCAGAGGCAAAACTGGGTGTGATAGATAGCTATTTGATAGACTCAAGCGATCGGGACAGAGTCCTGGGCTTGCTCTCCGGAACGATTGCCAGCACCTATCACAAGGGTGACGCCCAGAGCGAAGCCTATCGCATCCTGCTGCTGAGTGCCTGCAACCACATCGGCAAATCCCTTCCCTTCCTCTTCAAACCGATCAAAGACTGGATGGAACTGCTGCTTCCAGACGACCTTCTGGGTGAGCATGGTATCCTGGCAATGATCCGGGAAGTGATGACAGAAGATGCCTGCCAGGATGTGGAAGTGATCGGATGGCTGTATCAGTATTACATCTCTGAGAAGAAAGACGAGGTGTTTGCCAATGTAAAGATAGGCAAAAAAGTGCAGAGTGCTGAAATCCCAGCCGTTACCCAACTCTTTACTCCGCACTGGATCGTAAAGTACATGGTGCAGAACTCATTGGGCAGGTTGTGGCTGGAATCTCATCCCAAATCCTCTCTGAAGGCAAAGATGGAGTACTACGTTGGGGTGGCAAACTCCGATTTGCCACGTGCCAATTCGGAGATTGGCACCCCCATTAGCCCGGAAGATATCAAGTTTTGCGATCCCTGCTGCGGCAGCGGACACATCCTCACCTATGCCTATGACTTGCTCTATGATATCTACAGTGAGGAAGGCTATGATCCCATCGATATCCCCAGATTGATCATCGCCAAGAACCTCTACGGTATCGAGATCGATGAGCGGGCTTCCGAACTTGCTGCCTTTGCCCTGTCCATGAAAGCCAGAGACAAAGACAGGCAGTGGTTCTCCCGAGGCATCGATCCCCAGATTTGCCGCTTGGAGAATATCAGCTTTACAAATGACGAGATTGAGCCCTATCTGGATAGATGCGGACGCGATATCTTTACCCTGAACTTTGAGCGCATGCTCTCACAATTTGAACATGCCGATACCTTTGGTTCGCTGATCGTACCCGCTGAACAGGATATCGAAACCATCGGTGATCTGCTTAATGCCAAAGACTTCAGCGGAGATGTATTCCTTGCCCCCACCCACAACAAGGTGCTTAAGCTAATCAAACATGCTGATTATCTCAGCACCAAGTATCAGGTGGTGGTTACTAACCCACCGTATCTGGGTACATCAGGATTTGGCAAGGAAAAGGAAGATTGGTTCAAGAGTATTTATCCCAATTCCCGCTCAGATTTCTTTGCAATGTTCATGGAGCGTTGCCTGAGCCTATCCGTGCAACAAGGCTTTGTAGCCATGATCAATATGCAGAGCTGGATGTTCTTAGGCTCCTATGAAAAACTAAGGAAGCATCTGGTGAAGAACTATGAGTTAGTTACAATGGCACATCTGGGACCCCGTGCCTTTGATTCAATAGGAGGCGAGGTCGTCTCTACCACATCCTTTGTACTGCATCATGCAAAACCCAATAACAAACAAGGAGTCTACTTTCGCTTGATTGACGGTAAGTCTGAGGAAGAAAAAAGCAAACTATTTCTTGAAGCAATCGTCTATCCTGATTGTGGGTGGATTTTTTATAGTAAGACATCAGATTTCGCGAAGATACCAGGAGCACCAATAGCATATTGGGCAGCCCCGAAAACTTATGAAGCTTTTTCTACATTGCCAGAAATCTCGTCTTGGGCTGAGTGTCGTAAAGGGATGTTTACAGGAGATAATGCTCTATTCCTAAGATATTGGTGGGAGTTGGATATTGAGTATGAAGATAAAAAATTCTATAGCAAGGGTGGAGAGTATCGTAGGTGGTATGGCAACGTAGATCTATGTATCTTGTGGAAAGATAATGGACGAGTGGTTAGGGAGCATCCTGGTTCGGGTAACATTGTCGATGCAATGTTCTATCGGGATGCAGTCACGTGGAGTTTAGTATGTGCATCAGATTTTAATGCTCGGTATCTTCCCCCTGTATGTATAACAGGTGATGCTGGTCCTGCATGTTTTCCGCCTAAGGAGCAGATACCCTTAGTTCTGGCTTTTTTCAATAGTAGGGTAGCAAATTACATAGCGAAGCTATTGAACCCTACAATGAACTTCAGTAATGGTGTGATAGGTAAGTTACCATTTAGCAGTTCAATGGCTTCGATTGATTCATTATCTATAGATACTTTAATCAATATTTCGAAACAAGACTGGGACTCATACGAAACATCCTGGGATTTTCAGCAATTACCCTTGTTAGGTGTTAGGGACGAGGTGTTAGGTGTTAGAGAGGCTTATGCGAAGTTGAGAAAACAATGGATAGAAGCTACGTTAAAGATGCAGGAACGGGAGGCGGAGAACAACCGGATCTTCATTGAAGCTTATGGCTTGCAGAATGAGTTGAGTCCTGATGTTCCCCTTAAGGAGATCACACTTACCTGCAATCCCTATTACCGCTATGGAGTAAATGCTGACCAAGTTTCAAATGTCAGGGAGTTTCCTTTGAGGAAAGACCTGGAAGATAGACTACTGGGAGACACCATAAAAGAGCTGGTCTCCTGTGCCGTGGGCTGCATGTTTGGCAGATATTCACTGGATAAACCGGGTTTGATTTTGGCTAATCAGGGTGAGACTTTGGAAGACTATTTAAAGCAAGTTCCCGATCCAAGTTTTATGCCTGATAAAGATAATGTGATCCCCATCCTGGAAGGAGAGTGGTTTGCTGATGATATCGTCAGCCGCTTTGCCGAATTACTGAAAGTGGCCTTTGGAGCCGATAAATACTCCGAAAACATCAGCTTCGTCGAAGAAGCGTTGGGCAAAGACCTGCGGGCATACTTCCTCAAAGACTTCTTCAATGACCACGTAAAACGCTATAAGAAGCGTCCCATTTATTGGCTGTTCAGCAGTCCCAAGGGCAGTTTCAATGCGCTGATCTACATGCACCGCTATACTCCCGACACCGTATCGATCCTGCTCAATGGCTATCTGAGGGAATACATCCACAAACTCCGGGCCAAGAGCGCGCAACTGGAGCATCAGTTGGGTTCAGGTGCTCTCAGCGAACGTGAAAAGATGCTCACCCGCAAGGAAATCGACCGCCTGAAAGAGGTTATATCCGAACTTGAGCTCTGGGATGCCAAAGTTTTGCTTCCTATGGCGGAGAAACGCATCGAGATCGATCTGGATGATGGTGTGAAAGTAAACTATGTTAAGTTCTCCGGTGCGGTTCGCAATATCCCCGGGCTTGCAGCAAAGGATGAGTAGGTATTCTCTATGAGCAAGATTGAGCTTATTATCAAGAAACAATTCGATATCAACCACCTCTTGTTTTGGTACGATCCAACCCAAGAATTTCGTGATGAATACTGGGCTTTGCAGTTGCCGGATGGCTGTGAAAAACTCGAAGTAGTACACGATGAGTTTGGGGTAAAGCATCGCATTCTGATAAAAGAACCGGAGAAGAAGTTTTTGCTCTATTTTGCCTATGCAGAGCCATCTCATCAGGATAATTGGCTGCTCGATCTGCAACTTTCGGAGGGAGTGGTGCAAATCGATCAGGGATCACTATGGCTACAAGAACTGGGCTTGGACCGCAATCGCTTTATTGAGATCACCAGAGAACATAAGTCCTTTTTCAAATCGGTAAAACGCCTTGAAGCTCTTAAGGGACTTATTAACAAAGACACGGAAGTTCAGGGCTCACTGCGCCTGAAAATGCTGGCTGTATGTGCCACTTGTGAAGCAAGGGGGGAGGAGGTAATGCTCTCCCTGCTTTCCGAATTTGCAATGGGTAAGAATGAGAAGCTGAACCTGATCGGGAAGTGCGGTTTGGATAGCTTCTTCTGGGAACAGATCGCCGTGAGTTGTGGCTATACCAGTGGGCAACCGACACTCAAAAGCCTTTCAATTGAGCTGTTTTCTGCAGCGTGCATGATGGGTAATAACAAGATTAACCGCGATGGAAAACATGCTCTTAACCTGATGAAAGACCTGACCCAATTTAGAGAGCAATTTGACAGGCTTAGCCTAAGCTGTGCGGAGTGGCTAGACGTTTCAACATGGCTGGAAAAACAAAGCATGGAGACCTTAAGCGAGCTTGATTACTTTGAGTATGCCGAACGTTTAATCATCAACAGTATGATTGTGTTTTTAGATGAGAGCAGGATTAGTAGCAAAGAACTGCTGGGGCTCATCATGAAACGCCGGAGCAGTCATTGGTATCAAAACTACGAAAACCAGTATCAATGCTTAAGTTATGCCTCCGAGTATCTTGATAGGGCTTCGATTATCAATGCCGAGTTACATGGACTTGAGAGTGGGTTTAAAGCCTATTCTGAGAACCTGTATCAGATGGATCAGCTATACCGTAAGTTCTGTCTATACTACGGAAGATTGCCGGAGTCAAAGAGTTTCGAATCACTCTCACGCAAGATCGAGGATCACTATGGCAATAGCTTCATCTTCAAGCTGGGAACAACCTGGTCTGTTCAGATGAAGCAGCAGGAGAAATGGCCTCCGGCATTACTAAGCCCTGCACTGGGCTTTTGGAAAAACCAGATTATGCCATACATCCAGCAGAATAAGAAGATATTCGTGATTATCTCCGATGCCCTAAGATATGAGGTTGCAGCGGAACTGATGAGCCTGATCCGCAAGGAAGACCGCTTTGAAGCAGAGCTGAGCGCTATGGTTGGAACTCTGCCAAGCATCACATCGATCGGGATGGCTGCTCTGCTACCACATGAGAGCATCAGCTTTGATAACAAGAACAATGTACTGGTGGATGGTATGAGCAGCATGGGCACGGAAAACCGGGGAAAGATCTTGAGTAAGTATCATCCGGAAAGGTCGCTTACCTTGCGGGCTGAGGATGTTGCAAAGCTGCCTACGGATAAAGCCAGGTCTCTTTATACTGATTATGACGTAATCTATGTCTATCATAATGCTATTGATGTCATTGGAGATAAGCTGGCAACCGAAGAGAAGGTCTTTGAGGCGGTGGAGACAGCGATTAATGAACTAATTGCCTTAGTACGCAAGATGAGTTCTGCCAATGCCAACAACATCATCATCACTGCTGATCATGGCTTTCTTTATCAAAGGGATGAGCTTAGCGAGGATCAATTCCTCGATGATAAGATCACCTTGGGCGAAAATGATCAGAAGCTACGGCGCTGCATAATCGGCAGAGGCATCAAAGAGAATCCTAATCTGCTCATCTACAAATCTGAAGAATTGGGGCTGAGTGGTGATACTCAAATTGCCATACCCTATGCCGGTCAGAGGATGAGACAAGCCGGTTCGGGCAGCCGCTATGTGCATGGTGGTGCTTCCTTGCAGGAATTATACCTGCCACTATTGCAGGTTAGTAAGAAGCGGGTAAGCGATGTGACTCTGGTGGACGTGGAAATCAGGCGCAGCGGAAGCAAGACGATCAGTTCCGGAGTATTGGTCTTCAGGCTGTATCAGGTGCAACCTGTAAGTGAGAAGATGCAGGGCAGGACTCTGCGAGTGGCTTTATATGATAGTGCCGGAGAAGCCATATCCGAGCTTAAAACTATGATCTTCGATTCCGGGGAGATCAGTGATAAAGCCCGCGATATTGAATGCAGACTAACGCTTACTACTAAGGCAGATAAAGCGGGAGACGCCATCCTCAGACTGGATGAACTGATCCCCGGGACAGATAAGTACAAAGAGTATCGTAGCGAGACCTACACGATCTCGCGGATGTTTGAAATTGATTTTTAGGGTTTAGGAGATATGTGATGAATGGATTGGATAAGAAGATAAACGAGCATTTTCAGGGCTTGGTAGTCCGGAAAGACCTTGTAAAAACCGTTAAAGGCAATGCCATAGTTCCCACCTATGTGCTGGAATACCTGTTGGGGCAGTATTGCGCCACATCTGATGAAGCGGAGATTCAGGCCGGAATCGAGACGGTTAAAAGCATCCTGGAGAAGCATTACGTGCACAGGCGGGATGCCGAACTAACCAAGTCCAACGTGCGTGAATCACGGATCAATAAGGTGATAGACAAAATCGCCGTGACCCTCAACGAGAAGAAGGACTGCTATCAGGCAAGTTTTTCCAATATGGGGATATCCAAAGTTGTGGTAAGTTCCGAGATCGTGAAGAACCATCCCAAACTTCTGGTGAGCGGGGTTTGGTGTATTGCGGAGCTGGAATATAGCTATACCGAGGATAGGGACAGCAGTCCCTGGCTACTGAACTCAATCAAGCCGATCCAGATGTCTCGCTTTGATATGGATAGCTTCCTGCAGAAACGCTCTGAATTCACCAGTGATGAGTGGATAGATCTATTGATCCAAAGTATCGGCTTCAATCCGGAATTCATGAGCAGACGCCTGAAACTGATGCAGCTAACCAGGCTCGTACCTTATTGCGAAAGGAACTACAACCTCATCGAGCTTGGTCCTAAGGGCACCGGTAAGTCGCATATCTATTCTGAGTTCTCACCCCATGGTATATTGATTTCTGGAGGTGAGGTCTCAGTCCCCAAGCTCTTTGTGAACAATTCCAATGGCAGGATAGGCTTGGTGGGCTTCTGGGATGTAGTTGCTTTTGATGAGTTTGCCGGACGCAAGAAGAAGGCTGATAAAGCCCTTGTGGATATCATGAAGAACTACATGGCTAATAAGACTTTCTCCCGTGGTATTGAAACCCTGGGTGCAGAAGCATCCATGACCTTTGTGGGCAATACTCAGCATAGTGTGGCTTATATGCTGAAGCACTCTGATTTGTTTAGCGAACTGCCGGAGCAATACTATGATTCTGCCTATCTGGACAGGTTGCATGGCTATCTGCCGGGTTGGGAAGTGCCGATCATCCGTGGTGAGATGTTCTCTTCCGGTTATGGCTTTGTAGTGGATTATCTGGCAGAGATCCTGCGTGCCTTTCGCAATCAGGACTTTTCCAATCTCTACCAGGAGCACTATGAACTGGTTCCGGACATATCCACTCGAGACCGCGATGGGGTGCAGAAGACCTTCTCCGGCTTGATGAAGGTGATCTATCCAAATCAGGTCGCCTCCAAGGACGAAATCCAACAACTGCTTGAATATGCTATGGAGAACCGCAAGCGGGTGAAAGACCAACTCATGCGCATAGACAAGACCTATGAACCTGTGCGTTTCGCCTATACTGATCAGGAAGGGATTCTGCATTTCGTTAAAACCGCAGAGGAGATTCAGTACCCAGCTTACTACTTTGGCAAGGAAGGCCCCGCAGAGGACGAAAATGAGCCGTTAAACGAGCAAACGGCTGAATCTGGTGATTCTGGTCAACCTGAGAAAAAAGATGCCCAGGAAACGCCTGATTTGAGGTCTGGCAACTTTGCCATCCAGGATAACCAGACCGGCATATCATATCGTAGGCTATTTGCCAGATATCTTAAAGGCTCAAAAAGGATCGAGATCAAAGACCCCTTTGTCGGCTCCTTCTACCAATGCCGCAATCTGATGGAGTTCATGGAAGTGGTGGCTGCCATAAAAAGCGATGCCGACGAGGTTGCAGTCCATCTGATCACCAAACACAGCGAGTATCAGGACTCCAACCAGGAGGAGTATTTCCGGCAGATAGAAAGCTCCTGTAGCAAGGTTGGAATTACTTTCACTTATGAGATCGATGACACCATCCATGACCGCTACATCCAAAGCGATAATGGCTGGAAGATCGTATTGGGGCGTGGATTGGACATCTTCCAACCCTTTGATCATAAAGACGCCTTTGCCCTTGAGAATAGAAACCAGAGATACCGAAAGTGCCGGGCGTTTGAAGTGACGTATGTGAGGCTATCATCATGAATACGGAGCAGATTCGTGATAGGGCTAGGCAGTTAATCAAACAGATGTTTGGCACATCTGCGGAATTCCGTCCTGGACAACTTGATGCTATTGAGCATATCCTTAACCAAAGTGGCAGGCTTCTGATCGTACAGAAAACTGGCTGGGGTAAGAGTGTAGTCTATTTTATCATGACCAAGATAAATCGAGAACTTGGTAAAGGCCCCACATTAATCATATCACCGCTCTTGGCACTGATGCGTAATCAGATCTATAACGCCAATAAACTTGGTTTGAGAGCCGCTACCATCAATTCATCAAACACCAAGGAGTGGGAGCAGGTTCAAAATGGTCTTAAAAATAACTTATATGACCTCCTGCTAATATCACCAGAACGTTTGTCCAGTCAGAACTTTCTACCAGAGATCGTTCCAGCAATAGGCAGGATTGGTGCGTTTGTTGTTGATGAAGTTCATTGTATATCGGATTGGGGACATGATTTTAGGCCTGATTATCGGCGAATTAAAAGCATACTAACTAATGTGTTCCCCGGTATCCCAATAGTTGGGACTACAGCCACAGCAAACAACCGAGTCGTGAAAGACTTAGAAGATCAACTTGGATCAGGGTTTGCGGTCATGCGTGGTAAGCTGAGCAGATCAGGTTTAAGATTGCAGAATATTGTTTTGCCAACTATAGCCGAAAGGCTCGCCTGGCTCGCTGATACTATACCTAAACTTGAAGGGTCTGGAGTTATTTATTGTCTGACCCGGGGAGATGTATTCAGAGTTTCAAACTGGCTCAAACAATGTGGTATTGATTGCCACCATTACTGGGGTGGGGATGTGCTTGATGACAACAAACAGGATCTAAGCCCCATTCTTGAACAAAAACTGCTCGAGAACAAAATCAAGGTTCTGGTAGCCACCTCAGCTCTGGGAATGGGTTATGACAAGCCAGATTTGAATTTCGTGATTCATTACCAGGCTCCGGGATCCGCTATAGCCTACTATCAACAGGTAGGAAGAGCCGGACGAGAAGTGCCTGAATCTTATGGTATCATGCTCCATGGCAGCGAGGAGGATGAGATTCTGGATTATTTCATGCGTGAGGCATTTCCTACCGAAGACGAAGAACAAGCCGTATTGGATTATCTAAACAAAGTTAGTTCAGCTAAACAAAGCCAGATATTCAGACAACTCAACATGAAAACATCGAGGTTAGAAAAGGCATTGAAGCACTTGTTGATCGATGGCTACATTGCGAAGAATGGTTATGATTACAGCAGGACAGTGAAGCCGTGGACTTACAATCAAGAAAGGAAAAACATGGTTCAGGCAACTAGGATTAGAGAAAGAGAAAGAATGAAGGAATACATAACCCACCAAGGTTGCCTAATGAGATTTATAGCCAACGAACTGGATGACCCAACTGAAGAAAATTGCGGGATTTGCTTTAACTGCAAACAAGGACTTCTCCCCACTAAACCTCATGAAGAGACAGTCCAGAAAGCTCTGGAGTATTTGCACCAGGATTACGTTGTAATCGACCCCCGTAAGAGATGGCCTATAGACATAGATCTAAGTATGAATAAACAGAACAAACCTTCTATCGTTATCTCCAAAGAAGAAGTTCTTGAACAAGGTAGGGCCTTGGGATATCTCGAGAACGCTGGCTGGGGAAACGTGATTAAAAGATGTATAAAGCAAGATTCTACTGTACCAGAGGACGTTATAAATGCCGCTGTATTCTTAATAACAAAACAATGGATGCCAGATCCTTTCCCGGAATGGATAACATATATTCCATCGGTTCACAGATCAAAAGTCATTGATGATTTTGCATCTAGGCTAGCAGTTAAACTGAAGATCCCAATAATTGATTCCATACGCATCACGAATGTGAACAAAGAGCCAGTCCACCTCTACGAAAACAGCCATCAAATAGTTGAGAATATCATAGACAATTGGTCAGCCAAAAACACGGGCAGGACATCACCTGTATTGCTTATCGATGACTATGTTAATTCCAGATGGACTATGACGATTGTAGGTAGATTGCTGCGTAAAAATGGGGTAGAGAAAGTATATCCGTTCGCCTTAGGTTCTATAAAAGAGAAGAGCTGATGTTGAACAAAGATGCCCAAGCAATATTTCTTTTGACTTACAAACACTCCAGATCAGAGTGGGCTCCTTTGAATGCTCAAGAGTATTCGAAGATTGCATATCAAATCAGGGATAATGGTCTATCAGGTCCTCAAGATCTTTTTCAATTGACCGATAGTGAGATAACCACTTCTCTTGGAGTAGATGAGCCCTTAGCTAAAAGGATTAGGGGGCTCCTTGATCTTGGTGGCACAGCATCGCTTTATCTTGAACGCCTGTTAAACCAAGGTATTAAGGTGATCACTAGAACCGATCAGGAGTACCCGTTGGCCTTTAAATCACTGTTACGTGAGAATACTCCGCCATATCTCAGCTATGTTGGCAACATCGGATTGCTGAGTGAAGTTACTGAATCTTGTATTATTTCAGCCAGTGATTTACCCAGGCTAAAGCAAACAAAACCAACGCTTGAATACCGGAATCTAGGATGTATCAATGATTCGTCATACCATGTCAAGTATCTGGCTGAAGGGATAAGGGCTTGGGAAACCGTAGTTGTATTCAGTTCTATAGGACTTAACAAACTGATACAGCAACCAGGTGTTCGTGAGGCGATTCGTGAGGGTGACACTCTGATATTGTCTACGAACACCGAAGCAAGCAATACGCCTAATTATCATAGTTTGTATCTATATCTGATGGCTTTCTCGGTTGTGAACAAGGGTGAGATCATACATTCAGCTCAGAATACCCAGATAACAAAAATCCTGGATCTCATTCAGAATGGTGGTTACCTGCAAGGCAGATTCAGTGTTTTTGATCATCAGACCATAGGCAGCACCACTATTGTAAAACAAATATCGAGGCTTGAAGACGGTCAACTGACTGATCAGAAATCGATTAAACCAGATATCCCAGCTATCACGATATTCACTATAGGCCATAGCAATCATGATATCGAGAAGTTCATACAATTGCTTGAAATGCATGAGATAGATATGTTGGTTGATGTACGATCTGCCCCAAGCAGTAAATACGCAACACAATACGATCAAAAATCTCTACAGGACAGTTTGAAAGATACATCAATACAATACAAGTACATGGGTAAAAGCTTGGGTGGCCGCCCCAAAGATAAAGATGTTCTCAGCTCTGAGGGCAAGATCGTTCGTGAGAATATTGAACAAAAAGACTGGTATAAGCAGGGAATTCATGAGTTGATAGAAATGTCCAAGAAGCATGGGAAAGTCGCATTTATGTGCAGCGAAGAAGACCCAACCCATTGCCATAGAGGATATGTAGTAAGCAACACGCTTATTGAAATGGGGATCAAGGTATTGCACATCAGGGGGACCGGAGATGCCCAGGAACTTGGCCTATTAAATTCGCCAACAGACCAGATGGAGATACAGCTATGAAAAAGCAAACATCCCTTTACACAATTGGCTTTGCCCAAAAGAAAGCAGAAGAGTTTTTTACTATTCTCAAAGTCAATCACATCAAGACTCTGATAGATATCAGGCAAAGCAATACAAATATTTATGCAGGATTTACGATCAGGGACAATCTTCGGTATTTTCTGAAAGAGATCTGTGGCATAGAGTATATGGAGAATAAGCTATTTGCGCCAAGCAAAGAGCTAAGAGATAAATACCGGAAAAATTTTGCCTGGACTGATTACGAAATGGACTACAATCAATTGATAGTAAATAGGAAAGCTGTTGATTCAATATTATATTCAATTCTTGACTCTGCTGTTCTCTTATGTGCGGAGCCATCAGCCCTTCACTGCCATAGAAGACTAGCTGCAGAAATGATTGCCAATCGATACCCAGACATTCAGATTATTCACTTATGATGAAAAAAGTAACTATTTGTGGTATAACTGATATGGCCGATGATAGAGTTTGTATCGGTGGCTATGATTTAAATACCCACCAATTCATTAGAATAATGGAAAACAATCATCACTTAACATCTCAGTGTCTGTTGAATCCTAACAAGCTAATTGCAACAGGTTCAATTGCGACCCTAAACATATCTGAACAGCAGCCGATAAAAGTACCTCCACATATAGAAGACACAAATATTATACTACATTCATCTGAAGTTATTAAGAAACTTAATAGAGATCAATTATATCCCCTGTTTAGAAACGAGTCTAGCAGAAGCTTAACAGACATTTTCGGGACAGGCATAGAATCAATTGGTGGCCACCCTGTAATACCTGAAGGGATGGTATCGCGATCTATGGGCTTGTTGCTTGGCAGGGAATGTGAAATCTATTTAGATCACCAGATGAAAAAACGTTGCAATATCATAGATTGTTCAGGTGCAGAGTATAGAAACATCCCTGTATCAGCTCGAGACGAAATTGATAGTCCTCTAGGATCATTCATAAACTCACTGATCTTCGTTGGCTTGACTAGATTATGGAAAAAAGATACGTTATCAGAGCCTTATTATTGGATGATAGTGCCCTGCTTGTTACCTATTTAGCACTATATATTTAACAAGTAGCATACAACATGACTGTGATTTACCTCACATCCTTAAGCACTTCTAGCAGTTTCACTGAAGAAAATGTTGGATATTCGGTGTCGTAGATATTTATTGATGGTAATTGCATGAACGAATTCGATATCTAGAATTACGGGGGAATAAAATATGAGCAATCTCAAGCATGCCCTTTTTGAACAGATCACTTCCGAAGATAATGTCCGCCTCGCAGTAAAACTTACATTGAATGACGTAAGTAAGGAAATGTTCTGCAATCCCATACAGATTGAGCATTGCAGAGCTAACCTGGCTAAATATATCAAGATGGTTAGAAGCAGACTTTTGGATTATCAGAACTTCGAGACAAAAGTTGCTGTCCGAGCACTGAAGAGGAAGAATGCCTTTGTATTGCGCAATTTTGTTACTCCTGATATCGAGGACAATATCGCTAGGATGGCGGTAGTTTTACCAATAGCAAACGAACTGGAAGCCAGGTTGATAGATAATTGTTTTAGCAACAGAAGGGGTGAACAGGCAAAACTGAATAACAGCCTGACGGAAGATTATGCTAAACACGGATGGCCGAAATTCTGTGAATGGCAAGCGGCAGCTGTGAAGAACTACAATCTACTACTGAAAACAGATTTATCATCGTTTTTCGATAGCGTCTGCCACGAACATTTGATTAACGCCATTAGAAAAGAGTTTGGAATCCCCAGTACCGATCCTCTGGTATTTCTCCTGAAGCAATTGTTAAAGGTTAAACATGTATACTCCGGTCTTAGCGATCCGAAGGAAGTAATTCATGGTATAACCATTGGTCCCTTGGGAAACCATGTTTTTGCAAACCTGTTACTTAATGAGATTGATCATATCATGCTTTCCATAGCCGGCATAGAATACGGTAGATATGTTGATGATATTCGCATTTTTGCCAGCTCAAAACAAAAGATTAAAACTGCGTTAAACACCCTGCAGATGAAGCTCTATGAGATTGGACTAAATCTAAATGGGGCAAAAACACAATATGCTGGCAACACAAAACTCCTTAATAAGCTGTTATCAGAGAAGTTCTTTACTTATTTAGACGAGGAAGACATTGGAAATTTCAAGGCTCCTTCTCCAAAACGAGAATCTGAGATAGTGTCGGATATGCAGAGATATCATGAGAGCAAAGTTAATGATGTGAACTTACCTTTCAATACTGATTACAAAGATCTCGCTTCTTGGAAAAGAGTTAAGGTGATGAGTCGTTCTGACTTAAGAAAAGAGTATCTTCAGTCAATCAATCAAGCTTTGAGAATCGACCCAGGTAAGATAAACCACATTGCAGTAAACAGACTTATCCGCTTTATTCGTGATGATCCTGATAATGAGAAATTCGCTTGTTGGTTGATCTCAGGGATAGTCACTTCACCCATGATATCAAAATCAAAGAGGAAAAAATACCTTAGGAAAGCTCTGAATCTTATGCTGTCCAAGGAGGTAACATCTTACGCAATCTTCAGAATTCTATATTTCCTTTCATATCAAAGTAAATATCCTAGTTTCGACTACTCTGTAGTGAATAACAGTTTCAGTATGGAGCTGAAGAGTGATTTCGAAAATATGATGATATTCTGCATAAATAACGATCGTTTGATCCTCAACTTAATCGGCCTCTTCGCATTGAAATCATACAACGACAATCACTCAAAAGACATGCATATTAGAATCAGATTGAAGAGGAATCAACAGGGAAACTCGATTTGGGAAGACCATCTCCACCTAGTTAAAAGAATACCGAAAGTGATTCAAAGAAAATCTGATGTGTCTGAGCTTCAGGGCATCATAGACACGAAAGAAGTTCTTGATGTAGATTTGAAAGAAATGGGTGTGATCAGCGGCGATGTTATCGAATTTGTAAATAGCTAACCTATGTTTGAATACGAAAACAACTCGTTCAATTGCCATCCTAATCTATACGAATATATCAGATGAGGCAACATGTGCAAACATCTGATAGAACCCCGGTGTAAAATTGCCTAACCTAGTCCCCATGCAATTTTCCTGTCACAATTTGCAATTATCGGTGATCGGATTTGCAGTTATCCTGTCAGAAACTACTTAAAAGGGTCTTGGAAAGGATGAGTAAGGATGAGCAACGATGCGACAGTTTGCAGTTTTCGCTGCACAATTTGCAGATTTCGTTGTCACGTTATACCAACCTTGCAAATTCCTCTGGTCTGGCTAATCCCTGCCCATTTATTGCCGTGGAGATACCGTGCGCTCTCCCGCTTTTTTCGGCGGAGAGGCCACGGCATCACTACGGCGGGTGAATAAGCAAGAATGAGACGCGCCTTCCAAGCTGAACTTCATCTAAAGGCGGAATTTTGCCCGTCACTCTGCCAGCATCTTACAGACACGCGATTAGACCTATTAAACCAAGCTCCGGGGCGGATAAAACGCAAAAAAAGATTTTGTCCTTGACAGAAATCGGCTTATACTAATTTTAGCACTCAACTAATCTGACTGCTAAGAAAACGAAGTCAATACATGATTATGGAGGTAAACTCAAATGGCAAAACAAATGTTGTACGCGCACGACGCCCGCACTTCCCTCAAGAAGGGTGTGGACCAGCTCGCGGATGCCGTAAAAGTCACCCTTGGACCCAGGGGCAGAAATGTGGTATTGGACAAAAAGTTCGGTTCCCCTACCATTACTAACGATGGCGTGACCATCGCCAAAGAGATCGAGCTCGAAAACGAATTTGAAAACATGGGCGCCCAACTCTGCAAAGAAGTGGCGGAAAAGACCCACGACGTAGCCGGAGACGGCACCACCACGGCCACCATCCTGGCTCAGGCCATCATTGAAGAAGGCCTCAAGCACGTGACCGCCGGCGTCAATCCCATGTATCTGAAACGCGGCCTGGAAAAGGCCAGCAAAGTGATCGTGGACCAGATCCACAAATTCAGCAAAGAGATCAAGAGCAGCGAAGAAGTGGCCCAGATAGCCACCATCAGCGCCAACAACGATCCCGAGATCGGCAAGCTCATCGCCGAAGCCATGGATAGCGTGGGCCGCGAAGGCATCATCAATATCGAAGAAGCCAAGTCCATCGACACCGGCCTCGAGAAAGTGGAAGGCATGCAGTTTGACCGCGGCTATCTCTCTCCTTATTTTGTCACCAACCCCGAAAAGATGATCGCCGAGCTCGAAGATCCCTTTATCCTGGTTTACGACAAGAAGATCAGCGTGATGAAAGACCTCCTGCCCATCCTGCAGGAAACCGCTCAGACCGGCAAGCCCCTTCTGATCATCTCTGAGGACATCGAAGGCGAAGCGCTGGCCACCCTCGTGGTCAACAAGCTGCGCGGCATCCTCAATGTCGTGGCCGTCAAAGCTCCCGGTTTTGGCGATCGCCGCAAGGCCATGCTGGAAGACATCAGCATCCTCACCGGCGCCACTTTGATCTCCGAAGACATGGGCCGCAAGCTGGATAGCTGCACCCTCACCGACCTCGGCCGCGCCAAGAAAGTGATCGTGGAAAAGGAAAACACCACCATCCGCGAAGGTGCCGGTTCCCAGGACGCCATCGATGGCCGCGTGAAACAGATCAAGGCCCAAGTGGAAGAGACCACTTCCGATTATGACAAGGAAAAGCTGCAAGAACGCCTTGCCAAGCTGAGCAGCGGCGTTGCCGTGATCCGCATTGGTGCCGCCACCGAAACCGAGATGAAAGAAAAGAAAGCCCGCGTGGACGATGCTCTGCATGCCACCCGCGCTGCCGTCGAGGAAGGCATCGTTCCCGGTGGTGGAGTCACTCTCATCCAGGCCGCCAAAGCCCTCAAGGAAATGAAAGACCTTAGCCACGAAGAGCAGATGGCCGTGGAGATCCTCGTCAAAGCCCTGGCCAAACCCGCCTATCAGATCGCCACCAACGCTGGCGAAGAAGGCGCCGTGATCGTGGAAAAACTCAAAGAATACACCGACGTGCACATGGGCTACAACGCAGCCAACGGCAAGTTTGAAGACCTCTTCAAGGCCGGCATCATCGACCCCGCCAAGGTGGTCCGCTCCGCCGTCCAGAACGCCACTTCCATTGCCGCTCTGCTGCTCACCACCGAGTGCATCGTCACCGATATCAAAGAACCCGAAGCTCCTGCCCCAATGCCCAATCCCGGCATGGGCGGAATGTACTAAAACACTCCAATACCATCCATACATCCAGCCTCTCCTCCCCGGAGAGGCTTTTTTTATGCTTTTTTAAAACAGAGAGACGGAGGGACAGAGACTTTTGAGGGACAGAGGGTTGGGGATTGAGGATACTCTCATTATGGAGCCGGAAACGTCCTCGTTTCCGGGGACCTATATCCTCGGATTCCAATCCGGCGGCGTGACCGTAACGCTTAACGCATAACGCATCACGTTAAAACGCAGAGAAAAGCGGAGTTCGGGCAGAGAAAAGCAGAGGTTTTTTAAAACAAAGGGGCAGAGGGACAGAGATTTTTGAGGAACAGGGTTGGTTCTTTTTCTTGTTGATAACATTCTGTCGGGGCGTAGATTAACTCAACAGCGGCTGCTATCGAGGTCTATCCGCCCTTATTCATGTCTCCCGAGCCTCTCAATATCTCTCCCAACGCAAGCCGAACTTTATTGGGGATGGGTACGGGGAGATACCACCGGGCGCGAGATCCAGCAATAAGGGAGGAAGCAGCGTAGATACATTGGTTTAGAGGGTTTAGAGGGTTGAAACTCCTGCTTTTGCGCTTGTGCGAAATGACTGTATTGGAGTTCAAAGTCCTTGGACAAAATCAGCGTATATCTCTATGCCTAACTGTGCTTTGAAGTTCAAGCAGTGCATCGGAGGTATTTATCTGCGGGTGTACTGGTTGAAGTCCAAGCGGCCCGTAAACTCCTTGTAATGCAAACCTTATCGTGGCCGTTTGAACTCCAACGGGTCCATAAACCTGATAACTCCAAAACTCTAAAACTCTAAAACCTTAAACCCCTAAAACCTTAAAACCCTCCTACTCATCCCGCCTCGTCCACGCCTGCGCGATCTGGTCCAGATCAAAGCCCTTGCGGATAAAATGGCTAAAGACCTTGTCCTTGAGCTTTTGGCTGCTGATATCTTTCTGGCGGGAAATATAGGCTCGCATTTGGGACGCGAGGCTATCCTGCGCGTCATCGCGGTCATACAGTTCTGCCAGAATCGGTTGCCAGATAGCGGGAGCGATGCGCTGCTCGTAGAGTTTGCTGATCAGCAGGCGTTTTCCGGTCCCGCGGTTGAGCCAGCTGCGGATATAGATTTCGGCAAAGCGGGCGTCGTCTATAAAGCTGTGTTCCTTGCAGTAGGCGATCAGTTCATCGATCAGAATGTCGCCAAAGCGATGGCGTTTCAGCAGTTCGCGGCTCTGCCATTCGCTGTGTTCGGCTTTGGCCAGATAGTCCAGGAGGGTATCTCTGGCCTGGTTTTTGATCAGGTTCAGCAGCTCGTCGATCTGCCAGGGCTGGGCTTTGAGCTCTCTGCCTTCGATCACATAAGGCGGGAGGACCTTGACTGGCAAGGTCCCCACGCAATGATCGTCCACATAGACAAGGGCGTTGCGCCCTTTTTCAGTCTTGCGGTGTATCCTCAGCGTCATCGAGCTTGGCGATCAGTTCCGGGCTGGCTTTATCTTTCACGCGGGCTTCCACTTCCGCCAGGATGGGAGGATTTTCTTTCAGATAGAGCTTGGCCTTTTCGGCGCC
>Ga0116156_10000746_pt1 | contig 33732 bp, 12 predicted proteins | sample AD_UKC045_MetaG_FD_89891 | JGI IMG/M metagenome (GOLD analysis project Ga0116156, IMG submission 89891) | Active sludge microbial communities of municipal wastewater-treating anaerobic digesters from USA - AD_UKC045_MetaG | ecosystem: Engineered > Bioreactor > Anaerobic > Digestate | place: USA...
CAGCGGAACAAACAGTATACCGAGTGCGGAAGAATCTGTTCTACTGGATTGCTTTTGCCTGTAGTTATGGCTTTCCGTTTATTTACTTTTTAGTTAAATTAGGTATTACTGAAAGCACAACAAAGATTGTCATGCCGATCATGATTGTAGCAATCTTTGCCGTACTTAAACTTAGTGCTGACTTCCCAAAATGGGTTAGTACTTGGGAACCTAGTATTTGGAAAGGTATTGTCAAAGCAATTCCGAAGTTTCTCCTATTCATTGTTTTGGTTACATTTGGAATTGTCCTTAAATATATTATTGAACGACAAATACAATTAGCTTTTACTACCTACTTTGAAACAGTTCTTGTTCTATTTGGAGGTATGTCTGTTGGTGCTATCTTTGAAGCATATCACCTTTACTATAAGGAACTATATTTAATCTCGAAGGGCTATGTCCTCGGGGTTGTAAATCGAGGATAACGCACGAAAATGAACAATGTGGATAATAATTTCAGCAATTGCTTTTCTTTTGAAGAGACACTTGTTAAAATAACATTAAGGAGATTATAATTATGGCATTTATGGAAATCTTAAAGTTCCCAGCACGAAGCACTTTCCCCGCGACTGGTGACAACAATCGACTCTATATCGATTTACAATCAAAAAGAATATATTATTGGGATCGTGGTGCATATCAAATAGCAAGTCCTGATATTGTTGAGCAGGGATCAAATCCAATCTCAGAAGCATTTAGTTATGCTGGTATTGTTGATACGGTTGCAGACTTACCTACCGAAGGTATCCGCATCGGTGACGTTTATATAGTAGAACAAGATGAAGGACATGAACAGAATTCTGCATATGTTTGGAGTGGTACTCAATGGATTGAAATTGGCGGTGATATGGAACATCTTGTTCCCATCTCGTGGGCTGATCTAAAGGCTTTACGCGATGCGGGTGAACTTATTCCCGGTGCTCACTATCGTATTACCGACTATGAATGCACTACTACTCAAGCAAATACGCAATCAGCGGGGCACGTGTTTGATATAATCGTAGTGGCAGATGATGTCAACAAGTTAAATGAAGATGCCAGAGCGTGTTTACACGAGGGCGACACGTATTTCGCTAATTCTAAATTAGAAGCGTGGAAGTTGAAGTATTGTTTAGACAATGACACCACTAGATTTGCTTGGGCTGATGAACTAAACGGTAAAGGCGTTATTTATCAAATGATTGATGAATTGAATAATGACGTGCCTTATGATTTTAAGAATATTCAGTTTAAGAGAAAACTTACTAATGGCGTGTATGATGAAGATGCAGGAGTAGACACTTGGGTTTATACATTTAACTTATGGGACGGGACAAGTATACTGGATGCCTCTAATTTTGAAAGAACATTAACAGAAAATTATACCAAAAACTATTGTACAAACAATATTATCAAACCGAAATATAAAAAGTTTACTGGCGGTGGTCCGGGTGACTCGAGTGTGATGTTCGATAAACAGTATGAATTGAATAATATCGTTTTGTTAAATCGTTATGCTAATTTCGGTGGCGGTGCTACGGGATATCATATTGGCAAATCGAACTTCTTTGATGATAATTGTTATTCGATAACATTGGGAGCCGCTTGTAATTTTAATAAATTTGATAAATATTGTTTTAACAATATTCTCGGCGATTCATCAAAATACAACACTTTTGGGAATAGTTGCTACAACAACACCTTTGGTAATGTTTGCTCTTACAACACCTTTGGTAATGCTTGCTCTTCCAACACCTTTGGTAGTGGTTGCTATGCCAACAACCTTGGTAATTATTGCTCTTCCAACACCTTTGGTAATGATTGCTCTTCCAACACCTTTGGTTATGGTTGCTCTTCCAACAACCTTGGTAATTATTGCTCTTACAACACCTTTGGTATTGGTTGTAGATACCTACAAATCAGTGATACATCAAGCACACAAAAGAAATACATTAGTGTTGATGGTGGGTTAAAAGGCGCTTCAACTGCTAACAAGTTTGATTTATATGATAGTTCAATCTTGAACAAAGACTATCAAGTCACATTTAAGAAATCAGCGAGCGGTAAATATTTAATGCTTTGGGCTACTGATACTGGCAGCATGACCGGTAAAGTTAAAGACGACAATACTGATACCACTTGGGAAGATATAGTATAAAGGAGAAATAAAGTATGAAAAACTACAAACATTCAGTGTCTACAATGGAAGTCTTGCTTTGGGAAAGCGAACTTCAGCCGAAGCCAGCAGAGCATCTCATCACAATGCCTGCACAAGAAGGTGACCTTGCTTGGGTGAGTGATGAAGATAAAGAGTACATCTTTCAAAATGGTGCTTGGATTGAACACATCGAAGAAGAATAATATAATTAATGCACATAACGTATTGACCACTGTGTTTTATATGCTATAATGTATTTGTAAATAGTAGCGGACTACTTTAGTGTCCAGTTCGAAATGAACAGGCCTCGGCAACCTGATCATGGATCTTAATCGCCAGAAAGAACAATTAAACGACACCCACTTGTTGTTTTCATCTTTCTGGCTTTTTACTAGGAACTGGAAAAAAGTACGATACCCTACTAAAAATACACATCCATAGGAGGATAATTTACATGGCATCTACATCGCCCGCTGGAAAACTGCTTCCGCTACACGACTTAAAAAACGTCAATACCGTTATCGGTATGCTCTATGATGAGAATGGCGTCTATCGTGCTGCATTTGAACCATCAGTTTTCTACAACACAATTCTACTTGACTCATTAAAATTTGGTGATGAGAACTACGTTCACCTTAAGTACGCCGAATCACTTCCGATTCGTCGTGGTGAATCTGTGGCACGCTTCCGTCGTTGGGCCGGTATGACCCCGACGTTGCGTCCTTTGAAAGAAGGCATCCCACCTGCTCCAGACAAACATGCCTATGAAACAATCGAAGTCGGCAACGTCTTCAGTTTCGGTCGCTGGTCTGAGTACACCGACCGTGTTGATCTTAGTATCGTCAACGAAGTTATCGCTGAACGTTCAGTTCAATACGGCGAAGTCGCCAACCAAACCAAAGAACTCTACGCCCGTAAAATGTGGCTTTCGTCACCAAATGAATATTTCGCTAATTTTAAAGCCGGTTTCTCTGACTTGGCCTTTGGCGATGAAGTCACACTTGATGACCTCCGCTTCTTAGTTGCGCGTATGAAACGCATGATGGTTAAACCCATCGGCGGAAAATTCAACTACATCTGCTCCACCGAATTCATTAACGGCCTGATTGATGATCCTCGCGTGAAGCAATACATGGCCATTGAACAAACGACCGGTAAGCTCTGGGGAAGTGGTGAACCCTTCGATATGTTTGAACTCTCATTCATCCCAACAATGCTTGATGAATTTGCTTATCCGGATACAGAATGGCCGGGTGTCTACGAACTCGCAAACGGTAAGGAAGCCATTCGCCTTTATGCCATCACCGATGGTGACGACGGCGCCCACGTTATTTATTACCTTGATGTCAGAGAAGACTATGTTGTGAAAGGCACAACTACTGCTAAGAAAGTCGAAGCCGGCACATCATATCTAAAAGACGGCACTGCTGTTGAAGATCACGCAGTCTGGGAACTCCCGACTGACGCCACTTCGTTAAGTGGACGCATTCATGGAACCAACATCACCGACGACGTTGTTCGTGCACGTAAGTCAATTCGTACCCAAGCTATCATTGATGGCGTTCGCACCTATAGTTATTCGGCGTTAGCCGATGCTTCTGCTGACCATGCGGCCATTGACGCTCTAATTGATGCCGGTGCGTTCATGCAACTCCCAGTCCACCGTGGTATTCTCTTCGGAGCTGAAGCGATGGTTAAGTTAGCAATCGAAGGTATCTCCGATTCACCTAAAATTATTGTTAAGGCGCTTGGTTCGTCTGGTGTCTCCGACCCGATTGATCAACGTCAATCAGTTGGCTTTAAAGTCGATGGCTTTGGTTTAGCAATCAAACGTCCGGAAGCTATCTGTATCACCTACAGTATTCCGAGATTTGCTGAACTTGCTGCCCTCAGCACGAAAGCCATCTCCGGTGACTATACACTAATGGATGGCCGTACGCTTGACGATGGTGATGAAAACCACATCGCAACGGCTGGTCACCAAGTGTTGGAAGTCTCTGGTGTCAATGATCCTAATGTTGCAGCCAAGACCTATGCGGTTAATGGCAAGACTTCTTCCGGTGCCGATAATGTAATCGACAGCACACTCGAGGAAAACGAACTCGACAACGGTGGTAACGACCCTGAATCCAACGTTAAATAATTGAACACCTGTTAAATAGTTAAACACCTTGGCGGTGGTATAGGTCAAACCGCCTTTCCTAATAAAGGAGCATTGAACATGGCTCAGTATTTACGTACAATCGAAGTGCTGATCCAGCACCAGTGACTCCATAACTAAAAATTAACAGAAAGGAGGCAGCACTCAGATGGCAAACGACACATTTGACCTAACGTCCAAGTTAATCAAAGGTACGCAGGATCGAGAACGCCGGGCAATCATGAACGACAACAAGTTGTATCGTGAACACACTGTCAAGTATTCGATCTCGCCGCTCTATGCCAGGTATATCGGTGATACGATTACCATTGCATTCAATGGAAATTTTAAAAAGTTTCCTGTCAACGGTACCGAATTCTCTCTAACAGAGGGACACTACAACGCACTGATGAAATACTTGCATCACATTGACCGACAAATCCGTATATCCAAAACGAACGCCAAGTTCATGGATACTCAGACTACTGGCGATTTCAAGAGATTGTAATCGACAACACAAACACTATGTTATTACACGAATTGTTATGACATGGTGTTTTTTTATTGGTATAATGTTAGAGAGATGAGGAATTAAATTTGTGGCATTGTTATACCCACGTTTAGCACAAATACAAAATAGTTATCGCTTGTTGCCAGCAAACTATTACGCACGGCCGGCGATGCCGGTCTTTTATCGTGGACTTAATGGGTTTGGACAGGCCGGTCGCTTATCTTCCCAAAACTTTGAACAACAACTAAAACAATGGGCGGTCTCTCCGTTCTCCGTTAATAGTGACTCCTATATGGAGCGGATTCGCAAACAGTATGGGTATGAGGATAATGGCGCCTATGAAACCATGGGAACTATTGGTGGTATTGTTGGTGCTGGCGTTGGTGCATTATTAGGATCTGGATTTATTCAGTCTCCTTTCAAAGTTGGATTCCTTCAAAGTCCCATAAAAAAATTCAATATCTTTAAGGCCGACGCTTGGCAGAGTCCGTTTGTTAAACCTGAATGGCGAAATCCTTTTAATAAGGATTTTGATATCAAGACGTCACCAAAGCGTACATCAAGACATAACGTACTGTTCTCTGGTGCTAGCAAAGAAACATTAGAGGCTATAAAAAATAATCCAGATTTAGTAAAAGCGTATAATGATTCCATAGATACCGCTAATAAAGCAAAGAAGGCAAATAAGGCAGCCAAACAAGCCGCAAACAAGATAGCTAAAAACATTCGCGATCAAGCCAAACAATCTGGAATGCTAATTAAAAAGGCAGAAGATGCTGTTACTACCGCCACAAAAAACCTCGACGAAGCTAAAGCAAGTCTTGAAGCAGTTTTAAAAGCCAATCCTTCCAAACGTACTAAAGCATATCGGATTGCCAAACAAAACCTAGATGCAGCAACAGAAGCTGCCACGAAAGCTTCGGCAAGCTTAGACGCTATCAAAGCTACGGCTAAAAGCGAAGATATTTTAGATGCTGCAGAAACAGCGGCCAAAGCCCTACGAGCTGCAGATGCTGTTAAAGACGCCACCAATGCGGTTGAAGTGGCCACTGACGCCTTAAAGGCTGCAAACATCACAACCGACGCCACGAGAGCCGGCACCAAAATAGCTGGTAAAGCCACGGGTCTTCTGACTTGGGTTGGCCTTACGGCCGATACAGCAAGCCTTGCGTTCTCGGCTGTAGGTCTCAAACAAAGTATTGAGGCGGGCGATACTTTTAATACTGTCTTTAATTCAATAGCCCTCGGTGCTGATACATTGGCTGTTGTTGGAGACGTTTTAGAATTTATTCCTCCGTTAGCTCCAGCCGGCGCTATCATATCCATAATCGCTGGCGTCGTTTCCATTGGCGTCTCGGCACTTCAAGGATGGTTAGCAGGAGAAACTGTTGGACATTCATTAACTCCCGAAGGTGCAAAAGCACAACGTATGTTTGCTGAGAACTTATACGCTGGTATAATACAACGACCCATTTCTTCCGTTGTCACTTCATTGACTGTTTTCGGACTGCCGGCCGTTCTTGGTACCCTTTCGCGTATCGAATCAAAAAATATGTTCGGAAGAGCACTTTCAGGCGCGGGTACATTCCTTACTTCGAATGCCCTGGGAGTACAGGCTAGAGCCGCACTCTCAATGGGTGCCGTACAACTAGTATCTGGACTGACCGAAAAGCTTGATCAGAAACTACCATGGGCACCTGAGAATCCAGAAGATGTTAGTTTTGTTTCGGCTATTTCCTTGTACGGGGACATTAACGACAACCTGTTTGGTGCCACGCGAAACAAAGCGATTTTGTTGGGTCTGGTCAAAAATGATCCCAACGCTATGATTGAAGGTATTGCTCGCTCATGGGGCAATAGCGATAAGATGTATCACTCCATAACCTTTGATGATGTCCGTCAAGCGGCCGGGATTGAAGGTCCGCCAATTGTCAATTCATTTATTTCAATTCTTGGTGAAATCTTAATTGACCCACAAAACTTCACCGAAGCTGTTACGCATATTAGTCAAGAAAGATTCGTAGCTGATTTTGTTGATGCCGGATACCAAGTAATTAAAACAGCCGGTGTTGCCGCGATGACTTCAAAAGATCCAAACGTAACCAAGCTAGGAACACTGCTTGGGGATAAACAAGGACTATTCTATGGTATAGGCCCACAAGAAGCAAAACGAATATTATCCAGGCTTGTACGTCAAGTATTGGCGGATCCCCACAAGGATGCCTTGAAAGATGAATTTAATAAAATTGTTATTTCACTAGGTAAAGCCTCTAGACTGCAATTAGACGGAGCCGAAGTATTCGTATACGCCGACAAAATACGAGATCAATATGATGCATTACACACTCTTATCTCCGAAGGAATGGAAGGTAAATTCGGATCATGGATTGGTGTTACCGAACCCATTAAACAAACAGTTGCTAAGAATATCGAACAATATAAGAAAATTCTTGAAGACATTAAAGAAGGAAAGAAAAAATTAAGTGAAGATGAAACCAAGCTCAAAGAAGAAATGGCTGGCGCTATTTTAATCTTAAAAAGAACATATGGTAATAAACTAGATGATACCGCGATATTGAAAAAAGTTGTTGATGAATTAAACGTGGTCGTCAAACCAGAGCAACTGAAACGACTCTACGATACTTTTGCTGATTTAAAAATCCACGATGAGCTGGTAAATATGGCTTCCAGCACAATTGGATTTATTGCCAATCCAACACTGACCGTTGTAAAGTCAGTGTCTGGAATTATACGGAAACTCAATGAATGGTCCCGGTTACGCAATGTTGACAGAAAAAAAGCCGAACGGACAATTAAAGAACTTGAAGACTACCAAAAAGAAAAACACAAACTTGTATCTTCGAAAGAGTTAAAAGAAGCCCAAGCCCGCGGTAAAAACCATCTCGGTTATGAAACTGTAAACAGTATTCTTAAAGATGCAGAGAAAGAACCGGAAACTGTTAATGGCAGAAGTACCCAAGCGTTAGATAAAGAAACACAAGACATCATCAACCGACGTAAAGAGATCTACGACGAACAACAACGAGCTATTGCTGGAGCCAAAAAATCTGTTGAAGACAACAAGAACCTTTTAGAGGGTGACAAGACACTAACATCTTTAACTTATGATGTTACGTTTGAAGGCAATTCTACGGTAACTGTTTCTCAGAAAGCATTAGACAATAAAGATTCAGATATCCGAACAACAATTGACAACTTCGAAAAAGGTCTTACCGAAAAAGAGATTCAAGAAAAACTTGAACGAGACCTACATAGCCCATATGATGCACTTGCTAAAGAGGCCAAGAAATATAAGCAAACCAAAGATGCAATTCTTGCGTGGAAGTATCACACAAGCTATTTTGATACGCTTAAAGAAGTACAAAAATATCTAGAAACCGGTATTGCCGGATTAGATGTAGTCAATATAGAAGAGAACGAACAACTTATGTCTGTTCTTGTTTCCATGGGAATCATTAAACACTTCTATAATGCTAACCAAAAGATAACAGCTACCCAATATTATGAAAGAGCATATAAATGGTATGATGAACAACAAAAAGCAACCACTGTTCGTCTAGAAGAATTAGAAAAAGAAAAAGCTAAAGAGATTGAGCTTCGTGATAAGGCAACCACTAAAAAAGATAAGCTTGCTCATAATGCCGAGGTTCTTAAGATAGACAACTTGATCAACCCTATTAAACAAGCATTAAAGCAGTACGACGAAAATCTAAAAACATACGCAGAAAAGTTGAAGGAAGCCAAAGATCAAGACATTCTTGATAACAAGCCCATCAAACCATTACAAGGTAAAGCCAAAGAAGCAGCACTACGTCGACAACAAAAAAATATAACCAATATTGAACAATATAAAAACCAGCAAGAACAATTAAATAAAAATGATTCTGAATACAAAGCATTACAAACTAAAATAGATGATGCTTTGAAGTCTAATAAAGAAATTGACGAACAACTAAACCCAACCAAAAAACGAAAACCTCCCAAATACTTTACCGAAGATGGTCGCTACACTTGGAACGTTATCAACGATGATGAGAAACTTACTAACGTACAAAAACACCTTTTAAAGATTGGTATGTCTTTTGTTGTTGTTACTGAGGTAGACAATGAACTCAAGACCACTATCATTGAATCACCGGTAGAATTAAGAAAGTATATTCGTGAAGGAAAAAATGTTCAAATTGCTTATACGCGAACTGCAGCACACATCCTCAATGGAATCATTTTCAATACATTAAAAACTTCTCCACTAAGTCTAATCTTACGGGGAGCTTTACGACAATCCCCAGCCTTCACTAAAGAGTCGTGGGATAAGGCTTCTCGTGGTGAAAAGTTTAGGATGATTCGTGAGCACTTAAGTAAATTAGAACTTAGCCTAAACGAAGTTAAGGAAATCCTAGATGGTGGATTACTAAAAATATATCAAGAGCTTGAAAAATTCTTTACCCTACCTGCAGATAAACAAAGCGAGAAGCGCGTCAAACTACTTAGCATTAATGAAGTTAGTGAAGAGACTTTACGGAATGCGGCACTTACTGCACTTTATAATAATGAAAAAGCCCATGCCCCCGAATTCATTAAGTTTGCTTTACAAAAATTTGAAGATGCCGAGAAAGCTATTGATATCTTACTTAATGGTAAACATAAAAATGACCCGGAATTTTTTGAAGTACTCCAAGGCTTGATTCAACGAACCAATTCTAAGCTTTTACGGCTTCCCGCATTTGCCTATTTTAGTTCTATATATATGCCAAGCCCTGAAACCAGAAAAACAAAACTCAGTTTCTTTTTAAACCCGGACGCAACACAGGAGATATTTCCAATAGACCTTAATAAGAAGCAATATGGAAGACTCAAAAATAAAGACAAAGAAATTGAAGCCGCCAAAACAGCAGAAGAAGCCGTAAACATAATCATGGAACATCCCGATATGAAACGCCTGGCTAAACTTGTTGAAAATCAATATGAGTATATTATTCATGAAGCGACTCCTGACTATTATAAAGGAGACCTAGACCTACAAGAGGAGGTCTTTGACGCCAAAGAACAACGAGCTAAAGACAAGGCGGAGAATAAAAACAACACCGACACTATTGAACAACGGGTGTCTGATGAAGGAACAAAACGCATCAATATCTTCAATGATATCGATATTGATAATATTGACACAATATCTGGACTGGACCTTTTTAACTCAGACTTATTCTTTGAGCTTCCCTGGGTCAAAGCAATTGTAGCCAAGTATGGAGATGTAAAAGGTAATGACAATTTAAAAAAAGAAATTAAAGATCACTTCCTTGTTTATGTTCTTAAAGGAAAACTGCGAGAGATAAACGTTGGAAACCTGCCGTTCTCTTTACGACCAACGGGATTCTTTAATCATGATGCCAAGGATGCCAGCGAGATCACCAGCTATTTTGCTGTATTACAAAAGCATAACCGAGCATCCCATGAACATAAAATGCTGCTAGAGAAATTAGCAAAGTACTTAGCAGAACTTGTTGAAAAGAAAGTTATTTCAATTGATAAAGCTAGACTTATCTCAGTCACTAAGTTTAAAGGTGAAAGTGATTTTGATAACCTCGTCAGATCTATCGTAGAAACCTATATGAAAGACACCAGAGCCGGTGACAAGTATATTAAAGTTACCGTGTTAATTGACCCTAAACAAAAAAATGTCCATAGATTATTGACCTACTTTTATAAAGAGTCTGTGAGTGAAGCCGTTGTTGACTATCTCAATGATGCTACAAACAAAGACATCCTAGCCTCCTTAGGAATCCTCCCGGACCAAGATGGAAAATATAGCAAGCAAGATCTTGCAAGATTGATCGAAATTTTAACAGAACAGTTAAAATCCACGGCCACAGTAAGTAGTGCTATTATTGATGACGAAACAAAGAAGAACCTCGCACCTAAGTACAACCAGGAAATTACAGATCAAATATTAAAAGCACGCACAAAAATATTTAATGCAGCCGCGCTTGCTTTTAAATCCAAGATGAAGAAAATACAAATACTCTCCGGTCTACGAACCGTCATGTCCGTCGGTACCAGTTTGCGCGTATTCGAACAACAAGATGTCCGTAATCTAAATCCCCGCTATTACACACTTGGACAAGACGTCGCCGTTAAACTTGTTTTAAACGACCCACGTATGCTTAAATTGCTTCATGCCATCATTAAATTTGGAGACGTCTCGGATTTTGAAGATGAAGACAAACGTCCCGATTATGGTGATATCGGTCTATTCACAGCCCTGCACATCTTACAAAAATATATAAATGTTGACCGCAGTTATAAACGTGCGCTCAAGATTGCTAACGTTGAAAGCATCGAAATAGATCCCAAAACTAATACTACCGTATTCAAAATTAGTGGCGAAAAATACAGCATGTTTGATTTGCTGTTCCTTTACAATATAAATATCGAAACGATTACAGAAACAATGACCGCCATAGCCAAAAAGGATGGTTCCAATCAAGTTGCTATGGATGCTATTTTAGATAAACTCACAATCATCCGTGCTGAATATGATTCTTTATTAGATACCTGGGGTAGTATCCTCTCTCATAATACGTTTGATATGTCCAAAGAAGACTATATCAATCGATATAAAAAAGACAATTCTAAAAAAGCTATCCGTGCAGCAACAGAAGAATATGAACTCTTAACCGATTTCAATACGACCGCGCTATATAATCAATTAATGCTGAACGCAACATTCAATGATGCTGGTGGGTTCTATTATGATGCCCAGCGAAATCGAATTGATAAGAAAGATAACAACGACCTATTTACACACCTATATAATCAAGATTTATACGATATCTATAGTGAGGCAGAAGCAGCGATTCATAAAAAACAATATATATTCAAATTTAAAACAAAAGACGTAACAGCGACAACAGTCGAAGAGATGTTTTTATTGCGTCTCTTGCAAGCATGTGAAGATGGAAAGATAAAAAAATCAGAACGAGACTACGTTCTGAACAATGTGTTCTTCTATGATCATGACGTCAAAGTTGTTGCTGGCGCCGCAGGCATTACTCAAATTGAATACATGGAAGATGCTGCCGAGAAGATGGAGAAAGCGATTAAACAAAAAACCGCATACATGAAAACTGCCGAAGATCCAGCCAAAGTCCAAAAACAAATTACTAAAGCTAAACTAGAACTAAAGGCATTAAATAAAGACATCGAACAGTACAAAAAGATTTTAGAGAATATTGATCACGGTGAAACCAAAGCTGACCTACTAGCATATATCGTTTCTTTAGATGGGGACGAAATCTTAAAAATATTTAACAACATAGTGCGTACCTCCGATACTTCCAAGTATGTTATTGCCCACGAAAAAAATGACACCAGCAAATTTTATATTGTCGAACGCGTAAATGCTGCCGGGGAATCCAATGTTGATGATAGCAACAATAAAGGTTTGCCTGCTCATAATCTCTATATTGGAAAATTTATCCTAGAACAAAACGACGATGACTTAAATCGTTTTTATACCGAGGAAATAAAAGACGATCCTAAATGGCAGTCTTATTTTGGTAGTCGTCCTTACACCCTAGCTGCCGCGTCTTCATTTGGTTTAGTAATTATTATTGATGACAAAATGAAAATAAACCAACGGACACGTAATGAGTTATATAAAGCACTTCCCAAGTATGACACCAAGTCTAAACCACAACGGCTATATTTCCTGACACAAAAACAATATGACGAAATCCAGAAAATGAAAAAGAGCGGGAAGTATATCCACTCATTTGATTATATTGCTCAAAAAGACAACGGGCAAATTAAGGGTCGCGTGCTAAATATCATCAACGTAAAGGGTAAAATGGTGCGTACCAAAGCGTATATTGCGGATTTAATAAAGATTGGAAACGCTGAAATATTATCTAAAAATGTAGACAGCAAAAAGCATATCGATGACACTGTTAAAAAACTAAAACAATATAGTTATCTCTCTGACATGCGCATTGTTGTACATCAATCAGCTGTAAGTAGCACTCCATTTCAATTAACACCCAACTTTAAAATGCTCTATCATGATGCACATATCATGGAAGCTTTCATTACATACATTAATACAATTGATCCGACAAACAAACTGATATCCTACAACCTGCAACGTGTTATTGGAAGCATGTTCTTTAAGAATGAATTCATTAAGAACAAGCCAGACGGAACTAAAGTCAAGCTTACTAAAGCTCTGCTTCTCCAGTCGGTTAAAGAAACCAATATTAAACTTCAACTTGAAGAAAAAAAGATCAATGGTGTCCCTTTGATCGATCTTATTCTTTTAGCTCTCAATGACTTACAGGAAAAGTATGGTACCAGAACAGATCTAGACTTCAAGTACTCTCGCATATTATCTGAAGATTTTATATCAAACATCAGCAGACTCCAAGGACTCGTATTAAATGCCTTCAAGTCTTTATCAAAATCCTATAACACTAACATGGCTATGATCCTTCCAGTACTTCGTACAGCAATGAATAAAAATTATATCTTAACGCACACCCCGGAAGAAATCAGGGACGTCGATAATTATATTCTAAGTGCTACTGGAGATATAACGCACACGGTGCAGACCAACGATACCGGTGAAAAATATTATGTTCCAATCGAGGCTATACTTTATCCAACTGATAGAACAACTGATGAAGATTATGAGATACAAAAAAACATAGTCGATGATCTTATTAATTTCCTAGGAAAGAAGCGGATTGACACTGAGCATGGTGTAAATTATGAACGAACAAATGAAAACATCCTTCTCGGGGATCTCACATATATAAATAAAGAACACTACAATCGTACCAAACGTATCAACAGCGCCCGTCGTAGCAAAGAAAAAGCTGCCCGACTTAATTTAAAACGCTATCATGCCCTAAATAAAGAATATGCTCTCGAACCTGGTTTCGACAAAGATTATTTTCGTTTAACATCTCGTTCGAAAAAATTTGTGCCAACACAATTTGGAAATATTGACTATACCAAATTTGATCGTACAGCCTCTGAAGCCCTCCATGAGATATATCGTCAAATTTTTGCGTCAGATCAATTTAAAGCCAAACAACAGGAAGAACAACGTCTTATAGAACAAATTAAAGCATTACCTCAGGATAAAGAAAATCTTACAAAAAGACAAAGTCTATATCGACAATTAAAATCTCTTAGAGAAAAAATATATCCGTTAGGCATTCCTTATAAAATAAGTGACAGCGAAGATTTTCATATACAACTAGTCAACACGATATTCAAACTAATGCTAGATCGTATTAACAGCGAGAAGTTTTTACCAGAGGGTGAAAAAGTATATGACCTCGTAAGTCTATTTGGTGGTTCAAATAAAGATCTCATAAACAAGCTCATGTCGGAGTTTTATAAAAAGACCAAAAACAGAACAGCACTTACACAATACGATCAAAACTATCGTATCGTTCCTACCGGGCTTGATCCAACTGGCAACGAAGTTCTATATGAAACTATAGAAAACCATTACTTAAACCAGTTCTTGTTTCTCATACAATATACTACCAAAGAAAATACTCAGTCTGTCGTTGATTCTATAGGCAGTGCATTTGATGAAGTGGAAAACCAGTTATTCTATTCTGGTTATGAGCCTCTTAAAGAAATTGAAAAAACAGAATCAGAAAAAGCTTTAGAAGCTGAAGCTGATGAAATCATTGAGCACCATAATGACCTCCGTGACTTTTTAGTATCGCTTGATGACAAAGACAGACAAGAGTATTTGTGGATACTCCACGCCTTTATCTATAACACCAAAGGCGCCGACCCAGAAAAATATGGACTTAAGATTACCGAAGACGGAACCGTAGAAACACATACACATCCATATACCAATAAAATATTGTACGGTCTTTTAAAAAAACAAGCGGCGGTAAAACACCAAGAGTTCGCAAGTGTTTATGATGTCTTTAAAAAAGTAGGATTACCTGTTTTAAACGATTCTCCAGAATTTAAGAAATACTTACTTGAAAACTACTTCGGTTTAAAAGACCCATCCAAACCACAAATACAACTACTTAAATATCTTGGACTTACTGGAAGTCGTATCAAAGATATTTTATATGACCAAAGTATTACGACAGTACAAGAACTTATCTACCGATTATCATATGAGATAAAAGATAAAAATCATATGTTTGCCCTTGTTGTTATTATGAACATGGTTAAAAAAGATTATATTCGGAAGGTAGTATTTAAAGGACAACGATGGAGTTGGGATAGCGCGGAAGAACGAATAAACAAAAATCGCTTGAAAGAAAACGTCCAAGCCGCCGAGATGCTCGACGATACACACGTGTTTGACAAACACAGCGCCTTCGGAAACTCTTTAACAGAAAACATCAACGAAAGTGCCGCCTTCATTTTTAGACATCTAGGATTTGTTAAAGACAAAAATATATTGCTTGGTTCAATTATTCCTCCAGAAGACGATTTTGGTGAAAAATTTGATGTCGAGGCCACATTCGTAACTACTGCAGAAAACCATGCAGTATCCGAAATAAAAACAATACTGACTGAACGATATCAAACATTATTTAAACCACGCACAAGTATTAGTGCATACACAGAACAAATCTTCAAGTATAACGAAGCATTTGGCAATCCATCACTAGATGCTTATAGTGAATATGGGGCATCTTCAGTTGATGCGGCAGATGGTCCTTACGAAACATATAACAAATTACGTCATTTATTTACAAGTTGTATGTTTCCATTGTTAGAAGATCCTAATGATAATCTCTTCGTGCGAATGCTGGACATTACAACTGCGTTCCAAGCATTAAAAGCAAACCCGGTGTTACTTCAATCCTACCGAGAACGCTATGCTTTTACAGTGCAGACCATCAAAGATGACAAACAGATTACTAAACACACTGAAGCGGTGGCCGCATTAGAAGAATATTTTGCCAAACATTCGTACCTCCAGCAAGCACAAAAAGCATTTTTTGAGTCTGTATTTGGATATATCCTACAAAACCGATATCAACGGATCACCTTAAAAAGTGATGAAGCAGTTGCCGCATTCGAAAATAAATTCAAAGAATATATTGAAAGATATACAACAGCTGACAACCGCAATAAAACACGTCGTTATGCCAGCATTGCTTATACCTTGGCGCCTTCTCAGGATAAAGAAAGTATTTCAAGGATTATTTACGGTAAAGAATTTAGCGAACTCAAACGCACACAACAACGATTAATCGAAGATGCCGTCGACTTACATCGTGTTATGAATGCGGGACTAGAGTTTGATACCAGCAGAAGCTATGATAACCACGTGCTTGCGGCCATGGAAACACATGCACTAATTTCACAAAGCGAAACAGAACCAAGTATAAACTGGGCTAAAACCAACAAAGAATATGTGGAGCTAACCACATCGTTAAAAGAATTACGTGACGACCTTTTCGTGTTATATCAAAACAATGTAAGTAAACAACTTCCTAAGGATGATTCAGGAAGAACGATTCGTAGCAATACTTCAAAAGAATCTGATTTCGAAATCATGGATAATAATGTTCAACAAAAAGCAATACAACTAGAAAAGGAAATTGAGACTAAACAACAACTACTCCTCAATGCTGAAGAAGCATTACGTTTAGCCACGATGAAACTTGTGGACTTACATCGCGAAGCGTTGATCAAACTTGTTGATGATAATCCCGAGCTTCTCAACAACGCCCTCATTGAGTCTGAAAAAAAATATACGGACGAACTTGAAGTGGCCAATGAAGAACTAAGAAAACTCAAAAAACCATCTAAACAATACAATCAACAATTCTTAGAAGAAGTCGATAAAATTATTGAAGCACATAAATTTATTGATGATCTAAATGACTCTGGTGAGTATGAGATTTTTGACATGACACGAAGCTTAATAAATACCTCCCCTGTCAATGAGGAACATTCGACATTAGAATATGTATACAAGGAATATAAAACATTCTTTGCCGGTAAAAATACCAATACTTTTACTAAAGAAACAATCGACACACAAGACAAGTTTAATACGTGGTATGAATCTATCCTACAAAAATTTAAAGATTACGATGATTTCATGGCTAAGTATAAACAAAAAATATTTGTAAACGAACAAGGAAGAAAATTCCACTCTTTTTACAAAACCTATGAGTCATTTATTAAAAAGTATGACAAACAGATTAGAATAATTGAAGGTATCAAACGAAGATACAACTTATATGAACCAAAAACATCGGCAGATTACACAGAAGAAGCCAAAATAAAAATCGCTAAAGCCTATATTGCAGAGATTCAAACACAGCTTGTTAACGATAACAAACAGGCGATGAAGGATTTCTATAACAAGCAGCTACCCGACGATTTGACAGAATCACAAATTGCTTCTGCTGAAGTAAAAATACAGAAACAGCTGGATAAAAATCGAGCCGCCTATAATGATACCTACATGCCAATCATAAACCACAATGGTATCGTTGGAGTTAAAAAAGACAAAATCCAACAAGCTGTTCAAGAAAAAATTACTGATTATCGGAACCTCCTAACCAGCAACAACGAAAATGTCATCAAGTTATTTGCAAGCGACAGTCCGAACAACGAACCATTATTGTTTTTAAATGTATCTAAAACCAGTGCTGAGATTGCCAAACAAATCAAAGCATATGAACAAGGCGAGTATGACTATGTTGTGACACGTACTGTGGAATTGCTAAACCAAGATCCACCCAATCTATCACCTAAGGAAAAACAACAGAATATTTCCAAGTATAATAAACAAGCTCGCAAAGAATTCAAAAACAATGAAATAGAACGAGCAAAGAAAAGGCAAGAAAAATATGTATCCGGCGAACCATTAGCCGATGACGACTATTCAATCTCAACACAACGGCAAAAAGTTTTAAACAACTACCTAGACAATAAACTAAAAGAGGACCAAGAAGAAAACGGACGAAAAATACCGGCTCCTTATATCTTTACTTTGACACAAACCGAAATTACACGCCAAGAAGATGTACGACGTCGTGTTTTGAAAAAAGCATTTTCTGATGCTTACAAAGCCGGTCTTACTAAAGATACTAAAGAACGAAACGCATTTATTGGTGAGGTCCTTGCTGATTACGTATCCAAACATCCTGAAGATAAACTTGTTGGATATTCAGAGAAGGATTTAAAGAAAGCTCTACGAGCACGCAAAAAGGCCCTTGAGCAATACAAGCGTGAACTCGTTGACAAAGATGATGACCTGGTGTCCATTGAAGATACGCTTGCAAAAGAGTTTGGTCTAATGATGATTGAGATTCTTCAAAAAGAATCTGGCCGAGCATTTTCGCCAGAAGAAAAAGAAGAACATCGGCAATACTATAAAACACAAACAGACAATCGTACATTAACGGAAATGATTTCTTATATCGAGAATGTCTTAGTGCGTCACTGTACCTACGATACCCGGTATGAATACCAAGATAATATCAAGGACAGCTCGGTACAAAAACGATATGCTATCTTTCTATTAAACCGCTTTAATAAAAACGTACAAGTAGAAAAACTTGAAAGTCGAATCTCACAGCTGGAGTTTGCTAATAAGGGTTTAAATTATGTTCTAAAATATGAAGAACACAATGAAGAGTTATTAAAAACACTTCAGGCCAAAAGGCAAAGTAAAGATGCTATCAGTCAAGAAGACAAAATAATGAAATCTATGCGTCGACTTATCGATGATACTGATTTTAAATTAACAGGACTTACTGATACAGCCCTTCCGGCATTCCTAGACTATCTCATGACACTTGGATCATTCCGTGGCACAGATGAAACAAAATTGCTTAGTACAGATATCAAGAACAAAAAACAAAATCGCGATGATACTAAACAAGTCGTAGATGAACTTGAGCAACAGTATAAAAACGTTCTCAGGTATCTTACCATACGATCGGATGAACTGCCCAAAATAGAGAATACGATAAAGATTACTCTCGAACGATTATATAAAATCCAAGAGGAAGTCAAACAAGGTAAATTAAAACTTGATGGTCGCTTTGACGATAGCAACCTTGGAACTTATAAAAACCTACATAAAGATGAAATTTTTGGTTTGTCTGATAACCAAATCCTTGAACAAATTGTTGACAAGATCATCGATCATTTAGATGAAGGTAGTAATCGGGATGAAAAAAAGAAAATAGTAATGGACTTCTTAAAACAGGATTCCGTAGACCCCGATAATCCCATTGCTTTACATAATTCAAAAATCGACGTGATGGTTGCATGGCTAAATTATATTGCACAATCTAAAAAATATGGCACGGCCATTGCAAAAACAGCGTCTTCCTTTGATATGGAAACTATTCCAGATATGTTTGGCAATGCCACACCATATCAAATGACGATGCTTACGCATAGAACTACAGACAAAGGTGAACTTAAAGTTTCGCTATATAATGTCTTTATTAACAACGCAACCTTCTTTGACGTACAAATGGATGATAAAGGCAAACCTCTTATCGACCGCATCACAAATCGAGACATACCTAATGACGAACTTAAACGGTTCTACGCCCAACAACGACGAATCCTTGGTAAGCTTTATCCCAACAAAACAGAAGATGAACTAAATCAGATAACCTATGAACAGATTCAAAAAATTAAAAACATTAAAAATGATGTCTCTAAAATCATACCTTTTATAAATACACTACTTGCTCCGCCAAATAAAGACCACCAAATCATTACACACTTTGGTGATAAATTTGACCTTCCCGTATTTATAAATTTCTTAGAGAACTATGCTTCACGTATTCTTCCTAATATCTATTATCAAGAAATGAAATCTCAATTAAACAAAAATTATGAAGAACAAGTTGAACAAAGATTCACAGAATCTGGATTAGCAGAACTTTCAGAACTTCAGTATTCTCAAGAAATAATTAAAGAGTATCGTGATGAGCACCAAAGATTTTTAGCCAAAGCACAAGATCCAGATAGCGTTTTAAGTGATGAAGAGATCAGGGCGTGGGATGCACTTACTAAAAAGATTTATCTGGCACAAATATCGGCCGACATTACTAATCTTGAGATCGAACAAGGTATTATTTTTGATGAAGACTTAAAACGGCAGCTTTTTACAGACCCCGATTCCGTCGTTGCCAAACTTCAACATAAGATATTCGAATTCGTTGAACTTGATAGCGTCTCCGGGAAACAACGCCGTGCAACAATCGTTGCGGAAATTACAACACAATTCACAAAAGCCTTCGGGCGCACTTTAACGCTGGAAGAATCAAACAAACTTTCAGAGTTTGTTACAACGATGATCAATAACATTGAGACCGATTATAAAAATGTATTAAACAACCGGAACTTACTAGAAGATACCCCGGGAACACATGAGACACTCAAATCTAAGGTACTAACAAAGGCTAAAAAAGAGATCAAATCAGAAGAGAACCAAGAAAATTTTATGGGTTCTATTATTTCCTCTAAGATTGAAGAAGCAAAGGCACTTAGAGAGGTTATCAAATTCCTTCAAAAAACAAACCTTACGCCACAGGATATAGTTAGCTATTATGAGCATCAAGAATCCGAACTTAATTTGGCTATTGACGAACTTAAAGGTAATCTTGACACATTAAAAAAGGCCGTTGTGAATAAAAATAAAGGAATTAACACCCTATTAAAAGGTATCTCAAAGCTTGCTGAGAAACTACAAACTAGGCTTAAACATCAAAAGTACCTAGCGACAACAGCAATCACCACATATAAACAACAAACAATTGAACAAATGCAAGCACGCATCTCTATGCAGTTCTCAACGGGACTACAACGACGAGCTGTCCAATCAGCATTTGACGAATTATTAAAAACAGTCAGCACCATTCAACAGTTAATCACTGATATAGTCAGCTCGGCAACTCTTGAGAATAAAACTATTGAACAAAAATTAATGGAGTTAGGATATCAAGGGGCTGCTTTAAAAGTACACACCGAGGCTGAACGGTTAGATCTACTAGCAACTTATAAAGCACAAGAAACAAAGTTAATCGATCTCTCGAACAGCATCTATGACCAAGATAAAACCAAAGACGGTACATTAGCCAAATCATTATCAGATATTTTAAACAAAATAAAACTCAGATATCGTGATGAGATTACAAAAACCCTGTATACACTGAACCAATATCTAAATAACCCCGAGTTCAAAAAATTGATTGAAGAACAAAATACGCCAGATTACTCCTTTACAGATGCAGATATTACCGAAGCGCTCTCCGGTCGTTTTGATACGATCTATAGGATGCTTAGAAATAAACTAAAATCTACGGGCTGGTCTAAAGAGAAAAAGGAAGAAGTACGTTCCAACTATATGTTCAAGGAACTCCTTGAACTGTTACATCCAGACAATAATATTCAGCAATCACTACGTCTTCTATTTACAGACGATGACAGCGTTTTATATTCTAGCAACTTCAGAAACATTTTAGATCTGGCCATCAAACAAGAACTCATGATGTTAACGCAAAACATCAAATACTTAGAAAATCCTAATGTAATAAACCGTCCTATTGCAGTAGCCAAAGATGCAGCCACAATCGACAAAATAATACTTGCGCTATTCACACAAGTTGACATGCTCGATAAAGTAAATACAGAAATAAACCGAACTGATTTATTCAACATCATGGCGGGTGTCGGAAAACAAATTGAAGACTATAAAGATTATGATGCCTTAGAGGAAGTTGCAAAAGAAACATTATCAGATGAAGAGGTGTCAAAGCTTCTTAGTTCTGACGAACTAAAAGAATGGTCCGATACAGGAGTTCCTATTAGAGGATACGTTAATGTACTCCGTGGATCAGACAAATGGGCACGTGTACTCAGAAGTGGTTATATGGATAAAAACCATGAAGTGCCTTTTGTCTACCGTACCGAAAACCTGGAGTATAGTCTAGAAGGTGAGGAACGCACACGCATTACTTTTGGAACCTATGATAAAGAAAATCATGTCTATCAATCGCTATGGATTTACGACAATGAACCATCCAAGGTACATTTCAATCTAAGTTATACTTATCGCACCTTTGATAATATTCTCAATGCCAAAACAATAAACATCACGTCGTGGAGAACAAACCAAAAAGGTTCAGAATTTTTTGATACCGAAAAATTTATAAAAAATTTCTATTGGAAACCTAAAACAAAATATTCTAAATACAGTCCAGCAGTTCCTGGACTAGACCAGAAGTTTATTATGAAAGATAATAATGGTCAAGACGCCAGTCTCAATAGCATCATTGCACTGCTAACCTTTTACAATAAAAACCAACATATTTTTACTGGTGACATTGATAAAAATGATACCGATGCTCTTGAAGATGCTATCCAAACACTAAGGAAACAATCCTTTCATGATCGAGACCTCCCGATAAGTGCCCTTGAATTCGTTAATATGTCCGAATCATTACGGTCCAAGTTCATTGATTACTTAGATCTCTTGGATGTCTCTACTAAAGGAAAGAAACCAATCAACCCGGTCAAAGCATACATAGGGATTTCACAAAAACTACTTGGAAAACACAACGCACTTATTCCAGGCAAAATCCTGGACATGGTTCATGAAGATTTTTCTAAAACATATCTCTTAACGTATGATGATGAAACTTTGTCTAAAGAACAGATTGACCTGTTACGCTCCTCTGAAGGTAGCGCTGGTTCTTCAAATCATAAGTTTAACATTCTATCCACCGATTTATTGTTCACACAAAACACATCTGCCTTAAGATCGATACTATCTTATGAACGCTTATTTGCAACATTTTCAACTCTAGGAATCTTAAACAAATTATATAAACTAGAGAAAACAACAGTAGCCGAGACATTAACTGATGTACTCGAAAAGCATCTCAAGGATGATGACTTTAAAGATCCGATTTACAAGGAACTCTTCATTAAAAAGTATTATGATACATCAACTAAGACGCTTAAAAACATAGAAATATTCACGCCGAATGTCGTAAGTGAAGACATGTATGAAAAATATAAACGTGATATATTCCACAAAACGGGTGCCAATGTAGTCGTGGCGTTTGTTGATGATCCGAATGCTCTTGAAGATACAGTATATGTTGACGGCAACACCGCAAGAGCACTAGGACTTAAAGAAGGAAATAAAATTTGGCTTGGTCTTTATGGTTATAAGGGGGCTTCCAAATATGACAAGCCCTCTAAAGTTAGTGTTCAAGAAGGCTTAAAAGAACAATATGGTGCCTCATTTATTGCCAGTGCATCGTCAGTGGTCAAGAGATCTGCTTATGGTGCGCCCTTAGAAATGGCTTTCAATGTTATCGGCAGATACCTTGGCTCACCCGACATCCAAAAACTTGGAGATAAGATATTAGTCGATGGTAGCCAAGCTCATCAAAAAGAACTTAATGACCTTTTAAAGACGGAACAAATAACAGAAGAAGCCTTAATGCTGCTAGCAAGAAATAAATCTAAAGTGTTGGGTGCCTTCGGGAACGACGAGCATTTTCGTTCTGGCAAAGTAGTTTTATCCGCAAGCATTGACTACGAGAATGATCAAACCTACGGACTCGTAAATATTTTTGGCAAAACAGCAACCAATGATCTATCAAATGACTTTGACTATAGCAACAACTGGTTTACTTTAATCCGCGGCAAACGCTTTGATAAAGACGGTTACTCAGTAAGTAAACAAATCGGCAATACAAAATCTAATAATGAATATGTTGCCTATAAAAATGACTATGATATTCTACGTGGAACTCTTTACATAAGACTAGACTCTGAACATGCTGCTGACCACATGCAAACCGGCGTAGAGTTTGATGAATATGGTGAACTCACCTACGCACAAACGGATATCAAAGGTAATCCACGTTCAGGTCCAGTTGTTTCTCCATCAGTCATCAACGCCTTAATTGGTAAAAATGGTGCTGACTGGTTTGAAGCATTCGCTGCTGAAACCAAAGACCTATATGCCAAACTTAAAAATGGCACAGATATAAAATACTCAGCCGCAAACACAATTAAGTTATATGCTGACGTTTTAAATAATGGTATCGAGTATATCTTAAATAATCCGGAGTATGGAGTACGCAAAGGAACTAGTCTTGAGTTTAATGAACAAGCAACAGTACAAAATTTAGAGGCATTCCTGCCCAAAGATTTACTTAAATATGCCATAGAATATATGAGCAAATATAAATTACGAAACAACGCGGCATTCATAAACGGCCAAAAATATTTTGATTATGAACTACGGCTCATTAATAAAAAATCTAAACAATATGTTCTTAACAATATTGAAGGTCTTAAGGGCATGCAATATACATCATTGTTTAAGAATCAAGAAGGCGTGCGTGCACAGACCGTAGCTAATATTGATTTAGGGCTTGGTGAAATTACTTTACCTGAAAACCAATGGAATACCATGACGTTAACTAAAGGAAGAAAATGGTTGCAAAAAGAACTAGCTGGAACTCCCACGTTTACAGAAAAACAATGGGCAAACATCGTGCTAGGTTTTAACAAAATCATAGCCCCCGAGGTTGATAGTAACAACGAACTTGTATTAATTAATGGTAAACAAAATATTATTATTACAAATGTTTTACAATTTGCCTCTAATAAAAACAACAATTTATATTTGAAAGTTGATCCTGGAATTACAGATGCTAAAGAATTAAAACAAGCTAAGGATAAGTTAATAAAACAATACGTTGATTACCTCAACCATAATGGTATTTTAAAGGATACATATACAATCAAGGACAATGTTGCCGGATCGCCCAACCAAATTGAAATCAAGTTTACAAAAAAACAAAGATCATTTGGATATGTTATGGCTTTCCGTAACCCAGTTCAAGCAACCAACGCTACTCCAATATTAAAAGTAGTCGGTTTTAATAATCATGCTGCCGCTGAAATGAACTCTTATTATTATGGTCTCGTTGGTGGCGATAATGACGGTGATACTGCCGGTTTTGTTGCACTTGATTTGGATCAACTTAATATCCTAGCCCCAGAAGATAAAACAAATGGCACACGACGTGGTCTTGACGCAACCAATCCAATTTTCTACGATAATGGTTATATCGCTAAGGTAAACAAAGACTTAGAATTTGCTCCAAAACCAGTCTTGATAAACAACATTGATATTCGCTATGGTGCCGTAGGCAAAGGTACTTTTGGTGTCGCCCGTGAAAGAAGTTTCAATCGATATACCTGGTTTGAAATATATAAACTTGGATTTGGTGATCGAATAATAAACTATATTAAAAACGATATGCCCACTCCAACAGACATCGACTTTTCATGGATAGATCTAAAGAAGCCGAACGCCACACCTAGAGACATTGCCTACCAAAAAATGTACGCCAATGTCATCATCAGGATGCTTAGCGGTGGTGTTAATAAATTAACCGGACACGAAGCCCTTAACGTACACGGTATTATTTTTGACGAGAAAAAAATTGTAGATGAAATAAATGCGGAAAAAAATAAAACCGAAAAAGAAAAAATCTATTTAAAATATGTGTCAGAGATTTATGAAAAATATGCTGAAGACATTAAGAAGTATTATACATTTGATGTACTCATGACGAGAACAATTGAAGATCCAAACTACAAATATGCTATTGATACGACACAGTTCTTAAGCCCAACTGGAGCCGAGATTAAATATAATCAACGGCACTTATCCACCGCCGAAAAAGAAAGAATCAAAAACCTTACGGAAAAGGTATTGCTTCGCTCGACGGATGAAAAGGATATGTCACTAAAACAAAAAATCGTATTTAATACTATTTACAACAAGCTGTTACAAAATACAATCACGCGTATTCAAGAATCCAAGCTAGGCATTAACGAGTTTGGTGGTGCCCGCAAAAATGAATACAGCGCGTCCATCATTGCTACGATGGAAGAAATTAACAGAGACCCTGATGGAAAAATATGGGAATCCTTTAAAGAAAAAGATGGTGCTCGATTAGTAACACCACATAGCATTGCCGAAAATTTATTTACCGACGCCTTCTTTAAAAACCTACATCAAGAAGTAGCTAAAGTAAACACTGTAGAAGCATTCATTGCCAGGGCTACTCCACAAGTTGTTGCTCAACATCAACAAACTTTTGGAACAGAACTGAAGGATGTTTTAACACTTATCTATGAGCAGTACCGAAATAGAAATCAAGCCATCAAAGAACTTACGTCCTTTGGTAATGCCTGGAAATATATTGATAATGAAGAACGCGCTGCCGACGAAATCCGAAAACATTTTAGTCGTCCATCTAATAAATTATCTAATCCTTTCATAAGAGCAATGCTAAACCGATTTGCTATTGGAGACAGAAGAATAACTAAAATAGATAAAGAAATACTTAGAATGATTTACTTCGGATCCAACCGAAAAGTTTTCAAATCATTCGTAGATTCACTCAACTCTAACGCTGCATTTGCTGATATGGTCAACTTATTAGCAGACCAATATATCAACCAACAACTCATCACCAGAAATAGAAATAAAGAAATGTCGGCAGATGCTGATGGAATTATCGCATTAGCTAAGCACGGTGGTGCAGACACCGACATCGTTCAATATGGATATAACTATACATCTAGAATCAAAAATGTTTTAAATGAGCATACCATTAGATTAATTTCAATCGAAGAGGATTCAAAAGACTTCTTATTCACCTTGGCAATGTCCAAAGAACCTTTCAAAAAATATGAAATAACCATAGAAGATCCAGATTTAGAAAAATTAAAAGACGAGCTTGAAGATGAACTTGGTAGAGACAGGGGTGAACAACTTCTAGATTACTATTCTGACCAGAATAAAGCAGAAAACAATCTAGAAAAACTAATTAAACACGCTATAAAAGTTGACCTGCTGGGAAGTGTCATTGTTCCAGATAGTGTCTTAAGCATTATTCAAAGAAACTTACTGTTGATTATGCAAGGATTTAACAACGCAATTAGACCTTCTGGAAAATTTGATTTCATTCACGAACTACAAGACCAAGACTTCTTAGACGCAATTGAGGCCATGCTTGCTTTTAATATTCCTGCTTACCGTGTTAAAAAATTCCTGGACCGAGCCTATAGTATTTTTAGAGCAGTCAATAGTATTTATTTCAATTCACACGCAAAAAATCTACCAATGAATGTCAATGAATATATTGACGCAAGTAGAGGTCTTTATGAATTCTTGACCTATCTTTATTCCAAACAAAATAAAGCCGACCTTGAAAATGAATATAAAGAATACCCATCATTCTTGACATTTATTTTAAGCTTATCTGATCTTGATCCAGGATTAATGCAAATGGATCCGGAGACGCATACGATAACCCGATTAAATGTGCAGACCTATAAGCCTGAATCCTACATCAAGGGTACAGACTTCCTGCAACAAGAAATGTCTGGTATGGCTAATACAGTAGGGTTGCGTTGGGATCCCATAAAGGAACAAACTCATGATGTAATAGATCCCGCAATAGCCCGTTTGCTCAGTTCAATTGGTGTGCCGGCTGGACTATCAGTTCGTGATGAAGAGCAACTATCGAATCTAATTAAAGAGCTTGATCTGACCGTTTCTGAAGGAGTCACATCTTTTAAAGATGACCTCTTTAATTTATTATCCGATTATTTGACTCAAAGAAACATTTACACAATTAAGAAAAAAGATTTACAAGATCAAGAAGACGCAACTGGAATGACCGAGCGAGAAATTGAAGTCAGCATTGCTTTAAAATATGTGTTCTTCTATAGTCGGATTAAGAAACAAATCGAAGACATTACTTCTAAATATCATAATGTTAAACAACTTAAAGATGAAATCAAAAAACTCGAACACGAAATAGATTTAAAGGAATCCTTACGACGGGCTTATAAACAAGTACTTCAAAACAATACTATCAGATCAAAGTGGTTTGCTAGAAATACTAATCCAGATATTTTAATTCCTGAGCTTAACGCCAAAATAAAAGAGTTGGAAGACACAGCCGAAAAATATAAACGGCAAGTTTTAAACCAGCAATTTAATAGACATCTAAAACAAGGAGCCATCTTACTTCGTACCGATGATAATCGTGGGTTGTTTGATTTAAGAAGCAATACACCTAGATTCATTTCCGAGGGCCCGAATATATTCGAACAAAAAAATCTTCGTAAAATTCAAGATCATAATTTACTAAATATGGATAGATATCAAGTTCCATTTGATTTTATTCTAGCCCCCTATGCAATCAAAGATAACCAAGGACATATTATAGATTATGACTGGGATGCCCTTTACGCATTTTATTTACGCAACGAAATGTTTTATCGTCCAACACAAGTTGAACCCGCGGAAATAGATGAAACACTAATTAAAAAATTATGGAACATTGCTAGTAAGCCTGATCTAAATAAATATGGAAAGAAAACTTGGGGTCAACTGTCAAAGTTTCAGCAAAATTGGGTTATCTGGAATCGTATCCGCCATAGAAATACTACCCGATTCAAAGACCAAAAAGATTTCCGGCAATACATAAAAGAATTGAATGCCGGACTACATAAAGAAGTATTTGTTCGTGGCACACCTTATAATAAGTTTGCTGATGATATCCGTTATGATGATAATTTAAGCTTAACGCTTAAAGAAATTCATATACACGGTCCCGAGACATTCAAAAAAATCTGGAAATATATCCAGGAAGCCAGGGCCGATGGTAAAGATCCAATGATTGGTTGGTCTGATTTAAACTCTATCATGAATGCTCACGAACAAGCATCACTACCTTATAAATTAGGCGGTGCCGGTGAAGTTTTTTTCGGTCTTTTAAAACAAGCGGAAAAATTATATATGAGGTTGTCCTTAGGTTTCATTGTCCGAAACATTATTGATACTTATAACCAGCTATTTAGTGAGTTGTTTGTACGAGAAGGCTGGCATGGCGTTGTACAAAATGCAAGTGAACTTGTCAGATTATTTGGTATGACTGGTGATATTTCAAAAATGTATGAAGATATTTATGAAGAACGCTACATGACTGTAGGTAGTATCTTAAGTGTTTACGCAGATATTGAACGTATTTTTAAAGAACACGAAACCAACAAACTACCAATGACTAAAGAACACTTTGATCAAATTGTAAGTAATATCAAAGTTTTATCGACTGCACTAGATAGTTATATTAAAGGTGCTGAAGACCTTAAAAATACAGATAACATTACTAAAAGAATTGAAGAACGAAAAATCCGAGCAGAAAATCTACGCAAAATAATAAAAACTTTTGAAGCTCGTATCGAATCTATTAAAGCACATCCAATTATTAAAGCAGATGGAACTAAAGAAATTCAATATGATAACATCTTTGAGTTTAGATATAGAAAAGAATTAGAAGATGTAACAACATTTATTTTAAATACTAAGTTTGCCGAATACTATGCATTAAGAAAATATTTATTATTAGATCAAAGCAAATTTAATACATTTGATAGATCTGTCAAAGAAGTTATTCAACGTCAAAAAAACATTAACAATCAAATTGCTAAGATTCAATTCAAACATGCTGTTGATGGTGATTTACAAGACTTCGAAAAAATCTTATTTGAAGTTAGTGCTTTCATGCAAACTAATGCACAAATTGATGTTTATCGACAAGAAGAATACGAGTTTTTATTTAAACATATTGAAGATAGAAAGAACAAAGAACTTTTAGATGGATCTGATTTGCCTTTCAATGAAGTAGTGAAAGAATTATTCTCTGCCAAACATGAAATTACTACCAAACTTTATGATTACACTATTGGATGGAACCTCGGAAAAGTTTATGGTTGGTATAAACAAGCTAATGAGTGGATTGAAACTACGGCAAGATTGCAAAATTATTTGTTAAATCGATATCTTTATGGTTACACATTTGATGAGTCGGTCAATCAATCATTACAACATTGGTTTAATTACGGGCAACGTTCAGGATACGAAATGCAACTATTAAGTGATATCCCATATCTTTCATTTCCTGTACGAAGTATAAATAACTGGATAGACCGATTACAAAATCCTGCATATATGAGAATGATGAGTGATTTGCTTGATGGTGTCTATGGTCAATTTGAAAATGAAGAAGATCCTGAACCGAATCCTTTCTTATTATTCCAAATCCAAAATGGTTGGATTCCTATTGGTAAAAACTGGGGTATCCGATTCGGTAATGGTGCTTTTGATGTTTTAAATATTCTTACTAATCCTTACGAAACTATAAAAGATCGTGGCAGTCCTATGCTTAAAGGCCTTCTTAGTTTTATTGAAAACGGAGACTTATTAAAAGCAGTTAAAACTCAAGCATTAACTGGCGTTTTAACACGAAGTCTAAATACTTTGTTACCAAGAAAAACAGCACAAAATATTCCTGTTATACAAGACTTTGTATCATCTAAACCAAGAAGTATAGGTACAACTTCTTCTGTCTTTTTTGATATAAACCCTTATAAAAAATATATTCCATATAAATATCGTCGTCCTAACAATGGACGTTATGCTAAATATGAAAACATATATCGAGACTGGTTTAATAAATATGGACGTATGCGTAAACCTAAGGTTGATCCAATGTCGCTGGTTAAAGATATCCAATGGCGACAATATGTTAGATGGAGAAGAAGCAACGGGTAGGACATCTTAACCCTACTCAAGATGTCCCACCGCCACCAAGAAAAAAGAGAAATTAAAACTTGGCAGTTGTTGTTTGGCACAGGTTATCAGAATTGCACTGATATTACATACTAATACCTATAAGAAAAAGGAGGAAGCATTATACTCCCTCCTTTATAATTAATAATTAAACCTTTTCTTATTCGAGCAAGGTAGTGGTGTTCAAAACTTCATTAATAGCTTCTGCGATATCTTCGTCATCCGATTCAATATCATTAGTATTGAGATCTTCCATAACTTCGGAAGCAGTATCAGAACATTCAGTCAAAATTTCATTAATGATTTCTGCTTCTTCGTTTAAAATATCGTCAATTAATTCAGGATCACTAACAATAATTGGTTTAATTTTTTTAGTATATTTTTTTTTCATATGTCTCCTTTCATTCTTCAATAATAATATTTACTTTAATCTGAATAAAGCTTGAAGCTGTGGGAACTTCTATTTCACAAGAAACAAAATCCAAGATGTTTAATAAATCATTTTCAGTTTGAAGATTATATTTAATATCTTCTGACTGTAACTCAACATTATATGCTTCGATATTTATTTCCTTTATTATAGACGCTCCAAAGAAGTTAATCAAACTGGCTTTAGTGTATTTAATACCGTTAATCTGAATAATAATAGAATTTAGTGGATTTAATTTGTCGAGTAATTCTCTAACAATCATACATGTCCCTCGTTAACTAATTGCATCACATCCTTTCCGAGTTGCTCTGGAATGCTATCTAGTTGATCATCAAAATACCAGAAGCCTTCTACTAAATCATACCAAGTTGGGTGTCGTTTGATTAAACTTTTAATCTTACTATACCAAACTTGAATATCTAATCCTAACTCTTGACTAATGAATTCAATCGCGTGTTCTAAACATTCATCATCACCTTCCATAAATATCTCAACATAATTTTTAAGAGATGTCTCATAACATGTTGATTCAGATACATCATATTTTAATTCATCTTTATCATTAATGAAGTGTCTACCGGTTTGTACACAAATAAAAGCACACCCAGGTTCATATTCGCGCCAATCCCACTCAATGGATAGGTCTTTCTTTTTCATAGCATTAAGTAATTGTTTACGTCGTTTAAAATATTCTGAAGATGTCATTAGTTCTTTTAGTTCATCTGTATAAGAATCTTCTCCACTCCAATTATGAAGCCGTTCTAAATTAGTTTGAAATGTCCAACGGCCACAACCATAAAATGATAATTCTTCTCCATTACTTAGTGCTTTATGTGCATCATCAAATCCTTTTTTATTATTAACATCAAGTTCATCAAAGTGTGTAAAGTAATTATGACCATCTTGAGTCATTAAAACATAAAGCAAATTAGTGATATCGGTACTATCCCAATTACCATTGATGCCCATGTGTCCATAAACATCACTATTATTTGCCATTAAAAGTTACCTCATGTTCAATAAAATTTAATGAATACCATTCGTAACCTTGAGAATAACAATCATTACATTCCCACTGATAAGAAAGTTGTGTACCTTCAATTTCATAACCATGATAGTCTAAATCATCGCTACCACAAACTGGACAAATTCCTTCTTGTTGTTTATTAGCCATTCTTTTTTCCTCTCGTTTTTAAATATTTAGCTAGTATAGTAAGTTCTTCGGCCGCACTAATTAATGTTTCTGCATACTGAACATATTCATATTCATCATCATCGAAAACAAGAAATACATATTCAGCAATTTCTTTTAAAGAATTAATAGTTGTTTCAATATCTTCAATCACTGGTTTCGAAACCATCTGGGATACCCTCCTTTCTAGGTGTCGGCATACTTTCAAATCTAAATGTTTCCTTAAGCCATTTAAAGATATATTTTATTTCTGCTTCACTACAATTTACAGAATCAAAAATACCCCAATCATCTAAAGTAAACATTACGTCCTCGACACTTTGAGCGATAATCTTACCGTCGATTTTTTCTTCATAATCCACAAGCATTAATCCTTTCTTTACACAAAGATTTCCTTGTGTGTTTAAAAGAGTAGGATCTGTTTCGATTACTTGGTTATCATTATCTTGATAGACAACGATATAATCCATCTTCGCTCGATCAATAAGTCGTTGTAAAAGATTGATAGCTTCTTGTTTTTGTTTTTCTTTTGTCATCTTATAATTTTCCTTCATAAAGAAAGGCAGACTATCGGTGGTCTGCCAGCACCATTGGATTTATTTTTGTTTAGATTTAATTTCTTCAAGTAATGCCGTTTCAATTTTAAGTAAATCTTCGAGCGGGATATCTTGAAGCTTGCGACCTGATAGCTGTAGTTGAATAAACTGAATAAGGTTTTGTGTCTTAGCAAGATTACGAATCTTATCGACGACATCCGTTACAGTTCGTGTAGGTAATACAGCATCAGCAATAAACAATTCATAGATTTGTCTACCAAGTTCCGGTGTTGCAATATCATAAATAGGATCAAGACCCGGCACTCCTTTATCAACAATTAGAGTATGACTCATCTTGTCAATATTGAATACGATATCAAAATCATATTCAACATTATCACGAAGTTCAGGCTTTAATCCATAAGAACGAGGTGATTGTTTACCTTTATCATTAGTTACTAATGCAGTATCACTTTTAGCACGAGCAGTAGTAAGTATATGTTTAGACGAATTAAGAATGACATCTAACATCTTATTAAATTTCGCAGTAAAGTCTAACCAATTGGTATAACTATTACCGCCTTCTTTATCCTTCGCTGCCTTCTGGTCAAGGATACCACCTTCCTTAACCCAGAAATGTGTTAATGAATCTACAATGATTACATCAACTTCAGGCATAGTGTCTAATTCTTGAATTAGTGCATTAAGTTTTTCGGTAAAGTAGGGTGGTTCAATTTTAAGATAGTTATATAAACCAATCTTATTATATAAAGCACCTCGTCCGAATTCAGTATCAATTAACACAATGTGTTTATACGCTTCTTCTTCTGTGCAGTTACGAATGGTTTGAATCATACCGTTTGCCAGATAAAGAGAGCTAAGTGTTTTACCACTATAGGTTGGACCATAAGATAAAATCTTGAGTGGCTTCAAGATTTTCTGGGCCGGTTGTAAAGTAATTGGCATATTAATCCTCCTTGATTAATTTATTCTTTTTAAAAAA
>Ga0116156_10000748_pt1 | contig 33645 bp, 35 predicted proteins | sample AD_UKC045_MetaG_FD_89891 | JGI IMG/M metagenome (GOLD analysis project Ga0116156, IMG submission 89891) | Active sludge microbial communities of municipal wastewater-treating anaerobic digesters from USA - AD_UKC045_MetaG | ecosystem: Engineered > Bioreactor > Anaerobic > Digestate | place: USA...
TATTATAAGGCAAAGCATAGGGTATTTATGTCAGCTACCGTTAACAATGATTCATTTTTTATCAAGAGTCTGGGTGTTGAGGCAGTGACTATCAAAAAGCCCTTGGTACTAAAAAAAGAAAAGTGGTCTGGCGAGAAAATGATTCTTATTCCCGAGAAGATTGATGAATCTCTGGATCGTATTACCATTGTGAATCATTTCGCAAAACCGCAGAAGAAAAGAAAGTACGGTGTTGTGGCTCTTACTCCCGGTACTTGGAAATCTAATCTATGGAAATAGTGCGGTGCTGCTGTTGCAACAACCAGAACAATTGATAGTGAAATAGACAACTTGAAAAATGAAAAATGCGAGAATACACTCGTAATCACAAACCGATATGATGGTATTGATTTACCAGATGCAGCCTGTAGGCTCCTCATCATGGATTCAAAACCACACTCAGAAACTTTATCTGATAGATATCAAGAGAGCTGTCGAGCCGAAAGCGATATCGTGGCTATAAAAATCGCACAAAAGGTCGAGCAAGGTTTAGGCAGAGGCGTGAGAGGAGAAAAAGATTACTGCGCGATCATCCTTACTGATTCAGAACTTGTCAGAGCTATCCAACGTAAAGAGTCACGAAAATACTTCTCGAATCAGACTCGGACTCAAATTGAAATAGGCTTTAAAATTTCTGAATTTGCAGAAGATGAAATAAGCACAGGTAAGAAACCCATACTGGCTGTGACTGATTTACTGAATCAATGCTTATTTAGAGATGATGGCTGGAAAGCATTCTATACGGAAAGCATGAATGAAATGGCTGAAAGTACTTCTGATAACAAAGGAATACTTGACATCCTCGCTGCTGAACGAGATGCTGAACAAAAATACAAGGAAGGTAACTTTACTAGCGCTGTGTCGATTATTGAAAAGCTTGCAAACTCTTCTCTGGTAAAGACAAATTCCGAGAGAGGATGGTACTTGCAAGAGGCAGCAAGATACATGTATGCCTATGATCCCAGCAAATCCAATGAGCTTCAGAAAGCAGCGCACGGAGCCAACAATTTTCTACTTAAGCCTGAGCATGGCATGGTTGTGAAGAAAATCAATTTGGTCGGACAGAAAAGAATTGAAAACATTAAAAAGTGGCTGAAGTCTCATGGAGATTTTTCGGAAGCAATCCTTAAGGTGAATGAAATATTGAGTAATCTTTCTTATGGTATCAAGGCCGACAAGTTTGAGAACTCATTGAATGAATTGGCCTCAGCCATTGGCTTTGATGGCGACCGGCCGGATAAGCAATGGAAGGAAGGACCTGATAACTTGTGGACAATACGCGCCAACGAATACATTCTTTTTGAATGTAAGAACGAGGTAAACTTACTGCGTGTCGAAATTAACAAAGACGAGAGTAAACAAATGAATAACTCGATAGCCTGGTTCAAGACTCATTATCCAGGAATGACCGTTAAAAATATTATGGTGATTAATGCTGGAAAATTGGGGAAAGGTGCCGCTTTGAAGGACGTTGAGGTGATGAAGGAAAAACAACTTAAGAAATTAGTCAAGAATGTACGAGCCTTCTTTAACGAGTTCAAAGAACTGGACTTTGAAGATCTGTCCGACAAGAAAATTCAAGAATATCTAAACTTTCATAAGCTCACTGTCGATGACTTTATAAATGAGTACTCGGAGAAAATTAAGTGATTATCTATTTCGCAAAACTTTTACCTCAATTACTTCCAAAGTAGTTTTGCGGGATGGTCTTCCGCTATCTCCTAACTTAGGTGTTCTCTTTACTTTTAATTTCACAAGATTATGCTCGAAAGGTTTCGAGGGAAGTAAATCATAAATTGTACAGTCAAGAGCCGTGGCCAATAAGTTAATGTGACTTATGTTGTATTTCGCCTTGAGCGTTGGGTTCTCAATACTTCCAATTAATTTTTCCGAAAATCCCATTTTTACCGAAAGATCGGCCTGTGATATTCCCTTTTCTTTTCGAAGCTTTTTTACTTGGTTTATTAAGTACCAATCAAGCTGCGAAATAGTGATTTCAATTATTTGCCCTTTTCCTCCCATGTTCAAGATGAAATCACGGCTAATGCAGGCAATTTTTTACCTAACTATGATTAGGTACAACCAACTAATTTGCTATATTTGCTTGTCAACAAAGAGAATTTTGACATTGAACTAATATTTTTGCGAATACTTCTATGTTTTTGAAGCATTCGCACTTAGCGTCTCGTAAGGAAAACTGGTAATTTTCAAACGCAACGAGGCAATAAGTGAAAATGCCTACGCCATTGGCGTGGGCTCACTTATTCGTTGCGGGTATACCAGTACCTCCTTACAGTAAGTTGGGTTCCACGCCATATTTTTTGAATTGGTATATCCCGTCTTACAACAGGCGCTCATAAGTTTCTGTACAATTAACAGTAAACAACATGAGCCGATCAGAACGAATCTTCTTACTCTGTAAACGTCCTCCAAGCTAAAGTTTAGGTTAGCCCATCCGGTGTATGCCCGGCACCTACTCTCTTCTGTGCCGGTGCATCTCCGGATTTTTTCTCGTCCATTTTTTCACTTTAAATCTCTATCGAGCATGAAACGAAAAATATGCTTGCTGGCACTGCTATGTCTTTTTGGTAGTGCATTAGCACAAAACAAAAACTCAGGTCTGGTCATTGGCGACCGTGTGCCAGATGTTGTACTCACCGGAGTGATCAATCATTCCTCGGATCAGATCAGGTTGTCGGAGTACAAAGGCAAATTGCTGATTCTCGATTTCTGGGCAACGTGGTGCTCGCCCTGTATTGCCATGATGCCGAAATCTGATTCGCTGCAGAAAGCTTTTGCAGATCAGATTCAGATTTTGCCCGTTACGTATCAGTCAGAAAAAGATGTTCAGCGATTGCTGGCGAAAGCATCTAAGCTGAAAAATGTAACACTTCCGTTTGTTACAGGCGATACGATTCTCACCAAACTCTTTCCACACAAAGAGCTTCCGCACTATGTATGGATTGATAAGGCTGGAACGGTAGTAGCGATCACCGGCCGTCATGAAGTGAACGCAGTCACCATTAAGAAAATGTTAGCGGAGTCCGGTCAGGCACTTGTGCAAAAGAAAGACGCTATGAAGCCGTATGATCCTGAGACACCGTTGCTCTTTCAGCCATTGGGTATTCAGAGAAAACAAATTCTTTTTCAGTCCCTGTTGAGCAGCTATGTAGAGGGTGTGCAGAGTCGCTTCGATGTGATTCGCGATGAACAGGGTTCTGTCACGCGCATCACAATGGCGAATGCCTGGATACAACTGATGTTTTCGCTGGCATGGAGTGACGAGACACGTTACTTCAGTCGTAACCGTATTGTGCTGGAAGTAAAAGATCCTTCCGTGTTGATCTCCAACCAAGAAGGTGAACCGTTAAGGGCGTGGCTTCGGAATCATGCATGGTGCTATGAAGTGATCGTGCCGAAACTGCTATCTGCGAAGGTGTTTGAGATCATGCGCAGCGATATGACGCGACTGTTTCCGCAGTACATCGCTTCCGTAGAGAAACGTGCTATGCCTTGCCTCGTATTAGTGCGGACTTCAGACATTGATAAACTGAAATCCAGTCAAACGTCTTCTGTTAGTAATGCCGATGCATTTAGTCTTTCCATCACCAATAGCAGTATTCAACTGCTTGTCTCGCAGCTTAATCATTATTTACAGCATCTGAACAAACCGGTTGTCGATGATACCGGATACAAAGGCAATGTGGATATAAATCTTGATGCCAGGCTGAGTAGCGTTGATGATCTGCGCAAAGCACTGAAGGCTTATGACCTTGACCTGATTGAGAAGAAGCACGACATCGAAGTGCTCATTATCCGCGATGCGAATTAAACACTGACTCATTAACCTAAACCAATACCCTATGAAAAATCAATTACTCATTTTACTGATTTTGTATAGCAGTCATAATGCGCTGTGCCAGTCGCAGATTGGAGGGCGCATCACTTCGGCTACGGATAACCAACCGCTGCCCGGTGTCAACGTGATTGTGAAAGGCACTACTATCGGAACCACGACAGATGCCGATGGTCGGTATAGTATTCAGGCGCGTGAAAAAGATGCGCTGATATTTTCTTTTATTGGCTATGCGTCACGGGAAGTCATTGTAGGAAACATTACAGAGATCAACATCGCGATGACGGAAGACATTGCTACACTGGACGAAGTAATGATTGTATCCACGGGCTACCAGGAGATTCCGAAAGAACGTGCTACAGGTTCCTTTGCCCAGGTGGACAATGAACTTGTCAACAGGCGCATCAGTACAGATGTATTGAGTCGTCTTGAAGATGTGACCAGCGGTTTGATCTTTAACCGGAATGTGGAGGGAAACACGAACGATATCAGCATTCGGGGAAGGAGTACAATTTTTGGCAATGCCAGTCCGCTGATCGTGATTGATAACTTTCCGTATGATGGGGATATCAACAACATCAACCCCAATGATGTTGAGTCCGTAACCGTATTGAAAGATGCAGCGGCTGCTTCCATTTGGGGCGCACGTGCCGGAAATGGTGTGATCGTGATTACGACCAAAAAAGGAAAACGCAATCAGGCTCCACGTATTTCAATTAATTCCAATGTCACTATTGCGCAGAAGCCGGATGTGTTTTACGCACCGCGCATGACAACGAGTGATTTCATTGACGTGGAAAGAATGCTTTTTGACAAAGGCTACTACGAAAGTGCAGAAGTATCGGACAGCCATGAGCCGCTTACGCCAGCAGTGGAATTACTGATTGCGCACCGTGACGGACTGATAGAGACAGTTGAAATGGAACAGCAACTGTCGCTGCTGAAGCAAAACGATGTGCGCAGGGATTATGAGAAGTACCTCTATCAAAATGCCGTTAACCAACAATACTCCATCGGCATTCAGGGCGGATCGGATTCACATCGCTACAACGTGTCAACTGGCTTTGACAGGAATATGGAGAACTTGACGCATAATGATTTCAGCCGCTTTACACTGAATGCAAATAATACATGGTCGTTCTTCAGCGATAAACTGGAAGTGGGAGTGGGGTTGTACTATGCACAATCGAAACGGATCCGTAATAATGATGGCCTCACAAACCTCCGATTTAATTCTACTTCGCCAATGTATCCGTATGCGCGATTAAAAGATGATGAAGGCAACAACGCTACAGTGATTAAAGACTATCGGTTGGGTTTTGTAGAACAGGCTCGGGCGGATGGATTGCTCAACTGGAAATATTCTCCGCTGGATGAGATCAACATCCGTGATAATACTTCGCAGGTACAAGACTACCGGATCAATACACGTTTGCAATACAAGTTCAACAAAAGCCTGAACGCTGAAATACTTTACCAATACTGGAACTGTACTACGGCAACGCGGGACAATCAGGGGTTAGGATTATATTCTACGAGGGACCAGATCAACAAGTTCACGCAGAGGGATGGGAATGGAAACTTAACGCATCCCGTTCCTGTGGGCGGAATACTGGATACGTATGACCAACGTTCATCGAGCTATAACTTTCGTGGCCAACTCAATTTGAGTCATGCGTGGGATACTCATGCAGTATCAGCATTGGCAGGATATGAAGTAAAAGAACTAAACTCGGACGCAAACTACTACCGATACTATGGTTACAACGATGACCTGGCCACCACACAGCTGGTAGATTACACTTCGTTCTTTCCGGCATACAACAATACGGGCCAATACATTTCCATTTATAACCGTGATGGAATTAGTTCGATGACCGACCGGTTTATTTCGTATTTCGCGAATGCGGCTTACACGTTTAAAAATAGGTACACGCTTTCAGCCAGTGCAAGAAAAGATCAATCCAATCTTTTTGGTGTGAAGGCGAACCAGCGCGGAGTGCCATTGTGGTCAACCGGATTGGCATGGACAATAAGCGATGAACCTTTCTATAAATGGTCGTGGATGCCTTACCTGAAGGCGCGTACAACGTTTGGGCATAATGGTAACATTGATAAGTCGGTAACGGCTTACACGACAGCGGTGAGTCTGGGATATAATGCACTGACCGGATTACCCTATAGCACGATCATTAATCCACCCAATCCTGAACTGCAATGGGAGCGCGTGAAGATTTGGAATGCAGGTGTTGACTTTGAAACAAAAGACAGGATACTGAGTGGAAGCATTGAGTATTATACGAAGTGGGGCGTTGACCTGATCGGTTCTTCTCCTTATCCACCTTCAACCGGAGTGACGGTGTTCAGGGGAAACAATGCCGATACCCGTGGACATGGAGTGGATGTAGTATTGAACACAACCAATGTGAACCGGGCTTTCAAATGGCAGACCACTTTTCTGTTCAGTCACCTGAATGAAAAAGTTACTTCCTATAAAATCGAGGCAGCAACCGTTAACTACGTATATAGTGGAAGTGGATCTTCCCTGATTGCGTATCCGCTGGAGGGAAAGCCGCTGTACGCAATCTATAGTTTTGATTGGGCTGGCCTTGATCCGGAAACAGGAGATCCGCAAGGGTATCTTGAAGGAGCCGTAAGCACAAACTATGCTTCTATCATCAGCAAGGCCACTACAAAATCCATCGTGTATCATGGTTCGGCACGACCTACTTCATTTGGCTCTATCCGGAATACATTCTCTTGGAAAAATATTTCCTTGTCTGTCAATGTGAGTTATCGCCTGGGATATTACGTCAAGCGAAGCTCAGTACGATATTCTAATATACTGAATGGACGGGTGGATCATTCCGACTATGCCAGCCGTTGGCAGAATCCCGGTGATGAGAACTCGACAGAGGTACCCTCCATGCCGGAGTTCACCGATCAGAACCGCGACAATTTTTATTTGAATTCTTCAGCATTGGTCGAACGTGGAGATCATATTCGCCTACAGGATGTCAACGTGAACTACACGTTGGACAGGAACCTGATGACACGGCTTCCGGTCAATAAGGTTCATCTTTATGCCTATGTCAATAACCTGGGTATAATCTGGAAAGCGACAGATGCTACAATCGATCCGGATTATCCAACCATGAAGCCGGTAACGACATGGGCCGCTGGAATTAAGATTGAATTCTAAACTTTCGTTTACTTCAAATGGATCAAAAATGAAAAACACTATATACAAAATACTCGCTTTATCAATCCTGTTGATTTCAGGATGCAGTGATGAGTTCCTTGAAAAGAAGCCAGACAAGTCACTGGTTGTGCCCACCACACTTGAAGACATGCAAGCATTGCTCGACAATGCAGACAGGGTGATGAACATTGTTCCAGCGATCGGCATGATTGCTTCGGACGATGCCTTCACCACCAGTAACGGATGGAAAAGTTTGCTGACAGCAACAGAACGCAACAGCTACATCTGGGCACTGGATACATACAACGGTGAAGCTTGCAGTGACTGGAATATTCCGTATCAACAGGTGTTCTATGCCAATGTGGTACTGGATGGCCTCAACAATATTGTTGAGACTTCTGCCAACGAAACGCAATGGAAGAACATCAAAGGCAGTGCGCTATTCTTTCGCGCGCATGCGCTTCATCAATTGGCCGAACACTTTACCATGCCGTACGACCAAAGCAATGCGGAAACGGAATTAGGTGTTCCGGTCCGTTTAACAGCCGACATCAATGCCGAAGTGAAGCGAAGCTTACTGACGGAAACCTATCGGCAGATCATGGACGATCTCAAGGTTGCGCTACCTCTTCTTCCTGCCACATCGATGTATAAGACAAGACCCACCGCTACGGCTGCGAAGGCTCTATTGGCACGGATTCACCTTTCCATGAATCAATATGAAGAAGCGGAAAGTTATGCGAGTCAATCGCTGAATGATAACAGCTTTCTGATCGACTACAACAATCTTAAACCTGCCGATGCCCGGCCGGTGCCAAGAATGAATGATGAAATACTTTTTCACGCACAGATGATTACCTATAGTTATGTAGTCTTTGCAACGACCTATGTTGATACGCTTCTTTATGCATCGTACGCTCAGGATGATTTGCGCAAAGACATATTCTTCCGGCAGCGCAGCACAAACCGATACACCTTCAAAGCAAACTACACCGGATCAACGCCACTGTTTGGAGGCATTGCCAATGACGAGGTGTATCTGATACGTGCAGAATGCCGGGCACGATTGAACAATGTATCCGGGGCGCTGGAAGATTTGAACACGTTGTTACAGAAAAGATGGAAAGCCGGAACCTATATTCCGGTGACAGAAAATGATTCGCAAGCTTTGCTGGAAATAATCCTGGCTGAAAGACGAAAAGAATTATTGTTCCGCACCACACGATGGAGCGATCTGCGAAGACTGAACAGGGAAAGTAATTTCGCTGTAACATTGAGTCGTACGATTAATGACACCGAATATCGTTTACCGGCTGGTGACCTCCGCTATGCTTTTCCTATCCCTCCACAGGAGATACAGAACAGTGGCATTGAGCAGAATCCAAGATAAATTTTGCTCATGACTACAAAGCGAAATGTAATGGTTGTTGATGACGATGACCTTGTTCACCTGATCAGTAAAAAGATACTCTCGGCCTACGCATGCATCAGTCATGTTTACAGCGCCTACAATGGCAAGGAGGCTCTTGAACTTCTGCATCGCAGTTGTGAAGGTGCGATCAAAATTCCTGCGGTGGTCTTGCTTGATCTGCACATGCCGGTAATGAACGGATTTCAGTTTATGGAGGAAGTAAAGCAAATGGATTGTCTCAAAGGCAGTAAGGTTGTTACGGTCATGTTTTCATCTACCATCGATCCGAGGGAAATTGAACAAGCGCAATCACTGGGTATCGAATACTTCTTTTCAAAACCGATAGTGATGGAGAAGATAGAGACTGTTTTCAAAAGGGAGTTCTGCTAAACAGAGCATGGATGAAGCTCATGTTTCATCCATGCTTTTATTCTGCACCTTGCCTTTATTGGGCAACGTACGTTCCCGCAACCAGTGTACCGGGTATCATTTCATTTTGCTGGTTGAAACGAGCCACACATTCGTCTGAACCGCTCAGACACGTGTATGACTGACTCTCATTTATGGGAGTCCAGTTGCCATCGATCTTGGCCTTCAATGTTCCTACGGGAGGAGCGCTAAAGGCGTGAGTGACAAACGCAGCACCAATGGCGAAGAGGAATGCCATTGCAGGTAGAAATTTTCCAAAGAACTTTTTCATAACACTGGATACTTTTTTAACAACTCAAAAAGCATCAAACCGTCTATCGGGTTTTTCAAAGTGCCTACTCTGTTTCAGGTTTTCAGCGTTCCCCTGCGCCCGGTGATCAGCCCGGCATCTGCGCAAATATTTTTCAGGTTATCGCTTGTCTTCGCTTTCGCTCGATGATGACTCCGGCAAGTGCCAGAAGAGTAAAGACAATATTGAAGATGAAGTGAGCTTTCCACGATAGTGTATTCAGTATGCCACCACACGAGCAGGGAATGTAGGCGAATGTATTTGCCAATATCAGGCCAACGTAAAGGGTGAAGGCAAGCATCAGCAGAAATGCAAGTCCGAATCCGTAAAGCCGTGCTGGTTTAATGATCAGGAAAATGGAAGTGGTTATTTCCGATACAGGAATTAACCACACAAGATTCTGCTTCAGTGTTTCCGGCAAGGGCTGATTCAACAACTGTTTGCGGAATGTATCCACATCCAGAATCTTGCTGAGAGCCGTATAGGTAAAAAGAATGACGAGTAGAGCTGTGATCAACTCCACAAGATGTTTTCGGATCATGGTAAAGAGTTTAGGTACTTGATGACTCTCTTTACCTCTATAACAGTTGGCAGCGAATGTACCCTACCAGCGAAATCAAGAATTTGGATTTACCTCTAGCAGCCTTGTTGAATCACTGTAGAGTTTCAGGACAATTTCATCAAATGGAAGACCGTCATATTGACTAATTCCATCAAATAACACCCACCGCAATCTTACTACCAACCGAGTCAGAGTTTCCCTCAGGTGGACCTGAGATTTGATGTGCTCAAGGCCAGAATGTACCGCAAAATTACGTTGTGCGTACGCCTCGCTTATCACTCTTAGATAGTGTTCTTTTCGTACAATGAGTTCGCTTGAAGTAATGGTATGCCCGCGCTCATCCATTAAATAATTTAAAAATGGATGCTGAATACCTGACATGAGTGAAGGCAGATCGTCTCTCTTTTGCTTCCATAAATCAAGTTGCTGATGAGCTGTAATTCCTAAAAGCTTGCTGTTACCACTGAATGGATGAAACGCACTCCGAATATATTCCGTCAACCGATTCCTATAATATTGTTCAGCATTGAGTAAAAGCAAACTTGGTACTACTGTTTTGATTTGTTTATCACGGGATGATGTCAGGGGGATTATCGCCTCAAGATATTGCCAAAAGATTGCCGGATTTCTATTAGCCAACGCGTCTAGGAACAATGGTTCGTAGAAGAGTAGTTTGCCTTTCGATTGCTCCTTATAGTCTTTTAAGAATTCGTACGGATTATCCATAAGCCGCTCCAAATCCCTATCGTGAAATTCGTATCCATCATCCTTCCAATCACTACTGAACCCACTGATTTCACTTAAGTCTTTTGAAAGCAAATATGTATAGGGATTCACTGTACAATTTATGTTAAGCCATGTGTTGATGAATTGAGTGGCTCTTCGGACTTTTTGCAACGATATTTTAGTTTGATTTTCCAAGCTTTGATAACTCGCGTGCGCAACTGCAAGCAACTGAACTTCGCTGTCAAAGAAGATATTTTTAGCTTCAGATTCTTTCCTGATTAATGCTATGGTTGGATGATCTGGCCCATAAAATGTTACGTTATCGTACTTAAAAAAGAATTCCCTTGGAGTCTTAAAGTTTGAAAGTTTAAAAATAAAATGATTCTCTTGAGGCGCTCTCTTTAGTAGATTGAGAAGCCCTCGAAGCTTATCCTCAGTGGATAACTTTTCCAGATAGGTTTTTCTTTCCGTGGGATCCAATACCAATTCGCTAGGAAGAGGAAATTTATTCTCGTCCGCATTGAGTAAGGTTGCAAACAGATGATCCTGTTCTTTTACGGAAATATCTCGAAATGCATATTCGCTTACAAGACAATTTACTAATTCAATAAAATCTGATTTGTGTTTATCCAGCGAGCAATTGCACTTAATCATTTTGACGATATTGTCTACAACAGATGCAAACATCTTGTTGTCAATTTCAACAGCTAATGATTTCAAACCAGCTAGAAATTCTGGGTGATCTGAAACCCATTTCTTTTGATTATTCTTTTCCTTCAGATACTCCTTTATCAGTGGAATAATTTTAACAAATGATTCTAACTCCTTAAGCAATCTATTATCTTCTTGCAGTAGAGGATGTTCGAGGTATAAAAACACATAATGATGGAAATGATCTGGATTATTTTCGATTTGATAGATTACTTTTTCGACTAAGGAAAGTTGATTCTCCACGGGTATCAAATCTAAGGAACCGCGGTGCCGAGCAGCATATGAAAAATAGTCGGCAAGAAACGCCAATTTTTCCTTGGCTAAGGGATCGTCAATTACAATACCGTGGAGAATCGCCATATGGTTCTATTATGAAGTTATTCCTTTAAAAGGTAAGGGTTTTCAAGTACTTCGAACTTTTGAATCTATTCATTCTCTTCTACAAGGGTTGAAAGAGAGTTTGTTTCCAGTATATCCAAAAACTCCTTCAACATCCGGTACCCCGACTGTGGTTTATAAGGAAGTTCATGCAACGGCATGTCTAAAATATTCTGTAGTGTTTTGAATCCGTTGGCTTTCGCCATCACCTTGAACTCCTTGCTTACGTCAAGATTTTTGATGGCTTTTTGAAGGATGGGATGAGTGATTTCCTGTGTCATACGTTGAGGGATTTTTGGAATGCTTAAAGTGAAAAACCGACAGGAATTTCCGCCAATGCAAAAGTAATCATCCCTGTTTTTAGAAAATCTTTAAAATATTTCTTCCTGATTTTGAGGTAGTTACCGGGTGTCCTAGGACAGTTGTGACTGTTTTAACAACGGGTTACAACCGTGATTTGAACCATAGATTTTCAAAGCAGAACAAATCATGGCAACCAATATTATTACCCCGGAGGACTTGCAGGCTTTCAAAGTAGAATTACTGGAAGCCATTGAAAAGTTACTGTCACAACGACAGGCCGGTCCAACACAACGCTGGCTCAAATCTCCGCAGGTCAGGAAGCTTTTAAACCTCTCGCCAGGAACATTACAAAACCTTCGAATCAACGGCACGCTACCCTTCTCCAAAATCGGAGGCGTCATCTTCTACGATTATGAAGACATCGAGCGAATCCTTCAGGAAAGGAAACGGAATACAGAATCTACGCTTACAAACAATCAACTACGAAGATCATGAATGAAGAAAGGATATGCTTACCGGAATTTGAAATGCTCACGGTCACGCCCCGCGGTTTTCTGCGGGGAGCAAGATGTACAAATGTTAACACATTTGGCATCTTGCCTCATCGCGTGCCCGCTCTTCGGGGAATGAAGCCTCGGAACTCGGCTTCTGTGGTTTGCCAAAATCAATAACTATGGGCCAGCGGAAATACAGCAAGTCGGAGCCACTGGATCACCTCATCGGTGTACGGGTAACAGAACGGTTTTACACCAAGCTTGAAGGGTTACGCAAGAATAGCAACTGCCAGACCCTTGGGGAATTTGCACGGCAGATTTTATTACAGGAGAAGATCAACTGGTATCACAAAGATGCAACAACGGATGCCGTGACTGTCGAACTGACAGGGATCAGGAAGGAGCTAAAGTCGATTGGGACGAACATCAATCAGGTAACGCGTTACTTCAATGGAACCACCATTCCGAATCAAAAAATATTTGAAGCATTGAGGATACTGGATGAGTACAAAAAGGTATCAGACAAAATAGACAAACTGTTAACGGTGCTGGACGGAGTAATAAAATAATGGTAGCGAAAGTGATCAGCGGAAAAGACATACAGGGTGCGCTCAACTATAACGAGCACAAGGTGACGGAAGGTAAAGCCACATGCATTCAGGCTAACCTTTTTAAGAAGGACGCGGACGAACTGAACTTCTATGAAAAACTGAAGCGGTTCACAGAACTCAATGAGCGCAATGGGCGTACGAAGACCAACACCCTTCACATCTCTTTGAATTTCGACACGACTGAAAAACCTGACAACAATAAACTGAATATGATTGCATCGCAGTACATGGATAAGATTGGTTTCGGTGATCAGCCATACTTGGTTTATGAACATACGGATGCCGCACATCCCCATGTTCACATCGTCACTACACTCATTCAGGAAAACGGGAGGCGGATTCCCATACACTACCTGGCAAAGAATCAGTCCGAAAAAGCGCGGAAAGAAATAGAGGTTGAGTTTGGATTGGTTCAAGCGCAAAGCAAAATGAAGAATCAGAAGCAAGTGATTCAACCAATAGATGTTGCTAAAGCCATCTACGGAAAGTCAGAGACCAGACGGAGTATTGTGAACATCGTAAGCATGGTGACGCGAACATACAAGTACACTTCGCTTCCTGAGTTGAATGCTGTGCTCAGGCAATACAATGTTACCGCTGACCGGGGGACGGAGAAATCAAAAATGTTCAGCAAAAAAGGATTGCTCTATAGTCTGACTGATGAGAAAGGAAAACGTGTCGGGATACCCGTAAAGGCCAGCGCAATTAGTGGTAAACCAACGCTCGCATTTCTGGAGAGACAATTCAAGCTGAACGAAGTATTGCGAGCACCACAAAAGGAACGACTTAGAAAGATGGTGGACAGAGCACTGCAAGCTCGGTCAGTTAATACAAGAGAACAATTCAAGACGGCATTGAACAAGATTGGCATTCATGTAGTGTTTCGAACCAATGCCGATGGGCGCACGTATGGCGTGACGTTCGTGGATAACCGCGTACGCCTGGTATTTAATGGAAGTGATCTTGGGAAACCATATAGCGCAACTGCCATTCTTGACAAACTCGCAGCGAAAGAAGATACAGTTAAGCCATACCGACCAGGCTTTACAGTTCATACAGATTTGGGCAGTACTGGAGTAGCAAACATCCTGCTTGATGTAGTCACTGCCGAAGACTTTGACCGGAGTTCTCCGGAAGCAGCACTCAAACTCAATCGGATACGAAAAAGAAAAGGACGCAGAATCTAAACGTAATCACAATATGCAAACCGGAGAAAACGAACAAGCCTTACGAAAGATCATTGACCTCACGCGGATATGCAGCATGGTTATATTGATTTTACACTTTTACTACTACTGTCATCGTGCAATGTTCTTGTGGGGTTACACCATGGAGTTTATTGATCGCGTAATGATGAATATATCCGCCACAGGATTATTCAATTCGATCTGGAATTCAAAACTGTTATCCCTCGCTCTTCTGATCGTATCGCTTGTTGGGGCCAAAGGAAAGAAAGATGAAAATATCAGTTTCTCTACATCAATGCTATGCATGTGTATTGGCTTGATACTATTTCTCTTGGCCCATTTGGTTTTCGCACTCAACGCTGACGTTTCTATCGAAAGTGGAGTATATATGTTCCTGGTTATTACAGGATACATACTTTTCTTAACCGGAGGCACGTGGCTTTCGCGGTTGATCAAACTTCAACTTCGGAATGACATCTTCAATAAGCTCAACGAATCTTTTCCGCAGGAGGAACGATTGCTGGAGAATGAATATTCTATCAACCTCCCGGCACAATACCTTCTTAAAAACAAACCGCGAAGAAGCTGGATCAATTTCATTAACCCTTTCCGGGCACTACTGGTCATTGGTACACCCGGTGCCGGCAAATCCTACTTTGTTATCCGGCATATTATTACACAACATATTCGTAAAGGCTTTAGCATGTTCATTTATGATTTTAAGTACGATGACTTATCAATCATTGCCTACAACACGCTGCTAAAGTTTTCAAGCCAATACAAAGTTGCTCCCCGGTTTTATGTTATTGAGTTCGATAAGATCATGCATCGGTGCAATCCACTTGATCCAATAACGATGGAAGACATTACCGATGCCAGTGAATCCTCCAGAACGATTATGCTTGGGCTCAACCGCGACTGGATTAAAAAGCAGGGAGACTTCTTTGTGGAATCACCCATCAACTTTGTGACGGCCATTATCTGGTTTCTTCGCAAGTATGAGAATGGGAAATATTGCACGCTACCACACGTGATCGAGTTGATGCAACTAGACTATAAGACGATGTTCCCCTTGCTTCGGACCGAACCAGAGATTGATGTTCTTATTAATCCCTTTGAATCTGCCTATCGTCACGAAGCATGGGAGCAACTGGAAGGTCAAATCGCCTCCGCTAAAATCGGTATGGCCCGGTTGTCATCTCCACAGTTATATTATGTGCTATCCGGCAACGACTTCACATTGGATATAAACAATCCGGACGAGCCCAAGATTGTGTGTATGGGTAACAATCCGCAGAAGCAGCAGATCTTTGGTGCTGTATTGTCGTTATACATTTCCCGCGTCATCAAGCTTGTCAACAAGAAAGGCAAGATGAAGAGCAGTCTCATCTTTGACGAATTCCCTACGGTTTACTTTAATAATATCGACAGCCTCATCGCTACGGCTCGTTCAAACAAAGTAGCAACAACACTTGCCGTTCAGGATTATTCGCAGTTGAAGAAAGACTATGGCCGCGATCAAGCAGAGGTGATTATGAACATTGTGGGCAATGTGATTAGTGGGCAGGTGGTAGGGGAGACCTCTAAGTTTTTGTCCGAGCGTTTTGGACGGATTGTACAGGAGCGTGAGAGTGTTTCGATTAATCGCACAGATACTTCCATCAGCAGATCAACACAACTTGATGCGGCCATACCACCATCAAAGATCGCTTCACTCTCTTCCGGTGAATTTGTAGGTATGGTAGCCGATGACCCTGATCAGAAGATTGCACTGAAAGTATTTCACGCAGAGATACTTAACGATCATGCTGCTTTGAAAAAAGAAGAGGAAAGCTACCAGCCGATTCCGGCAGTACGGAAAGTAAGTACAGAAGAAGTACAACAAAATTATTTAAGAATAAAAGAAGACATCCGCTACATCATCGCAGACCGCCTGCCGGATGCAGCATAAACTTGATATACTATGGACATCATTACATTTTCAGAGAGTTTGGAAAAGCGCACCAAAGAAATTGCCACCGATTCTGGTGACCTGGTATCGCTCGGGAAAGCACTAACCTCTATACGCGATATACTATCGGAGCTAAAGCAGTTTACCCTGCAATACACTTTCGTTAACGATCAGGAAGAAATTAAATTCTTCAAAGAGATAAAACCGGTTCTGTTAAGTCAGCATATCTACTACAAAAAGAAATTCGAGATACTGCTATTTGATTCCTTCCGGGACAGAAAAAGTCGCATGGATAATTATTTCAGAATCTTGCGAAAGCTTCAGCATTTTGCGTACAAGAACCAGGCGTTCTATGAATACTGTATGTCCGGTTCGTCTTATCTCGATGTCCAGTACTTTACCCGGCATTCAACCCGGTATCTTCCTGTAGGTACTGACGAAACATTCTCCACCTTATATGACGTAAAGCTGGCTAAAATACTTGCCCATGAATTGGTAAAAGAATTTGTTCTTAGCGCGATCCGCAAGGTAGAGAGTAATCCAAAAGATTCTCCCCATAACCCACTTCAATGGACAACTCAAAAAGTTGCCCTTGTTGAATTGATCTATGCGCTTCATGCTGCCGGTGTTTTCAATTATGGGAAGACGGATGTAAAACAGATCGTTGACTGTTTTGAGGAGATGTTCGCAGTTGATTTGGGAAACTATTCAAGGGTGTTTTCGGAGATACGGATCCGGAAAAGCGGTACCACCAATTTCATTGATTTACTAAGGAAGCAAATAAAGGATTTGATCGATTCGCAATGATGTGTAGGCACTATTTCACGACTATTCAATTACACAAGATTTAAATTGCATACTTTTTTTCAAACAAAGGCTCAGTAGTTCCAGGATTGAAGTTGTCTATTAAAATCAGCACCCGCATAAAGGGATACTCATTTTGGTATATCATCTTAGCAAGTCTTTGCGTAGGCAAAACCCACATGCTTAAAGAAATAAGACTGTAACAGAGTTGTTCGATGAGCATAAAACACGTTGCCTGTTGCAGGTCCATTTGTTTTACGTCTTCCCCAAATCTTGTAAACAACCTGCCACTGGTTAGTTCTTTTAATTTCTCTATGCGGCTATCGATGGATTTACGATGGTCTGCAGTTAATACTGCATTGTGAGCCAGGTCATTTCTGACCTTCCTTAGGAGGTCGATCAGTGAGATGACATCCTTTGAAATGTAGTCTTGTGCATAAAGAATGTTCGATGCAAAACTGAACGTTATGTTCGTATTAAATGTGTCGGCAAATTTGCTCCTTGAGTCTTCTGTTAGCGTGGATAGAAAACACTCCTTGCACAGTTCTTCAATATAAGCGCTGCCTATTAGAATCATCGATCTGAGGTCTCGTTTCTTCAGATCATTAAATAACTCATCCATGGTTGCGGTGCGCTTTTCAGCGAATCCGCTAAAAAACCTTTTCTGAATTTCGTCTTTTTTGGAAGACTTCTTGTCGGTAAAATGCGCATACCATTTTGCCTCCTCTTCCTGATGTCTTTGATATTCGTCCGCTGTCATTTGATTTCCATCTTGGATTTATTTTCTGACACAAGTTATTCAATAAAGCTCAAGGTTTTTGATAAATTGAGCCTCCCATGAAGCGGCAATACAGCATCCAGGAAGTACGGGACAGCGAAGGGCGATATTGGACTTCAGAAGAAATTCTCGAACGATCTCAGAATGAGATCAACCGTCTTCGAAGTCAATGCTACCAGGCTCATAAGCTTGGTGAGGCTCCTCCTTTTGTCTGTGGTTACTGCCAGCAACCCGTGTGGTTACCAGCGACCATCGAACGTAGTCATCACTTTAAACATTTTAAATACCCTGGCATAGAAGAATGTGTTTATTATTCAGGCGTCTCTGTTTCCATAGAGCGTCTTAATGCAAGAAAGTACAATGGTGCCAAAGAGGGTCGCAAACACAAGGAATACAAGGAATTGATCCTGCAGAGCCTCAATCGTAACCAGGCAGTCACTGATTTAAAACTCGAAAAGGTAATCAGCATTTCTGATTGTGATGATGGTGAGCACAAGCGTGAATGGAGAAAGCCAGACATCAATGGTGTATTTAATAACATTCACTTCTCGCTTGAACTGCAACTTTCCACGACATGGCTAAGTGAGATTGTAGGCCGGACTATTTTCTACCGCAGACTTGGCTACTTCTTGCTATGGGTATTTGATAAGTTCTACCCTGAATACACTAATAGAGAACTGGCACACAGCGATGTGTTCTGCAACAATAATGAAAACGCATTTGTCTTTGATCAGGAGTGTTATGAACTATCGAAAGCAAAAAACGATCTTGTTTTGAAATGCCACTATTCTAAGTATGAAAAAGATGGTTTCACAATAACCGATAGCATTAAGTCAGAAACTATCACTTTCAGCAGTCTTACGTTTAACCATAACAAAAAGATGGTTTACTACTATGACAGCCTCGGTGAAAAGAAACAAATTGAAGAAAAAATCGAGGCTGAAATGGATCAACTCAGCAAAGAGAGTGACCGGCAGATGAAGGAGCTACTTAGAAATGAACGCAACAAAGAGTACGACTCTGAAATTCAAACCTTGCAAATCGCTATAGACGACAAACTAAACGCCATATCTGGCATTGATGAATCTATCCTGAAAATAACTCGGCTAATTGCTGAAGAAGCTAAAACAGAACTCGATATTCATCGGGTCGCTTCATCTTTAATTACCTGCTGGGAAGAAGGCAAGGCCATGCCAATTGAATGGACGAAGTTCGTTCCAGGCTACTTAGAGGTGAAATTTAAGAGTGAGGTCAATTCAGTGAAAACCAATTTTCTGGCGGAGCAACGTGATAAAACCATATATACTAAAGTATACTCCTTACTCAGACCTACATCCATACGAAAAATTCTAGGTCAGGAGTATGTCGTCATTCATAGAGACATCTCACTTTTTTGGATGTTTAGGGAATCAATTGTTTTTGTACGGAGAATAGAAATTGAGACGAGCATCCTAAAACCAGTTCTGCAGAAATTACCGAATCCTTTCGATGGTATATTTATAAATCGGAACGACATCATATTTCTGATGAATAAGAAAGACTATGATCAGAACAAGCGAAAATTGCAGTTAAGGATTACCGGTATGAACCCAAAAGTTGATTTTTCAAAGCTGATAACTGAATTAGAGGCTCATATTGCTACTACTAAAGAAGATATGATAAGATCAAATCAGTCTACCTTGTCACGGCATGAGAGCAGGAAAAAGCAAACAGAACAAGAAATCGAACAATTGCACGAAGAACAAGGGAATGTGCAAAAACGGAAAGCCCTTTTTAACAATCCAGAAGTTCTCGCCTTTTGATTTTTGTAAAGGAATTTATAACTGTTATAGTTTTATTTTCTCTCAAAAGATTCACATGGAACAATTGCAAAAGATCACAATTCTATCCAACAGGTATTGACTTAATCAGACCCATCATTCTTAATGCAGTGCGATAGTCGCATTTAAAGTTTGGCTATTATTGAATGCACGTTATCGAAATGAGATATTAAAAAAATAAATCGTTCCGTATTCTGCCAGAATTGTGAATACGGGATTTTAATCACTCACACCTTAGCCTTCGAAATCAAACACGAAGGCTTATGTTCAGTTCTATCACCTGGGAAATATTTTTAACAACTATAGTAGTAGTGATTGGTGGCTACTATGGCATCACTGCACTTCTGCTCTACCACCAGGAAATTATACAGTGGGCTAAGACACGGGGACAACAACCTGTTGTGTCACCTCAGTCAACAAAAGTTACGGCATCATCCCATTCTGTGATGGGAAATATTCAACAGGAATCTTTACAGGCAGTTCGCGCAACGGTTAGCCCTGCAGAAGAAATTAATGTAGCCTCAGATGATGAGGTTCCCGAAACAGTGACTTCACCCGAAGTTTTATCATCGACAAGCGATCATCTGCTCATCAGTAGTGTATCTGACCTGCTTCAGGAAGTCAAAACACTCTCACAACTCATGGCAGAGTGCAAGTCAGATAAGGCAGAGGGTGAATCACTTTTTCGAACCCTTTTGCTTCGCTATCCTCATTTGAGAACGACCACTTATCGGGATGCTATCAATCTGTTTATCATCGATGCAGCCCGCAATCAATTTGCATTCGATCTGTCGCTATCGGAAATAAACTCCTGGTGGGAAGACGAACTGCCTTCAAAGAAATAGTTCATCCATTAAAAACACAAAACCCTTATGAAGACAAAAATCTATTCAATAGTTAAAAAGGCCAAGGCACTCGGTCTTGCCGTGGCTGTCTATTGCCTTACCTGCCTCTATGCTTACGCACAAGACGGCAATGCTGGTATCAACGAAGCAAACACCCGCGTGCGAAGTTATTTCGATACAGGCACAAATCTCATGTATGCCATTGGTGCTGTACTCGGATTGATTGGAGCGGTGAAAGTATATCAGAAATGGAACGGTGGTGATCCGGACACAGGTCGTGTGGCAGCCGCATGGTTTGGCAGTTGCATCTTCCTTGTGGTGGTTGCCACTGTGCTCAAATCATTCTTCGGTGTATAAGAAAATCTTATCTGTATGAATACACAAGATAAACCAAAAAGAAGTGAACACTTCACTGATGATGACCGGGAGTTTGAGAAACTCGAAGAGATGTGGGATCGGCAGATCATGAAGGGTGATGACGAGTTTTTTGAAAGTAGAGTTCCTTCCAAATCCATTAAAGGCAAAAAGGATTTGAGTGAAAAGACAGAACCAGTAAAAGAGCGAAAGAGACGTGGACGTAAAATGTAATCAGTAATAAAATCACGTAGGCTATGAATAGTGTTTATAAAATCAACAAGGGCATTAATAAGCCCATCGAATTCAAAGGACTGAAAGCACAGTACATTGGCTACCTCGGTATCGGTTTGATTGTGCTGCTGGTAATTTTCGCAGTGCTCTACATCAGTGGCATAAATATGTTTGTATGCCTGGGACTGATTCTTGTACTCGGCACTTTACTCTTCATGGGTATCTATAGGTTGAGTGATACCTACGGCCAGCATGGACTGCTGAAGAAACTTGCCAGACGTAACATTCCGGAATATCTCGCATGCCGGTCGAGAACAATCTTTCTCGGTCTTTGTGAAGAACGCACTTCAAAGGAATTTTAATCAACTACATCATGTCACAAGCTATTCCATTGTTCAAAACATTTCCGGTGTACAAAGTAGAGCACGATTGTATTCTCTCCAAGCAAGGCGATGTAAGCCTTGCCTTTGAAGCAGCATTGCCGGAACTATTTACGCTTTCCGATCAGGACTACGAAGCCTTTCATCAGATATTGATCAAAGCCATCCGCGTACTTCCGAAAAACTCGGTCTTTCATAAACAGGATTGGTTCTTTGCACAAAAGCACAAAGCTGATTTTGAAAATACAGACTTATCATTTTTAACAAGGTCAAGTGAGCGCTTCTTCAATGAAAGGCCGTACCTCGATCATCGCTGTTATATCATATTGACGCAGAAACCAGCGGACAGGAAACTCTCCAGTTCGATGTTCTCTAACCTGATCCGGAGCAGTGTCGTGCCATCCGAAGCAATCAACCCGCAACGTATGCAGGAGTTCCTCGATAGCGCAGGTCAGTTTGAGCGAATACTTGGTGACAGTGGATTTGTAAAACTGAAACGCATCGGTAATGATGCTTTGGTTGGTTCTGCACAGCAAGCCGGGCTACTGGAGCGGTACTGTTTTCTTTTGTCTGAAACCGATACTCCAATGATCAAAGATATTCATTTCAAAGATGGACTTAAGATTGGAGATCAGTACTGCCAGGTCTATGCCCTGTCAGATGTTGAAGACCTGCCCACGCTCTGCGGGTCACGCATCAACTACGATAAATACTCGACTGATAAAACCAAGTTCAGTGTAGGCTTTGCTTCACCGATCGGGCAACTACTTTCCTGTAATCATATCTACAATCAGTATGTCTTCATCGAAGATGTGAACAAGACTATCAAACATCTGGAAAGCAAAAGACTGAGGCTGCAATCCCTGTCAACTTATTCACGCGAGAATGCCATTAGCCGCGATGCTACCAATGATTTTCTCAATGAAGCCATTGGTCAGCAACGTCAGCCGGTGAAGGCGCATTTCAATGTCATGCTTTGGACGGATAATAAGTCGGAGTTGCAAGAGCTGAAGACACAGGTGTCTTCAGCTCTTGCACAAATGGATTCAGTAGCCAAACAGGAGTCTGATGGCGCACCTCAAATATTTTGGGCAGGCATTCCCGGCAATGAAGCCGACTTTCCGCTTAATGATACCTTCGATACATTCGTTGAGCAAGCTACGTGCTTTCTCAATCTTGAAACTTCGTATCGTTCTTCATTAAGTCCGGTTGGGATTCGCCTGGGTGACCGGCTTACGGGTAAACCAGTGCATGTCGATATTTCAGATGAACCCGTGAAGCGGGGCATCTGCACCAATCGTAACAAATTTATTCTTGGTCCATCCGGATCGGGAAAGTCATTCTTCACCAATCACATGGTCCGATCATATTATGAACAAGGCACACATATCGTGCTTGTGGACGTAGGCCATTCCTACAAAGGACTGTGTGATTTGGTGAATGGATATTATTTCACCTACGATGAGTCAAACCCGATCAAATTCAATCCCTTTTACATCAGTGCCGGTGATACGCTGGATACCGAGAAGAAAGAAAGTATCAAGACATTATTACTCGCGCTTTGGAAAAAGGATGATGAAACCTTTAACCGCTCCGAGTATGTAGCCCTTTCAATATCGCTACAATTGTATTATGAGAAATTGGGAAAAGATCAAAAACTGTTCCCATGCTTTAATACATACTATGAATTTCTGCGGGACGAATTTGTGTCGATACTGAAAGCTGATAAGGTAAAGGAGAAAGACTTCGATGCAGAGAATTTTCTGTATGTGCTTCGCCCGTATTACAAGGGTGGTGAGTTCGACTACTTGCTGAACGCTTCTGAGAATCTCGACCTGCTTCGCGAACGTTTCATAGTCTTTGAACTTGACAACATCAAGGATCACCCGATTCTGTTTCCGGTTGTGACCATCATCATCATGGAGGTGTTCATCTCCAAAATGCGCAAGCTGAAAGGCATACGCAAAATGATTCTCATTGAGGAAGCTTGGAAAGCCATTGCCAAGGAAGGCATGGCCGAGTACATCAAATACCTGTTCAAGACGGTTCGCAAGTTTTACGGGGAAGCGATTGTTGTCACCCAGGAGGTTGAAGATATCATCAGTTCACCCATTGTCAAACAGGCGATTATCAACAACTCCGATTGTAAAATACTTCTTGATCAAAGCAAGTATCAGAACAAGTTCGATCAGATACAGGAATTGTTAGGACTGACCGAAAAAGAAAAAGCGCTGGTACTCTCCATCAACAAGAGCAATGATCCTTCACGAAAATATAAGGAGGTGTTTATTAGCCTGGGCGGTGTACTCTCGAAAGTATATGCAACTGAAGTATCACTGGAAGAATACCTGGCCTATACCACCGAGGAATCCGAGAAAATTAAAGTGCAGGCGTATACCAAGAAATGGGGCGATATCAGGAAAGGAATCGCAGCCCTCGCCAATGACATCCGATTAGGTAAAGGGATTTAAAATGTTTGAATCATGGAACGCATTAGAAAAACAATACTCATCATGCTCCTCACCACAGTGTTTCTTACGGTAACGCCACCGGAGCAAGAAGCGCATGGGGCAGTGATTGCCATTGCCAAGATCATCAAGGAGGCCGTAAAGAAAGTAATCAAGGCCGTTGACCTGATGATTCAACGGCTACAGAACAAAACGATCTGGTTGCAAAACGCGCAGAAAGTTTTGGAAAATAAACTCTCTGAACTCAAACTTACCGAGATCGCGGAGTGGACAGAGAAGCACCGGAAGCTATATCAGCAGTATTACGATGAACTCTGGAAAGTAAAGAATACACTGGCGGCCTATCAACGCATCCGGCAGATCATGGACAAACAGATTCGCATTGTAGATGAATACAAGAGGGCCTGGAACCTCGTCCGGCAAGATAAAAACTTTACGGAGGCAGAGGTTGATTATATGTACCGGGTGTACACAGGCATCCTGAATGAAAGTGTTCGAAATCTGGATCAAATACTACTGGTCATCAATTCATTCAAAACACAGATGACCGATGCACAGCGGCTGGCCATTATCACGCAAGCCGGAGACCGGATCGAACAGAACTTTATCGACCTGCTCGAATTCAACATGAACACCTACCAGATCAGTTTGAACCGGGCAAAGACGCAGTACGAAATTGATCGCGTGAAAAAACTGTATGGACTATAAACAAAAATTGAGCAATGAAAAGATACATCGTTATATCGCTTGTTTTACTCAGCCTGGGAACGCAAGCACAGACTCCTAACGCCAACGAGTGGCTCCGGCAAAAGAAAACTCAACGAAAATATTTGATTCAGCAGATCGCTGCACTGAAAGTGTATCTCGAATATCTGAAGAAAGGATATAAGATTGTTGACAAAGGACTTACGACCATTGGCGAGATCAAGAACGGAACCTTCAACCTCGACAAAGATTATTTGTACTCTTTAAAGCAGGTAAGTCCGGTGGTGAAGAATTTCCCCAAGGTCAAAGAGGTTCTTGTGTATCAGCACAGTATCACCTCATACTTTCGGAAATTTTTAGACGACTGTCGTAAGGACGCCAATCTCACTTCCGATGAAGTCCACTATATCGAAGATGTCTATCAGAACATGTTAAAGGAGTGTGACGCCTCGATAGATGAGCTGACGGTCATCACCACGGCTGGTGAAGCTGAAATGAAAGATGATGAACGTTTGCTTCGCCTTGATAAAGTGCATGATGACTTGCAGGATAAGTATGCCTTCACGCAGGACTTCATCAGCAGTACACGATTACTTTCCCTTGAACGGGCAAAAGAAAAGAACCAGATAAAGGTTTCGAAGAATTTATACGCAGAGATATAGTTCAGTTTAAAGAGTATAATCATGAAAAAAGTAATAACACTTCTTAGTCTGCTGGTTGGCCTCAGTTTTCCAATGCGAACTATTGCCCAGTCACAGGAAGCCGTGCAACTCATTCTTAACTACGAAAAGTTGCAACAGCTTGAAGAAATTCTGGACAACATGTACAAAGGATACAAGATACTCACCAAAGGATACAACACGATCAAAGACATAGCAGAAGGAAACTTCAACCTGCACCAGGTGTTTCTGGACGGACTCTTTGCTGTGAATCCATCGGTAAGAAATTACAAACGCATTCCTTACATCATCCAATACCAGCAGTATTTGGTGAAAGAGTACAAGCGGGCATTCAATCGATTCAAGAATGATCCGAACCTGACCGTGCGCGAGATCAAATATCTGGAAAATGTGTATGGCTACTTGTTCAAGCAAAGCCTGCGTAACCTCGATGAGTTGCTCATGATCGTGACAGCAACTAAACTCCGCATGAGCGATGAAGAACGCTTGCAGGCCATCGACCGGATTTATCTCGATATGGAAAACAAGCTCGTATTCCTGAAGGTGTTCAACAGCAGCACACAGATGCTGGCTATGCAACGTGCACGGGAGAACCACGATGTGGAAACGTTACAGAAGCTTTATGAAGTTACACCTTAAGATATTTTATGAAATCAAGAATAATTAAGGCCGTCCTGGTGATGGTCGCAGGAATCGTTTTTCCAATATTTTCTCAAGCACAGACTTTCGCGGGTGAAATACACAGTCTGCAAAGTGTACTCGATGAGCTATACACTGACATGCTGCCACTCTGCAATCAACTCATCGGAGTGGGGAGAGGCATCGCGGGATTTGCCGCACTTTGGTATATCGGTTCGCGGGTGTGGCGCAGTATTGCCAACGCTGAACCGATTGACTTTTATCCCTTGCTGCGGCCTTTTGCATTGGGGCTTGCCATCCTTCTTTTTCCTTATGTGATCGCTATAATGAACGGTGTATTAATGCCAACGGTAACAGGAACCGCTGCGATGATGAGGAATTCCAATAACGCGATTGCTTATCTATTGCAACAAAAGGAAGAAGCGATAAAGAAAACCACCACATGGCAATTATATGGTGACGAAGGAACACATGGTAAGTGGTATCGCTACACGTATCCGGAAGGGGAAGATGAAGATCCTGATCTGTTGAGTAATGGAATTAAATTCCTAATGGCTAAAACAGCTTATGGAATCAAGAATGCTATCAAGCAATGGATGTCTGAAGTACTCCATATCCTCTATGAATCAGCCGCACTCTGCATCAATACACTTCGAACATTCTATCTCGTTGTCCTTGCTATCCTGGGACCTTTGGTATTTGGGCTGTCTGTTTTTGATGGCTTACAAAACACGTTGACCGTATGGATTGCTCGATACATCAATGTATTCCTGTGGCTTCCTGTAGCCAACATCTTCGGAAGCATCATTGCTAAAATACAAGAGAACATGCTGCGCATCGACATTGAACAAATCGAGATGTATGGCGACACGTTCTTTAGTGCTTCGGATACAGGCTATATCATTTTCCTGATCATTGGTATCATCGGATATTTTACCGTGCCCGCTGTTGCTAACTACATCGTCCATGCCGGAGGCGGAAACATACTCTTACACAAAGCAACCAATGTGTTCACGGGCTCAGCACGTTCGGCAACATCCATGACGGTGGCAGGTGCTACGATGGCTGGTGGGTTATTCAAGTCATCATCTTCTTCAGAAACGAAAGCAAGCTCATCGGGTAGTGCCAATGACAAAGATGCCTCAGGTGGATACATGCACGATAAACTTTCTGGTAAAAAATAAACAGCATGTTCCAGCAACTTAAAAATATTGATACAGCCTTTAAACACATTCGGTTGTTTTCACTGGCGCTCATCGTGGCGTGCGCTTTCATTTGTTGCTATACGGTGTACAAGAGTTTTCAGCTCATCACACAAACGCAGGAAAGGATTTATATTCTCTCCAATGCGAAAGCACTGGAAGCCTATTCTGCCGAACGGAAGGACAACATCCCCGTGGAAGCGCGGGACCACGTAAAGATGTTTCATCATTACTTCTTTACACTCGACCCAGACGATAAGATGATACAGGCTCATGTCTCTAAGGCCCTGTACCTGGCCGATGTTTCAGCAAAACGGCAATACGATAACTTAAAAGAAAGCAGGTACTATTCTAATATCATCTCAGGGAATATCAGTCAGGATATTGAAGTGGATAGTATCTCCCTGAATCTCGACAACTACCCGTACTACTTCCGCTACTATTCTAAACAGCGGATCATCCGGGCAACATCCATTGTGATGCGAAGCCTGATCACAGAAGGATACTTACGCAACGTTGCGCGGTCTGATAATAATTCGCACGGGTTTCTGATCGAACGCTGGAATACCCTTGAAAACAAAGACATCAAAACAATAAACCGCTAAAACACAATCACTATGAAATCAACTTCAAACGATAATTCGAAAACAAGTAGTGCTGAAAAAGATTCAACAAAACAAAAGTTGTCTGAGAAGATCGATCGGCTTAAACGCTACCTCGCTACTTTTCTTAGCAGGCAAAGTGAGAAACTGTCATCACAACAAAAGAAACTTTCACTGCTGTTTTTTGGAATACTTATGGGAGGTATCAGCCTTAGGTTAATCTTCCGGCCATTTCTAAATTCTGAGTCGGGTTCGTTCACCATCCCGGAAGGAATGAAGACAACAATCACCATTGTTCCTCCCGAAACACATGAGCCCGTCATCGCGCAGGAAGATTTGACGATGTTAATGCAATTCAAATCAACACTGGATAGCCTCTACAAATTTGACAGACCAACCTACGAAGAGTTGTTGCGCGGTCGCGAAGGGTTGCTCGACAGTATCGACTTTCTCATCGGTCTGTATAAGCAGTAGGCAAACACTTCATCTTATTCTCAATACTTAATAATAACTTCTAAATACTATTTACATGAAACCGCATTCACAGAAATTCTTGCAGCAAAGAAGATTCTACATGGTCTTGCCTTTGCTCGTGTTACCATTCATCACTATGATCTTCTGGGCACTTGGCGGTGGCCAGGGTACACAAGTGCAGGCACAAGAAATTAAATCCGGGCTAAACATGGAGTTACCCGGAGCACATTTCGATAAAGAGGATGAGCTATGGAATAAGTTTGAACTCTACGAACAGGCCAAACGTGATTCTCTCAAGTACGAGGAAGCGCGAAGAAATGATCCGTACTATGTCGTCAGTACGCTAACCGGAAGCGTCTCATCGGATACCATCCCCAAGCCAGAGGACAAACTCAATACATCGCTTGGAAGCAAAGACAAGTATGCACAGATGGACCAGCATGAAGCCCTGATCAATCAGAAACTGGAACAGCTAACGCGGCAGATTAGTCAGCCTGATCAACCTGTGGTTGCAAAGACTACTTCCTCTGAAGGTAGTTTGATTCCTGCATCGGGTACACCAAATACAGAAGATGTGGATCGGCTAGAGAAGATGATGCAGATCATGGCTGGCACCGACACTAATGATCCGGAGATGCAACAAATCGAGAGTATGCTCGATAAGATTCTCGATGTTCAACACCCGGAGCGTGTGCGTGAAAAAGTTCGAGAGAAAAGCAGCCAGCACAAGCAGCTGGTCTTCCCGGTGGAAGCTGTAGTGACGGATGACAACATCTCAACACTTGGGGAATATCAAAGATCGTTAGGCAGAAGTATACTACCAGATAGTGTACACCGCAGTCGCTCACATACAATCGAGTCCGCACAGAATGGATTTTATGGACTGGCAGATGAAGAGCTTGTCAATGAAGAAAGTGCGAATGCTATTGAAGCTGTCATCCACGATACGCAAGTAGTAGTGGCCGGATCTACTGTAAAGTTACGCTTGCTGTCGGATGTTTACATCAACGGCCAACTGGTCGAGAAGGATCAGTTTGTATTTGGCACGTGTGCTATCAGCGGAGAAAGGTTAACCATTGCGATCACGTCAATCCGTGATGCAAACTCCTTATTGCCGGTTTCACTTTCAGTCTTTGATCTGGATGGCATGGAAGGTATTTACATACCCGGTGCGATCACGCGTGATGCTGCCAAGCAAGCATCGAGTCAATCGATACAGGATGTACAGTTGTACTCCATGGACAATTCGCTCGGTGTGCAGGCTGCTACGGCAGGTATTGAGGCAGCGAAAGGTTTATTCGCAAAGAAAGCTAAACTGATCAAAGTAACAGTGAAGGCTGGATACCAGGTATTGCTGAAAGACCAAAACCAGTCGGTTTTATAGTTAAATCAATTTTTTATAAACAATTAAAACAACTCATGTTATGCGATTGATCGCAAGAATTATTTTCTGGGGGATTCTTCTGTTAATGCTGAAAGATGCGAACAGTCAGCCCCGAATTGAAAAGGAAAGCACAGCAGCTGTCACTGCTTCTCCTGTGAATCGCTAGACAGAACGAGTTCCGGAACTCATTTACGCTTGCAGGTAAAAGAAGTAGCTACTCGCTGCAAGTGTTAGTCTCTCCAAGGAGGTATTCAAATTTTAATTAACACCATTAAACATCACAACTATGTTGCTGCTATTTCTGGGAACTCTGTTCGCGCACGCATGGCCGGTATTACTCCTGCTGTTGCTGCTGTAATTGGATAGGGGAATCGTCCCTTTTAAGGAAACCTATAAAAAGGTAAAAGTAATTGTAAAACGTAAACAACAAAAGTTATGAAACTCACAATAATGCTAGTATCCATCACCTCATTCTTCATTAAGATATACGTCAAGCTATTGATGATGGGGGGATTGGGAGATCTCTTTTGGTAAGTGAAACATTGACAGTTGTGGTAAGCAATTATCACAACTGTATTTCAAAACTTAAATTTTTAATTATGCTATACTTCTTAAAAAATCTTTACACCAGGATTCTGTTGGGTGGGTATTTCGTTCTGGCCGCCTTTACTGCACATGGCCAACCTCCCCCTGAATCAAAGTTTGTTGAAGTTACATTCAACAAAACATCGAGCATTGTCTTTCCTTCCAGCATCACTTCAGTGGATCGTGGAAGCCGGGACCTCCTTGCGCAAAAAGCAAAAGGCGTGAACAACGTTCTTCAACTCAAAGCCGGGAGAACAAACTTCAAAGAGACGAACCTTACAGTGATCACAGCCGATGGAAAGCTGCATCACTTTATGGTGAGCTATGCAGATAAACCTAAGGTGTTTACCATTCAGGTTAATGAAAGCAGTGAAACGGAAAGCAATAATGCTCGACTGCTCTTTCAAACGGAACTGACGTCTGCTGAAATGCAGTATTATGCTGAGAATATTTTTGGGTCACCTCCAAAGGTTCTCAAGAAGCGAACTTCTCATAGCGGCATGAAGCTATCCCTTCAGGGAATATACATTCAGGGCAATGTCATGTTCTATCACTTGACGATAGCCAACAACTCAAACATTCCTTTTCATACTGATGTATTACGCTTCTATGTAAAGGACAAGCAAAGCGTGAAGCGCACCGCTTCACAGGAAGTTTCAGAAGTACCGCTTTATCAGTATGGAAATACACATGAGGTGAAAGGCAAAAGCACGGAAGATGTAGTCATTGCCCTTGGAAAATTTACCATTCCGGATGCCAAATTGCTTGCCATTGAGTGGATGGAGAAAAGGGGAGGAAGGCACTTGAAACTGTTGATCAAGAACCGGACGATTGTACATGCCAGCCCCGTGCCTTCGGAGTAAAAGGGGTGTAAGTAATAGAATCTTTTGACGTAAGACATTAAAACTTTGTCAATCATGAACGAACAAAATTCAGAATTTTTGAAAGAGCGTCTTTTCTACCTCGGCTTTGGCGATAAGCTGAATGCCGAACTGGAAAAGAACATGAAAGCCGGAAAGGAACAATTTCAACTTCCATTCCAGGGAGAGTTTTCGAAGGGAGAAAAGAAGGAGGTCGTGGACTACCAGATTGATTTCTCCAAATCCAAGCAGGGTGATATGTACTTTGTGAATAAGTATCAGGCAACCCTGAAGAACGAAGATTCGGAGAAAGAAAAATCTCAGACCTTCTATATCAACAAAGGCAATGGCGTAACTGCGAAAGAAGCCTATAACATGCTGGATGGCCGAGCGGTGAATAAGAAACTAATGGATCGAGAGGACAATCCGTATCAAGCATGGCTTCAGATCAACTTCAAAGAGAAGGATGATAATGACAATCACAAATTGAACCGCTATCATACAGCCTACGGATTTGATTTGGAGAAAAGTTTAGGAAAGCACCCTATCAAGGAATTGGCCGATCCTGATCAAAAAGCAACCGTAATGAAGAGTCTTGAGAAGGGAAACCTTCATGCAGTCACTTTTCAGCGTGATGGTAAGGAAGAGAAAATGTTTCTGGAAGCGAATCCGAAAGACCGGAATGTGATTGTGTATGATTCCGCTATGAAGAAGCAATTTCAGGGCGTGAAGGAACACAAGGATGAAACCTCCGAACAGAAACAAAAAACGGAGAAGAACGAAAAATCGGAAGAACCTGAAGGGAAGAAGTCAAAGGGAAGAAAGATGTCGGTGTAGGTCTGTCCGACTAATAGTGGGAGAATTCTTGGTAGTTTCAAGTTACACTCCCACTATTTTTTATCTATAAATTATTTCAATCATGTTACTACGTTCAATTCTTGAGTGAACTCGGCAACATAGTTATTAGTGCAACAATGTTGCAAATATAGTTTACCTTTTTATCTTGCATCCATAAAAGAATCTATGTGAATATGGAAAAGGAATATGATGTTATTATAATAGGGGGCAGCTATGCGGGTCTGTCTGCTGCAATGGCCTTGGGGCGTTCAATAAGGCGGGTATTAATTATTGACAGCGGCAAACCGTGTAACCGACAGACACCACACTCCCATAATTTTATTACGCACGATGGCGAAGTGCCCGCGATAATTGCACAAAAGGCGAAAGAGCAGGTATTGAAATATTCAACCGTTCGTTTTACCGAAGGGCTTGCTGTTTCAGGTGAGCGAGTTGGAAATAAATTTCAGATCAACCTGAAAAGCGGACAAAGTTTCCATGCAGAGAAATTATTATTTGCCACGGGAGTAAAAGATATCATGCCTGCTATTGATGGTTTTTCCGAATGTTGGGGCATTTCGGTGTTGCATTGTCCTTACTGTCATGGTTACGAAGTGAGAAATAAGCCTACCGGGATCATTGCTAACGGTGATTTTGCTTTTGAATTAGCACGATTGATTCATCACTGGACAAAGGATCTGGTAGTTTTCACTAACGGAATGTCAACATTAACTTCTGAGCAATGGCGAAAGATTGAATCGCATAACATCCGTGTTGAAGAAACAATACTTGAAAAGATCAACCACAAGAATGGCTATGTAAACTCTATTTCTTTAAAAGGAGGTAAAGACATAAAGGTAAATGCTATTTACGCACGTCCTGCACTCGTGCAGCACTGTACAATTCCTCAAGAACTTGGCTGCGAGGTCAACGAGCAAAATCTGCTTAAGGTTGATGCATTCCACCGTACTAATGTCCCAGGAATCTATGCCGCCGGAGATAACACAAGCATGATGCGCTCAGTTTCCCTGGCGGTGGCCGGAGGTGGTTTTGCCGGTGCCGTCATCAACAAGGAAATTATCGAGACGATGTTTTGAAAATAAAGTCGACACGGAGGGTAGGGGAAACGCACACTTTTGAGAGTATATGGTTGGAGGATATGTAATATGAAAACATCCAACTTTGATAAACTGATGTCCCGCTATGTTCTGGACAAAACATCTGCCTTGGAAACAATAAAAATTGAAGCTATGCTTAATGCCCGTAAGGGGAAGGCTATTCACTGGCTCTCAGACGAAACCGAAGAACTCTTATTTCGGAAGATATCTGATAACACGGTAATGCAGCAAGAGGTCGCTGACATCATGAAAAATTTGACAAAGCTTAACGTTGGCGGAGTTCGGTGGATGAAATTCAGGGGAATGGAGATATATTTTTCAAAGGAAGCCTACTAAACAGGATAGGTTAAGCTGCGACAACAATCGCGATCTCAGATTATCACCTAGCCATTGTCCCGCCAAGCAAAAGGTAGTCCCGTTGCAGGTACTTTGTCAAGGGCGAGACAAGTGCCGATGTTTTATTCATTTTGATTTTGGAATCGGCACCCTTGACAAAGAACCTGCAACGTGCTCATTGGCGGCTTGTCGGAAACAATGGTGGGTTACGATTATTCCGCAATAGATTTCAGATTTACATTCACTTCGATATCAAACAAAATACAGTATTCAGAATTAGCCAAGGTGATCATGGGAAACGCTGGAGTCTTTTCCGAGTACTTCAATATTGTTGTACGCTCATCTGCCGGCTGTTCCAAAGACAAATGAAGACCTGAAGTATTGATGCTCA
>Ga0116156_10000751_pt1 | contig 33615 bp, 24 predicted proteins | sample AD_UKC045_MetaG_FD_89891 | JGI IMG/M metagenome (GOLD analysis project Ga0116156, IMG submission 89891) | Active sludge microbial communities of municipal wastewater-treating anaerobic digesters from USA - AD_UKC045_MetaG | ecosystem: Engineered > Bioreactor > Anaerobic > Digestate | place: USA...
CTATACGCATGAGAAGGAGTAAAAAGCGGGAGCAAGCTCCCGCACTCCAAAGTACCCCTCGTTTCCCGGGTTTTGCCATTCCCCACGCCGAACGGATTTCGGCGCTACCCTCGTTTCCCGGGTTTTGCCATTCCCCCCGCCGAACGGATTTCGGCGCTACCCTGCTCTGAAAATTCCCCGTACCCTCCACCCATTTTCATGGTTTCTGGGGGAATCTACGATTCATGAGAACTCGTTTCCTATTTTGTTGTTCCACCCTCCCCGCCTACGGGGAGGGCTGGGGTGGGGTCCCATTCGGGGTTCTTCCTATAGTCTACAGTCTAACCTCCTACAGTCTAATTCCCCCCTCGTTTCCCGCTTGATCCATCTGGTTCTGGGAGAGTCTATACATAACGCTGGCGCGGGCATTACCTCGTATATGCCCGCGCCAGAACCTGTGTTAAAAATACGTTACAAAATCAGTCTAGCCAATGGCGCCTGGGCAGAAGCCGTCTTCGGTGCCTTCACCGGGACAGTAATGATAGCCGCCGGAGTTGAAGAACTGGATCACCCGGAGCAATTCGGACAGACTGATCTCCCAATCCAGAGGATTGTAATCGCTGTCATACGGTGCGCAGGATTGGTCGCCCGGCCCGGGCGCATAGCCGTCTTCTGTGCCGTCTTGACAGTGGAAACCGCCGGAATTGAAGAACTGGATCACGCGGAGCAGTTCAGAGAGGCTGATGAGATTATCTCCATTTTGATCGGCAGTAAGAATTCCGTCTTCTCCTTCGGTTTGGCCTTCCCCTTCCGCGGCGCAGTTTCCGCCTGGATAAAGTGGGCTTGAAGGACTTGCCTCACCGCCTTCTTCGTATCGAATGAGCCCGGTTTCATCAATGAAGTAGCTATTATTCGCCGTGACCCCGAATTCGATGGGGGAAGCGCCAGCATTGAAAGAGGCGGGCGGGCCACTATTGGCGGATACCCAGAAGGTGAAGCCGTGAGAGGTTGGACCGTCCCACACCAAGTAGGGGGGAACGGCAGTTGTTAGCGCATCAAAGTTTGTGGCGTATTCACCTTGGGCGATATAGTAGGCATTCTGCGCCGCCCAAATCAGGCAGAGCGTGTCTCGTGCCGCCGCTTCATTTTCTTCTATCGAGCCTTCGCCTTCACCCTCGGCAGTGCCTTCGATTTCACCTTCGACGACGCCTTCGCCCTCGACGGTTCCTTCGATTTCACCTTCGACGACGCCTTCGCCCTCGACGGTTCCTTCGATTTCACCTTCGATGACGCCTTCGCCCTCGACGGTTCCTTCGATTTCACCTTCGACGATGCCTTCGCCTTCGACGGTTCCTTCGATTTCACCTTCGATGACGCCTTCGCCCTCGACGGTTCCTTCGATTTCACCTTCGATAACGCCTTCGCCTTCGACGGTTCCTTCGATTTCGCCTTCTATGACGCCTTCGCCTTCGACGGTTCCTTCGATTTCGCCTTCTATGACGCCTTCGCCTTCGACGGTTCCTTCGATTTCACCTTCGATGACGCCTTCGCCCTCGACGGTGCCTTCGATTTCACCTTCGACGCCGCCTTCGCCCTCGACGGCGCCTTCGATTTCACCTTCACTCGCCAGTATTTCGATGGCATAATCTTCCACTTCTCCATCATCGGCTTCGCCGGTGAACGACAGGCCGCCTACAGTGTTGTAACGGAACCGTGCGTAGGAAAGTCCGGTCGTGGCATCCGATGGAACGGTAAATACCAAGCTATTTAGCCCGGGGACTAAGGGCATGTCAGTAAAAACGTGCTCGTCAGCACGTGTCCATGTTCCGTCGATATCGAAATCTACCCATGCATTGAGCATGCCAGGCGCGGAGGCAAAAACGTCCACTGTGGCATCCGCGTTGGGATATAACGAGGCGGTAAAGATCACGCCATCTTCGTCATCTAGGCTGGTTTCGTCATCCCCGAGGGCGGCAGGATGGGGCAAGCCATCCAGTTCCACATCCACATTGGTTCCCAGGAACATGCCAGGCACTACCATGTGCCGGGCGCCATCTGAAGCCAGCAAAGTGGGATAGAAGGGTTCAGGAGCATCGCCGAAGTCCAGGCCTGGCTGTGCTTGTGGTGGAAAGCCTTGCATCCACAAAGAAATACCATTGCCTTTTAACCGGAATGGGGGAACGATGCCCTTCGGAGGAACCATTGACCACGCACAGGTGGTGCCGCACTCGAAACCATCCGCGAAGACTGGCGCTTCAATTCCTTCAGTTATTTGAATATCGGTGATATACCATGAATCTTCAAGCACCTTTGGAGGTGTTCCGGGCGGTGCATCCACTTGAGTGAATTGGAAGGATGGCTGCAAGGTGACATCAAATTGTCCGGCGATCCACGAAGGATCTATCGGTATCAGGAATGCGGATCCCGAACTGTACGAAGTGGTGATCAAGGTCACTTTCACATCGTACATCTGCGTGCCTACGGTGATGGGTTCGGTGCTTTCCAGGTTCAGTTCCACCAATTCAATATCCACTATATCGGGCAATCCTTCGCTGATGTGGGCGGGGCCGCCGCGGCGCAACAGAGTGTCAGCCGGCCCCGGATCCGCACTGCAATGGGTGGACGAGCCAAACGGCACGCCGGTTAATGACACTGTGCCAAAGAAGGGTTCCGAACCAGGCTCGAAAAAGTCAGCGGGAATTGGGGGATAGCCGTATCCAAAGTTCACCTCTGCCTTCGGAGTGACGAAGTAATCGAACCCCGCGCCAAGTTCTTGTTCCGCGGCGGTCACAAAAGAACAGAGCCCTTCCAAGTGCAGTGTGTAGTCTGCACTGAACAAAGCGAGCTCAGGATAGGGCGATTCGGCAACGTTCAGCATAAACCGTTCGGAACATCCCGTACAGTCATAGGCGGCGTTGTAATGCACCCAGGGCGCATAGTCGAGGGTCAGGATGGAAGAATATCCGAATTCATAGGCGGGAAACACGTGTTCCTCCGTGGGGTCCGCTATTTTCACAAATCGGAAGCGGGGCATGAAGGGAAACGTTCCGGAGAGGGTGCCGCCGTTGCCATGTTCCTTTTGAATGATCATTTCTCCGGAAACGAAGGTTTCAATTTCAACAAAAACGTCGAAGAACGAGTCGACGGCGCCGCCATTAAAGGTAATATGAGCCGGCTCGTTGGATTTCATAAGGAATGCCGACAATTCCGCGCGGATGACTGTGGAATCGCCCACGTGCACTAACGCGAATGGATCTAGGTGACTAAGGATGACATTGGCGGGCCCGATGTCCGGACAGCCCGGATAGAATACTAGTGGTTCAAACACGAAGGAGATCAGACCGGAAAACGGATCTGAACCCGGGCCAAAGAACTCGGGGGGAACAGGTGCGCCATCCGTGCCTACATCAATGTTGAGAGGCGTCAGATCGACAAAAGGAGTAACGCCTGGGGGTACAATATCTCTCGCACCTGGACTTGAGGAATCCATGGGATTCGTCAGGAGGTCGAATTCCTGAATATTAGTCAACGTGTCATTATCCGGGTCACCTGCCGCGCCGTTATTCGGATCAACAGATCCATCATCGTCATCGTCCAGGCCGTAGATGTATTCAAAGGGTTCATATAAACCATCTAAATCTCCATCAATAGCTTCCGCGTCCACGGGATGATCGCCGATTTGCTCCGTATCCGCCCCTTCTTCTTCTTTAACATCTCCGTCTTTTTTCGGGCAGGTAATCCAGCGGGCTTTGAAGTTGCTATAGACGTGGCCGCCTAAATAAGAGCCCGTCGTTTGGAAGGGGAAACACCAGTACTGGCCGGGATACACAATTACGGGCGGCCTCCCCATAGAGTCTTTAACAGGGGCAATAGCGCTCCAATCGATGTCGCCCCCTTCACTGATGTCCTGCGGGTTCGCATAAAGGGTCATCGAAGCAAGCAGTTTCAACTCAAGTATTTCCATGCAAAGCGTGGGATGGTCATTCTCGAAAGAGACCAGGTGAACGTAGTTTCCGGATCCGCCTGAACCTTGCTGAGCGCCATGGCCTCCGCCGGACGGGTCAGATATATTTCCACCATTTCCGCCAGAATAGGGCCGTCCGATGCGCCATCCGCCACCCCCGCCCACAGGCCTGGGCGTTGGATCGGGTTGATCATCATAGGTCCATACAAAGTCTTTGAACTTCAAGCAGTTCCGTTCGTTCATGCATACTTGGATGTCGATATTGACGCGCTCGCCCGCAGCCACTTCGCCCCCTGTACAATCGACTTGCGCACCATGATTGCCCGGAGGCGGGTCGCCGGTGCCGTCGTCTGTGCCCAACGTCACACCTACGGCGCCGAAGTTACTGCTGGACACGGTTGCGCCGGTGACCTGAACACTGTCCCGGTCATTTTGATACATGTAAAAATGAAAGTCGTTGGCGGTGCGGCCTTGCGGGTCATTGTTGGTAGCAGACAGGGTGCCGCGGACTGGCACGTCCGGCGGATCACAGTCTTGGTCTCCATCCCCGCCCTCTGCTGCCCATGCCGTTATTGCCAGCCCCCCGGTCAGCAGAAGAAAAGCCATCAATGTGTTCCAATTCCAATAGCTCCGCCCACCCTGTTTTTGTTGATTGAACCCTGTACACATAACATCCTTCTCCCTTCTGAGGTCAAAAAAACAGACCTTATGCTTCAAATTGTTTACACTGCCTTATCTGCCTTTCCACCATGCCAAAACCTCGCCTCTGCGTATGGTGGTCATTTCCCTGCATACATTGTGGGAGTATTACGGGAGAAAACGGGGGACGTCTTTCTTTTTGACACGCCGCCCTCCAAACCGGAGCGCATGGATTCCCTGGATCACCGGTCCACCCGTACCCACTTCAACTGCACATCTTCCCTTGGTACACACTATTTCTCTCACCCAGTATATCTGAGTGAATACTGTGTACTGTCTTCGATAATCTTATTTTAAATAGATTTTAGCGAGTATGCAACCCTTCTTTTTTTGTTATTTGTAAGTCATTATGATAAAAAGGCTTGTGTTGGCACTAGTTGTGGCCGGAATGACGAAAAGACTGTTGTCAAAAGCACATGCCGGGTTTCTAGCGGCAACCGGAGATGCAAAGACGGGGCCTTGCCCAATAGCCGCGAGTGATTTGAGAGGCGTTCGGCGGGAATTTCTGTTGGAATGCTTGATTTTTTTTGACGTACTTTTGCAGGATTATGGAAAAGGCTGGAGATATGATTACAACGCTGGATATTCATCACTACGGGATGAGGAACGCTCCCTATTTACGGGAACATCCGTTGCCTTGGACGGTGAGCGGGAGGTAGTCATGCCGCGGTTTGGGGTCACTCCTAAGAAAGAAGAGGAATTGGCGGCGCGAATGGCGGCGCTGGGGATTCGTGAGCAGGATTTGGAGGAATCCTTTGTCCGGAGCGGGGGGCCGGGCGGTCAAAAAGTGAACCGGAGTTCGACCTGTGTTCTGTTGCGGCATAAGCCCTCAGGATTGGAAGTGAAGATGCAAAAGGAGCGTTCCCAGGCATTGAACCGCTTTTTCGCACGGCGGCGCTTGTGTGAGTTATTGGAGATCCAGAGGCTGGGAGGGGAAAGCCCGGAAGCGAAGAAACAGGCACGGATACGTAAACAGAAGGATCGGCGGATAAGGAGAGGGGCTGAGGCGTGAGTCCGCCTGCGGCGGATGAGGCGTGAGGAGGGAACTTTGGAGTGCGGGAGCTTGCTGCCGCTTTTTACTCCGGACTCCGGACCCCGGACCCCGATACTCGGCTTGCGAAACGAGGGTAAGAAAGCTATCAGCGGTCAGCTTTAGGCCAGAAATGTACTCGCGATATCGGGTTCGGGTTTGGGTTTAGATTTGGGAAACGAGGGGTCTGACGAAACGAGGGGTCTGACGGAACGAGGGGTCTGACGGAACGAGGGGTCTGACGGAACGAGGGGTTTGTGAAATGAAAGGAGGCTGCGAAACCATAGTGGCCTATTTGGTGGACGTTGGCGTCATGATAATTATATTAATTATGCTCTTCATGAGTATTTTAAGCTTTCTACTTCTCGATCCACTGGCGAGCATATTAATTAACACACCACGATCTTGTAGTGACCGAATATATCAGCTTGTTCGGCCCTTTCAGGGCCGGTGTTGGATAGCGATGCATTTCCGTAGGTTGCACCTACGGCTATTCAAATTTGCCCCCTTCGTGGGCGATAGCAGATCGGTGCGTGGGACGCACCTTACTGCCCGCCTCCGTGCCATCCGTGCGGTAGATGGCATAGTTATCGTCAGAGTTTTGCGCCGTAAACACGAGCACACCGTTTATCTCCGCAAAATCTTCCGCCCAAGAACTGTCCGAGCCTGAATAGATATCCTTTATCAGCGCCGTGCCTTCGTCCGTGCCATCGCTCCGCCATGGTTCTTGACCATAACTGCCATTCCAACCGGAAAATACCAGCGTATCTTGATACTCCGTAAAGTTGGCCACATTAGTAAAGGATTACACAGTCGTATCGTTTTATTTCCCCAATTATCACCCCGACGCGCGCAATCAGGCTCGGCATGGCCAAGGCTAGACGGAATGGGAGCTGGTCAAACAAGCCCAGCCCAAGTTTCCCGGGTACAAACAGCCCAAAGTGCCGCTCTGGGGATATACGAATGAATCCGATCCCAATGTAATGGCTAAAAAGATCGACGCTGCTGCAGATCACAGCGTGGATGTCTTCCTTTTCGATTGGTATTGTTGTGTATGTTACTGAGGAAGACCAGAGCCTCCAGGGGCCAATGAGTTATCAAGGTTGAGGCGCCCCCTCCACCGAAACGACAAGAACATAAGTGCTAAAGATAATAACACTGAACAGAATTCCAGTTGTGACTCCAAAGGGCTTCAGCATGCAACCGGTTGCACGTAAGGTGGAATGGAGAGATGGCCCACTCTTGGACCGCCACCCGTGCACTTATCGACCACCGCAGTACGCCTACTGTTTACTGTTCCCTTATTTCAAGTCCAGCCCAAAACGCCGGATTTATGTGGAATGTTGGCGTACCTGCATCCCGTTTGCCGACAAGAGCCTTAAGCCGTTTTATGTTATACTTTACTGAATAAATATACGCTATATCGCCAGACTCACGAACAACACCGAGAAATCCGTACCACAACAAAAAATCAAGCAATCCGTATGCGCTCTGGTCATCGTGAACACGTGTTTTAATTATACTTATTACAGCCTCCTGGGAAAGCCTGCTTGGCGATTCAATAAATTCATACAGTAGGTCGCCAGCCGCAGGATATACATCACGAATCTCAAACGAAATATTGTCTATAAGTCCGGTGGAATATTCTTCCTCGCCCTGCAAAATGTCCCCTTCCAAAATCCTGTCATGCCTTAAGTTGACAGCATGACTTTTGCATAACTGGATGAGGTCGATTAGGCATCGAGGACGCATAAGCGAACGGTCGATAAGATACTGCGCCGATTCTTCTCCCCTAATATGGCTTACGCACACCTGTGGCCAAACATCGTCAAATCCGCATTCCTCCAGAGCATTCTGGCCATATTTCAGTCTACGAAGTAGTAACTCTCTCAGGAGTTCGGAGTCTGACCAATCGATAGCGACTTTGGCTGTCTTACCACGGTCTGGAGTATTTTCCACGAGCAACTCGTACACATCGTTTCTGATAAAGATTACCCCCGTTGCGGCTATTCCCGAGCGCGCAATGGTGCGTTGCAACTTGCCCAAAGCGTCAAGCAAACATCGTAGCGTGGTAACGTCGTCGGCACTTATTCCTTGCGCCGGCCATCCCTTATCCAGATTATCAAACAGAATCCAGACGCCCTCCTTATGCCTCAAATATCCCATTATCATTCCGCTCAGAGCAGCAACGTCATGCATATACAATAACTCTGTTATTGCTTCGTTTGATAAGCCCTGTTTCGTATATTCTGTACCATACTTATTCTGGAAATTGTCCGCAATACGAGAGGTCAGCCTCAGCATTCTCTCCGCAAAATCACCCTCGGATATATAAGTGTCCTGTTGATAGGTTTCCGCGATATTTTTATATTGCGAATAGAGGTTGTGGTCACGAACATGCCTTTCCTTATCAACAGTCAAAATCTTGTGACAAATCTCTAAAAGTAGAAGGTATTCCCAAAATGCAGTGATAGTATGCTCCTTCGTTCCTTCCTCTAGCATGTCAAGGACGCTTTCACGAAATTTCAGTAGTTGATACCCTTCCGGTTTCAGGTCGAGAATTACTATTTTACCTCTACCCCGAAGCCTGTTTCGGACCTGGAGAAAGAGCGCTGTCTTGCCGGACCCTTTTCGACCAGTAACGACCTGGACTTCACCTGCCAAAGTTCGCCTATATTCTTCAGTCTCGAGATAGTACTCACCCAACTCGCCGAATTCATTTTCCGCCGATGACGCGCCAAGAGTTATGTTCGCCAGAAAATTCCTCGGTTTCTGTGCAGTAGGTGTTATCTCAACCTGCAAACGGTCGGTTATTTCTGTTGCAAAGTCTCCCACATAGGCATCAATTTGTTCTGGCTTGGTAAATACTCGAACTAGGTCTCGATAATCCAACGGGATTGGTTCATCCTGATATTGAAGAAGAAGAACCGCTTTCCCTGCGCCCTGAGCCATTCCTGCAAGGAATGCACCTCGTAAATTGTGGGCGGGCATATCGGTTCGACTTTGCGAGAGAAAAGGAACTATGACGCCGCACGATTGGGCTACGTTTTCGATTGCTTCAGGAGCGGAAAGCCGAATTTGTTCCTCAGGATCGAAACTGCGAAAGCGAATCCGGGCTTTCTTTATCCGTGCATTCAGCCTTATTTCAATATCAGTCTTATGCTGTGGCATCAACAAATAAATTGGAGAAACGTGGTTAAGCTTGTTGCCGTTGAATACCAGCGGGGCCGTATCTTGTAGGGAGAGAATATGGTGGACCAGTTCTTTCGAATTGTCGTATTCTTTATAACCAAGGGTGTCAAAAACACCGAATTCCCGGAATAGAATGTCGTCTCGCTTGTGGGCGTTGCTCCTTACCAAGAGGATACGTTTTCGTTGCCCTATTGCAAAGCCTATTTCAAAGGCTACATTGAAGTTTAACTGTGTGACATCAGCAAGAAGAAAATCACTATGTGAGATGCCTTCAAGAATTGGAGTCACAACAAACCTGCCCGGAATATCGTTTTCATCCCACAAAGTCAATCCTGGAAACCCATGTTCCTTATGTAGACTTTCTTGGGCCGCGTGAAGCTGTTGACCAATTTCCGTTGCTGACGCTGGGTAGGCTGCAAAACCTTTAAGGGTATTGGGCATATTGTCACCTGTGTCTTTGATAATTGTTAAAGTGCCAATATCTTCGCAATTTCAGACATGTAATTGCTAAAATGCAATTAAACATATATAACCTTCTGGAATTACCCCGCCACCACAAGTATTTGGAAATGGCGCACCATGAGGACGACATAGAAAAGGATTTAGTCCATACGCCGCCCTCGATGTTTTGGTATTGGACAGTTTGGGTAAAATAGGAAGAGGAAGCGAAAAGGGCCGAATTATTCTCACATTTCGTAAATGCGAAAATACTGGAGTTTTCAATACCGCCGTTCAAAAACTTCAAAACCATCTGACTCCCACCAGTCAGCCCCGCTGACAATTAACGTACCTCATATATGAAACATCAGGTCATTACTATGACAAACTCTGGGTGCTGAGTCAAACATGCAGCAGAACAAGTTATACAGGTCATATCACAATGGTGACTTCGGTGCATGGGTAAGAATGCCTCCAAAGGCTCCACCCACTGCGTGTCAGTCATCGGAACATCTACTCAACGATATGTACTCCTTCTACATAACAATCGTAGCAGTACCCTCCAGTGAATTTCTGCCCTTCGGTCTGGAAGGCTACCGTCCTATGGTCGAACCGGTGGCGCGTAAGTACGGCTAAGCTTCCGATGGTCCGTAAGGAAGGACTAACCATAAGGGGTTGGTGGGTAATACACGAAGAGTTGCCCACACTTCGTACATTCCCGTACCTCGATAACTCCCATTTGGTGGATCTGTCTAAGGACGTAATCTTGCGACAAACAGTTTGGACAGAAAGGAGATAGGGTCTCGATAACTCCAGATGCGTCTGTCGCCTCTTGATAAACCTGTTTCGAAAGTAGGGGCCTAGAGAGCAGAGAAGCGCCTGTATCTATGGCATTTTTACCAGTGCCACCGTCACATTCTTTAGTCTGGGTTGTGTGGAGAGAGGTTATTCCTTTACTGGGAAGGTCAGTGACAGTATCTTGAGATGATGGAACAGCCCCAAGGTCTGGTGGTTGGGGGTACTGCCCATGGAGTGTATTTAACAACTTGGCATATTCCACTTCACAGTATGGATCACCTAGAAGGTCAACGCCAATCTTACCTAAGAGCCAAACTGGAAGAGTCTCTTCCCAGGTGCCAGTTCGCAAGATAGGGATAAACTTCCGCTGATTCTGAGTCGTCGAAAGCTCTGCGGTGATTATGTCTCCTTCATAGCGTACACCCCCTGTTTTCTTCACCGATCTGCCCTTATAACCGGGAGTGCAGACAATCAGAATAAAATCATGATTCGAGATAGTCTCCATATAGCGCGCTTTATGGTCACCGGGTCGTAGGTTCCATTGATCAAGTGAAACGTCGACGCCGTCCTTGCGAAGTCTTGCGCCTAACTCTCTGACCCATGATTTGTGACTTTCATCGTCCCATGAGTAAGAGATAAAGGCAGTCGGGTGCTTTTGCTCTTGGTCTATCACGGCAATGTACTCATCTATCCTTTATTCAATGGGCTAAACCATGTGAGCTCAGCTCCGTGCTCCTACGATATCCAATGATTCATCTCTTAAAGTTCCGTATATTTCTTGTTTGAGTCCCAGCTTTTCGCAACAGGATATTTCTCATCGTTAACTCTTATTTTACTCTCAACCGCATCCGACAAGTCAATCCCGACCTTGTGGGCGCAGTACAAAACGTTAATCATCACAATCAAAAACTGCATTTAGAGTAAAGGACAAAGGGCTTTCAAAGCATCAATCCCTCCGCCTCCGTGCAAACGAATGTGACCGCATTGCTGGCCCTTGGTATAAGTGCGTACAGTTGGCTGATCAAGGTCATTTTACTGCCGGGAAGACGTCCACCGAGATCAATGAGATTTGATACGTGGTTCATCCGAAATAGAGTATCTGTCATATCAAGTCCTGCAAGCATGTTCCTGGCCTCATGAAGAATGGCCCTGTCCGTCAAAGGTTGGAACTGGCCCTTCTCCACAAATGTCATCAACGGTGTTGTAGGCACAATCATGGCGGTGAGGAACGACACATACTTAGGCTGCATCCTGTTAACGACTTCAGAAACCGGGGACAGAAACCGGGGACCGGCACCTATTTTTAATAAATTTCGCATTTCAAGGGGGATTGATTCTATTTTTTGATTGTTTTGGGGTGGTTTTTTGGGGGGGCAGATGGGCAAGGGGCGGAGACGGCGTGTGGTGTTGATTTCGATTTTGGATAATGCCGTGTGGTGCGTGATATAGGGATGTGGGGGGCGCGGATGGGGGTGGCCGGGAGCATGGCGTGGATCTCCACCTGCGGGTGGTTGTTTCATGGCGGTAACCCCTGTCTTTAGCATATGTCACCTCTATGGGGTGTACTATACACGGATTTGTGGAGGGGGGCAAGGGGAAAATTTAATTGGCTTTCAGCTATCAGCGGTCAGCTTTCGTCAGGACAAAACACAGTGGGAGGTCTGGGATAAATGGGGAAAAGGACGTAAAGGACGCAAGGGACATAAACGACGGAAAGAGCTGGGGGGGAGTTGCCCTGAGGAGGGGTTTGGGGAATGGACGGTATGGACGGTATGGACGGGGCATGGACGGGGATGGAGTGGATGGGGGGAGAGGGGTGGAATTTAGGGTGATCGAACGCTGAACTTTGACTTTGATAGCGATGCCGATAGCGAAAGAAAACGGAAGCCTTCCGAGGTGGAAGGCTTCCTCGGGGTGGTTGGTTACCAAAAATTATGCGATTTGGGGAACCTCGAAACCTTTTCGGTATTCGCGGGTGATAAGTTTGTTGGCGTCGTCGTCTTTAAATTTTTCAGTTTTGGGGTCGAATTCGAGGGCGCGTCCGAGGCGGTAGGCGGCGTTGCCAATGTGGATGTGTGCGCAGGAGAGGTGCGCTTCAAGCGGGGTGACGGGGAGGTCTTCCTGCTTGCGGGAACGAATGGCGCGGAAGAAGCGCACCCATTTGTTGGCGTCTTCGGGCATGGGGGCCTCGACGGGGATGGCTTCGCGTTCGTTCATTTTTCCACTCTTGTAGGTGAAGAAGCCTTTTTCGCGGACGTAGAATCCTTTGGTGCCGAAGAAGCTGTTGCCGCAACTGCCGCCGTCCATTTCCTCGAAGGAGCCGAGATTGCGCACTTCGAAGGACATGATGGTTCCGTCGGCATAGGTGAAGGTGGTGACTTGGGTGTTGGGGGTTTCCGCGTCGTCGTCCCAACCGTAGCGACCGCCGGAGCTATAGACTTTCACAGGGAGGCCGCGGTTGTGGCCCCAGTTTGCGATATCCATTTCATGGACGCCTTGGTTGCCAATTTCGCCGTTGCCGTATTCCCAGAACCAGTGCCAGTCGTAGTGGATGTAGAGGCCGGGTTTCTTGCGGTCGACGTTGATCATGTATTCATGGTCCGGCGAGGGTCCCTGCCACAGCGGCCAATCGATGTTTTCGGGGACGGGTCCGGGTTTTCCATGACCGATGGCGTTTCGGTTTCCGTTTTTATAAACATATCCGCGCGAGTGGACGATGTCGCCGATGAATCCCTCATGCATCAGCTTCATGTCGCGGATAAGGGTGGAATTCGATCGGCTTTGCGTGCCATGTTGGACGATTTTCCCATATTTTTCGGCGGCTGCCGCGGCCTGGCGGCCTTCGTAGATATTATGCGACATGGGTTTTTCGACGTAGACGTCTTTCCCTGCCTGGCATGCCCAGACCGTGGCCAGGGAATGCCAATGATTGGGGGTGGCGATGGTGATGGCGTCAATGTCTTTGTCCGCCAGTGCGTCGCGGATGTCCTTGTAGGATTTCGGTTTCTTGCCCTGGGTCGCTTCCACCCGCTTGCTGGCGTATTCAAGAACATTGGAATCCACATCACATAATGCGACGTATTCCGCATCGTCTTTCATGCCAAGGATATCCTTGATGTGTCCTGCACCCTGGCCGTTGAAGCCCATGGTGCACATGCGGATGCGCTCGTTGGCCCCAAACACCTTGCCCTTAGCACGGGTTCCGGCGACAATTACCGCGGATGCGGTGGCTCCTAGAAATTTTCTCCGAGAAAGTTCCATGGTTTCCTCCATCGTATGTTCAAAAGAACGGTTACCGTTATCTTTTTTGACTGCTTTCCGTTACAGGATGTTTCGTTATTGTACATAAAACGCGGGTGATATTGAAGCAAATGGGAGTTTTAGAAACGCGCCCTCTTTAGAAACATAAGGCAGCAGGGGATGCAAACCGGTTGCAGATCTGGGAAGTCTGGGAAGACTGGGAGGACTGGGAAGACTGGGAGGACTGGGAAGACTGGGAGGACTGGGAGAATAGGACTAATAGAAGCAATTGGATAAGGTGGAAGAAGAGGAAGCAAATATAATGGGGAACACGATAGCGATAGCGAGAGCGATTGCGATAGCGAGAGTGATAGCGATACCGATAGCGATAGCGGTAGCGATAATTGGGTGGATGAGTTTAGGTGTTCCTTCTTAGTTCACCCCGCCTACGGCGGGTGGAGAACTCGCAATGACAAAAAGGGGAGATTCCTCACAAGGAGAAATCAGTTATCTGGGGCTTTTAGTGAGTAATCGCTCGATGGCCCGTGCGATGGTATCGCGTTGTTTTTCGATAGGCGCGGGATCTTTCGAAAAATGCTTGAGGTCCGTGGTGATTTCTTCTGGGACGGTTAGCAGCGCGGAAAAATCTTTCTGCTCTTGTTCTGACAAGGAGGATTCGTGCTTCTGTAGTGCTTCGCGCAGGATAACAAGGTATTCGTAGTCTTCAATGCCATCGCGAAGCATTTCCCAGCGTATGCTGTCCACCGGTCCGTCGAGGATAGTGTTGTCTTGATATCCGGTGGCGCCTTCGGGAGGATACATGAAGCGCCCGTCGCCGTTGCCCCAGGGACGTTTCTCGCCGGGTTTGGTTCCATAGCCGGACATCCATGCCATGGGATCTTCGTAGGGATCTTGCAGGCGGTCGGGGTAGGCGCACCCCGTGGTCCAGAGATTCATTCGCCAAACGAGGATGCCTTCGATGTTATATTTCCAGGTTTGCCAGAGCCATGTGCGCAGTTCGACGGCGGCGTGGTCGGTGAATTCAGTGGCGAAAGGTGCCTTGGGGATGGTGCAGACATACCACCAGATTGTTTCGCCGAGTTTTCTGCGTGCTTCGGTTTCTTTTGGGTTTAGTTTCCAGGAAACCGGGCACCAGACGTTGGGACCATCGAAAAGGCCGGCAACGGGTTTTTCGGTGATCATGCGGGGGATGTCGGGCGCGGCGTTTTTCACCCGGAGGAATCCTTCTAGGACGTGGGGATAGTCTTTTGGGGTGGGTTCGTCGAACCAGTAGATATAGGATTCATCGAGCCACCCTTTTTCGCGCAGATGTTCCTGATAGCCTTTGCACATGGTGTCGAAGGCCAATTGCCATGCACGATCCGAAGTTTTCAATCCCTGAACTTCCGCCGGTGCAGATTTTCCGAAGAAGTTGCCGCCGCCGATGCCGGGGATGCCGAGGCGGAAGGAATTGAAGTGAAATTTCTCAAAGGAACGTTCCATTTCCGCGTCCCACGCGGTCCAATCGAACACCGGGGTGATCGGATAGGTCTGAAATAACTTTCGGTCTTCGTCGGGGAATTGCGCACCTTCGTTTGTGCTAAGTGTTCGCCATGTAACAGAGACATTAGAGAAGGGCGCGGGATCGTAGGGGGTGATACGATGCTCGCGCATGTTTTGCAGATATTTGTCGATGACGGCATGCCGCTGATCGGGATCAGAGATCTTCTGATACTGGAATACCGCGCCGCTGTCAAAGCCCAACGCGGTGATACAGGTTGTTCGATCCGGCAAGGTGAAATCGTAGATGGTGATTTGGATTGGAACCTCGGCGCAATATCCGTCCGCCTGGAGTTTGATGCTGCCGGTGTATACGCCGGGCCGGGCATTTTTGGGCGTTTGAACACGCACCCACAGGGGTTGGTTCTTTTTCGATTCGATATTGATGGGGGCTTTGAAGGGGGGCAGGGGATCAGGCCACCATGCACGCACACTGGAGCGATCCGTTGGGCTGTCAATGAAAACATAGCGCACGCGCAATACAGTGATCCATGGTGCATCTATTTTATTGCCATCGGGGTCGTAGAGATCCCCGGGTTGGGCGGTGAAGTTATTGAGACCGCGTTTAGGATTTACGACCAGTTGTACGGCTTCGGATTCATTTTTCGCCAGACTTACAGTGATGGCGTGATCATGCCCTCTTGGAACGGGGCGGTCTTGGCTGATTTTCCATCCGGAAGAGGTCCACCACAGGCGCACGCCGTTCTTGGATTGGATTAGTTTTTTCCCATAATCTTTTGCGAAAAGGATACAGTCTTTGTTGGCGGTGGATTCGGCGCCGATAGAACAGCAGCAAATGAGGGAAAAAGCCAAAGGAAATAGCAGTTTGCGCATAACGTAGTTCCCTTTCCGGTAGAATTGAGATTACCGAAAGATAGGACCGTCGTCTGACGAATTCGGTGTCATACATGGCATGTTGGCGGGTTTCGCTTCGCTTCACCCACCCTTGTTTTTAGAATGATTATTAGGTGAATGCGGGAACAGTGAAATCGGGGTGATATTTACGTCTAAGAAGTTTATTGGCATCCTTCGCCTTTTTAAAGGTCTCAGTCTGCGGATCGAATTCTAGTGTGCGTCCGATGCGATAGGCGATGTTGGCGAGATGGCAATGTGCGGAGGAAATATGGCCTTCAAGGGCGTTTCCGTGAATGTCTTCCTGTTTCCGGCTCTTGACGACGTTCAGGAAATGCTGGAAGTGATTGATGTCTTCGGGTTTTGGATATTTGCTTTCATCGATGACAATGGGCTTGCTGTCCGCATCGAAAAATCCTTTTCCACCGACGTAATATCCGTTTTGTCCGTAGAAGAGGTTGCCCACGCAGACGTCTTCTTCCTTGTTGGTCCAGCGCCCACGCACTTCAAATTGCAGCAAAGTGCCATCCGCGTAAGTGAAGGTGGCCACTTGGGTATTGGGGGTTTCGCAGGCGTCTTCGTAGGTGTAGCGTCCGCCCGCACTGAACACGCGCACGGGCAATCCCTTGTTGAGTCCCCAGACGGCGATATCCATTTGATGCACGCCCTGGTTTCCGATGTCGCCATTGCCGTAGTGCCAGAACCAATGCCAATTGTAGTGGACATACATCGGATTATAGGGTTTTTCAGAGGCCGGGCCCTGCCATAAGCGCCAATGGAGATGGGCCGGCGGGTCCTGATCTTGGGCGATAGGAACCGCATCGCGGCGTTTGTAGCAGAGGGCACGGGCCATGTACAGCGGACCGATGATTTCGCCTGATTGCAGAAGGGCCAAATCACGGCGCCACGAGGCTTCCGAACGGCTTTGGGTGCCATGCTGAACGATACGGCCGGTTTGTTTGGCGGCTTCGGCGAGTTGGCGGCCTTCCCAGACTTCGTGGGAGAGGGGCTTTTCCACGTAGACGTCTTTTCCGGCTTGCACGGCCCAGATGGCCGCGAGGGAATGCCAATGATTGGGGGTGGCGATGCCCAGCACGTGTACGGCCTTGTCGTTTAGGGCTTCCCGGATATCCGTATAGGTTTTAGGCCGCTTGCTGGTCACTTTTTCTATCCGGTGTGCAGCCTCTTCGAGGACTTTTTCATCGACGTCGCAAAGTGCGACCACTTCGGAATCGGGTGATTTGGTGAAGGCTTCATAGTGCGCGCCGCCGCGCCCGTTCACGCCCATGACGCATGCGCCGATTTTTTCGTTTGCGCCGAATACCTTGCCTTTAGTCATGGTTCCAGCGGCCAATACCGCGGCGGCGGAAGTGCCTAGAAACGTACGCCGAGACATGCTCATGGTGGTTCTCCTCATTGTTTTTCGTCTTACGCCCAAGCGAAGTTCATTGTTGCGCATTTGGCGGGGAAAAGCAACTCAGCAACATTTCACCGGAGAGAAAATTTGGCTCATATTGACTTCTTTTTCAAATACGTTTTGCAGGGAAGACGAACCTGATCAATGGGGGAGGTTTGCCGTTTGTCTTCGATGCCGCACTTCCTCATAGAGGGCTTCGTATTGTGCGACAATACGTTCCTGGTCGAAGCATTCCAGGACGCGCCGCCGCCCGTTTTGTGCGAGCCGCCGGGCGGTGGCGGGGTTGAGCAGCACTTCGATGGCGCAGTAGGCCATGGATTCGATGTCGCCGACTTCACAGAGGTAACCGGAGATGCCCTGTTCGATCACTTCCGTGATGCCGCCACTGGCGGTGGCGATAACGGGCACTTCACAGGCCATGGCTTCCAGTGGCACCAGGCCAAAGCTTTCGTGTTCGCTGGGGTGCAGGAGAAGATCGGCGCTGGGGATCAAGTCTTCGATGTTGGGGACATTGCCGAGCCATGTGATGCGGTCCGCAATGCCGAGTTGCCGTGCGATCCCGGCGGCGGAGAGGCGCTCAGGCCCTTCGCCAGCCATGATTAATCGCGCGGGGACGCGGTCCAGGATGCGCTTGAAGACCCGGACCACATCGGTAACGCGTTTTACGGGCCGGAAGTTTGATATGTGCATGATCGTTTTTTCACCGCTTTTTGCGAACGGACAGCGTTTTTCCGCATTGGGCATGAAGCGGTTGGCGTCCACAAAATTGTGTATGGTATGGACCGGGCAGGAAAGTTGGAATTCACGGAGCGTTTCCTGACGGAGCCATTCGGAGACGGTGGTGACGGCGCAGCTTTTTTCGATGGCGTATTTGGTGACGCGGAAGAAGGAGGGATCGCTTCCGACGAGGGTGATGTCGGTGCCGTGGAGGGTGGTAATGAGGCAGTAGCGTTTTTCGGGGGGGAGCATTTCGCGGGCGAAGATTGCTGCGGCGGCGTTGGGGATGGCGTAGTGGGCGTGCCAGAGTTCGATATCGTGTTCTTCAGCGACTTCACAGATTTTTGTGGTTAGCGCTAAGGAATAGGGAGGAGTGTGAAAGAGAGGATATGAAACCGAGCTGATATAGTGTTGGAAAATGTTGCTTCGGTATTCCTTTAAACGAAAGGGCGCTTCCTCAGTGACAAAATGCACGATATGCCCGCGTGCGGCGAGGGCAATGCCGAGTTCCGTAGCAAGGACGCCACTTCCCCCCGCAGAGGCATGACACGTAATGCCGATTTTCATGGGGACTCCTTTCTTTGGTCATTATAGACCGGGAACATGATCCAATCGAATCGGGCCATCCGCGTACAAGGCTTCGCCGTGGGCCGCACCGATGCGGCTGCCCCAATAGGCCGCACGGGTTTGTATGCTGTCCCAAAAGGATTTGGAGGAGATAAAGGTTTCCGGTCCTTGGCCGGAGGGATTATGAAATTGCGAGGCATACGCCCGCAAAGCATCCATTTTTGTGGAAAAATGAGAGGAGATATTCGCAATCCAGGTGGGCATGGCATGTTCGAAGTAGGGATGATAAAAAAAGAGTTGGGGGGTGCGGTGGGGTTTCTGGCCAGTGTCGATGTGTTCCAGACCGGCGAAAAAATTGGCGTCGCGCACGAGGGCATGTGCGGCTTGATGATCAGGGTGGCGATCTGGCGCCATGGGGGCAAGAATGACGGCGGGGCGGAACTTTCTAAGGAAGGGAATGATTTTTTGTTGTTGTTCGGAGGTATTGGCGAGGCCGCCGTCAGGCAGGTTCGCATTTTCACGATGGGCAACTCCCAGGATCTTCGCAGCGGCTTCTGCTTCCTGTGCGCGGAGTTCGGGTGTGCCGCGCGTTCCCATTTCGCCGCGGGTGAGATCGAGAAGGGCAATAGTCCTGCCTTCGCGGGCTAGTTTTGCGATCAGTCCGCCAATGCCCAGTTCGATGTCATCGGGGTGTGCGCCAATAGCGAGAATATCCACACTCACAGTTCTATCTCCTGAATTTGGAATGAATCTATGTTGATAGAATCCAAAAGCCGAGGGATTAATTCCCAGCCGTGTTCAAAAAGAAAGGAAAAAACGGTGTAATGCCGTTCCTGGGGTTTGCGGTCCGGCGCCAGCGCGGCAATGAGGCGGTGCACTTGTTTGCGTGTGGCTTCATTCTGAGTTTCATCGGCACGCAGGATAGCGCGTTCAAGACGGTCCAAGGCAGCGGTAATTTGCTCTGAAGCGGATTTTGTCATGGATTCGGTTTGATCTTTTAAACGCAAAGCTGACAAATCGGTTCGCAGGCTGTGGAGTTCTTTTTCGATACGCGTGCGGTGTTGTGTAAGAGGCGGCAAGGCCGGATGGCGTGTTTGAGTTCGAAGGGCGCGTTCGAGTAAATCGTCTTCAGGGGCAAACAAGCCCGCTGCTGCGAGTCCAAGTTTGTTTAGGAGCTTATTGAGTTTTGGAGTAGCCAAAACGCACCGTGCCCGAGGATATACCACAGGCATGGGATATCCGGTGGCGTCGAACAGGGCCTTGGTTTGGCCCCAATAGCCTATTTCACCGGGTCCGGCTACATAGGCGGCAACCGGCAGGACCGCCCGGCGCACGGGGCACCGCAAGAGGACATTGGGGCTGAATCGTTCAGGTGCGGCATGCAGCAACGTCAGCATTTCATCGGTTGTGCAGGATATTTCTTCTTCCGGGAGGTGGAAACGATTATTTTCGAACAGCACTTTACGCCGGAATTCCCCCATTTCGAGAAAGAAACCACATTCTGTCTCGTTTTTGACAACTTGCGGTTCATAACCGAGCTGACGCAGGCGTTCGCCGGTTTCATTGGCGATTCGTGTGCTCAATAAGGGTTCTCGAATTTCTTTTTCCAGCACGGGGATCGCGGCTCGGCGCGCGGCCGGCAGATAGGGTGCGAAGAGGAGCAGCGGGGTGTTTTGAAAGAGCCGCGCCATGATTCTGCCGAACCAGTCCGCGAGCGAATCGGAGGCGTCCAGGGATTCATGGAGGAATGCGGCCACTTCGCTGCTGAATTCCGAACCGGGGGCTTGCCGGGATGCTTCATCAATGAGGACGTGTAGTGACGCCGATAAAGGAATCTTGTACATAGGAAAACCATGCACCGATTCTTCCGGGTCATACCGTAATGTACGTGATTCATGCTGGCGTGTGAGGAGATTAGCGGAGCGCACTTCTTCGAAGTCATGATCGTCCGCGCCAATCCAGAAAACAGGGAGGCAGCCGGTGCCGGTGGTTTCCGATACGCGCCGTGCCAAGAGAATGGCTGTCACTGCTTTGTGGATGGTATAGAGGGGACCTGTGAGGAGTCCGGGTTGCTGGCCGGTCACGATAACGGGTTCGGAACCCTCCAAGAAGGCGGTTGAACCAATGCGTTTTTGAAACTGCCGGACTTCCTCCGCCACGCCGTTAGGCCATTGTGTGGGGGATAAGGGTAAGGAGAATAGGTCCTGCGGCGCATAGGTATAGAACGCGCTCAAGGCGGTGTTGCCGCTGAGGTAGTCATTGAAGATGTCCGGCATATTATTTGGTCCTATGGCCCAGGAGAATCATGCGCGGTTGGGTATCGCCAAACGCCTGACCGCCATAATCACCGAATACACGGTCAATTTCAAGCCCGGTGCGGGCAAACATTTCCGACAATTCGTCCAGGGCATACATACGGACCGATTCTCCCACCTGCGCGGTCAATGTATTGTCCTGATGAACTGTGGTGATTTTGTTAATGCGCCGCGTTTGTGAATCTATCCAACGATCTTCCGTAATGCGGCAGCCTTGTTGCACACGTTCGGAGTGGGGGAGAAGGTGCTGTTCCAGATAGATGGGATTAAAGGAGTCCATGAACAGCTTTCCGCCCGGTTTCAGCGTATGAACCATGTTTCGCGCCGCAGTGAGGTTTTCTTCTTCTGTTTGAAAGTATCCGAAACTGGTGAAGAAGCTGAATGCAACATCAAACTTTTCTTGAAAGGGCAGTGCTCGAAGATCGGCACGGATAAGACGGGCGCGGTTTGCCAAGGTAGTCCGGGCAATGCGGAGCAATTCAGTAGAGTAGTCAATGCCGGATGCCCAAGGGGTGTGCCGGGCGAGGTGGACAAGGTGGCGTCCGTTTCCGCAACAGAGATCGATACAATGTGTGTCAGGAGACAGATTGGTCTGTTGGAGGGCAAAGGTGCATTCCTGGGCAGCGGCTTCAATGGTCCGGTGTGCGTAAAGAATTGGATAGAGTGCGCCAAAGGAGGTGGCGTACCAGTCCTGGGGAATGTTTCGGTTATGGCAACTATGCGCGTTCATTGTATAGTGAATATTATGCGGTCAACTGGAGCGGGGAAGCAACGAAGAAGGAGGGTCAAGATACGATCTCACCGATTTTGTGGATCTTCAGGAAATTGGTGCGTCCGGTGATTCCTTCGGGCGTACCGCCGGTGATCACCATGATTCCGCCTTGGTGGTCAAGATGGTTTTCGCACAAAAGTTCATCGACCTGTTCATGGAGGGAATTGAGGTCGATGATACGGTTGATTTTGAAGGCGGAGACGCCCCAATACAGGGCACACCGGCGGCATGTTTCATCGGAACGGGTGAAAGCGATCACGGGAACCTTTGGCCGGTAGCGTGCGATGGCGGCAGCGGTGAAGCCGGAGTTGGTAAAACACACGATGCCCTTGGCATGGAGTGATTCCGCCATTTGTGCGGCGGCCAGCCCGATGGCGTCAGATTCCATGAAGCCGGGAGTATTGAATTTTTCCACACTCTGCCGGACGGATTCGGACTGGAGCCATTCCCAGCGTTTTAGGGAAGATCTGCCTGCCATATCTTCACCGGCTTTGGCGGCGATGCGTACCATGACTTCGCAGCTTTCGACCGGGAATTGGCCGGAAGCGGTTTCCCCGGAGAGCATGACAGCATCGGTGCCATCAAGGATGGCGTTGGCGACATCGGTGACTTCCGCGCGTGTGGGGCGCGCATGGCTGGTCATGGATTCAAGCATTTGCGTGGCAGTAATTACGGGGATGCCGCACGCATTGCATTTTTGAATGAGGCGTTTTTGGACGAAGGGGATGTCTTCGAAGTTCATTTCGACGCCCAAGTCTCCGCGGGCGACCATAATGGCGTCACTCAGGGCGAGGATATCGTCAAAACAGGCGAGGGCTTCGGGCCGTTCGATTTTAGCCACGATACGGGTTTGTTTTCCGGAGGCGTCGATGATGTCGCGCATGAGCCGGAGGTCATCGGGGGAACGGACGAATGAGAGGGCGGCATAATCCACGCCAAGTTCCAAGCCGAAGGCGAGGTCCCGCCGGTCTTTTTCGGTCATGGAGGGTTCGGCGATGTGGACTCCGGGCAGATTGATGCCCTTATGTTGTCCGAGCATGCCGCCGCGCACGACCTCACAGAGGACATCAGGGGGATTTACTTGACGCACATTCAATTCGATGATGCCGTCTGCAATGAGGATGGTATCTCCAGGTTTCACATCCTGTGGGAGGTGTTCATAGGTGGTGGAAATACATTGTGCGCTGCCGGGAACGTCGCGGGTGGTGATGGTGATGGTCTCGCCGTTGCGGAGTTCGGCTTCCTGGCCGTCTTTCATTTTTCCGGTGCGGATTTTTGGCCCTTGGAGGTCCATAAGGATGGCCACGTTTACGCCAAGATCTTCAGCGGTGCTGCGGATGAGGGTATACAGCGCCCTGTGGTCTTCGTGCGTGCCGTGGGAGAAATTAAGCCGCGCCACGTCCATTCCCGATAGGATTAGCCGCCGGATTACGTCAGAACTGCTGCTGGCGGGGCCGATGGTACAGACGATTTTCGCGCGGCGGGTCATGGTTATGTCCAACTTTCGAATGCGTAGTAGATAACGCGGACGGCGCGGGCGAGGTCTTGTTCTTCGACGCCAATGATGATGTTCATTTCACTGGATCCCTGATCGATGACGCGGATGTTGATATCCGCGCCGGCGAGTGCGGAGCAGAGGCGTGCGGCGACGCCGACATGGTGGTTCATGCCTTTTCCCACGGTGGCAATCATGGCAAGGCCGGGGGAGAGGGAGATTTCATCGGGGTCGCAACGTTTCGTGATTTCGTTCATCATCTTATCGCCAAGATCGCCGATTTCCTCATCGCGAATGATGAGGGAAATGTCATCGATTCCGGTGGGCATATGTTCCCAGGCAATGCCGAATTCCTCGAGCACTTCCAGGACACGGAATCCGAAGCCGCGTTCTTTGTTCATGAGCGCCTTTGCGATGGTAATCATGGAGAAGCCGGCGCGTCCGGCAATACCGCAGACAGGCGTTTTGCTTTCGCGGTCTGCGACGATGAGGGTTCCCGGGCTGTCAGGATCTTTGGTATTGCGGATATGGATGGGGATTTTATGTTCGCGGACGGGATAGATGGCCTCGTCGTGAAGGACGGTGGCCCCCATGTACGAGAGTTCGCGCAATTCCTGATAGGTGATTTCTTCGATTCGTTTGGCTTCCGGGACAATTCGCGGGTCTGCCATGCGGAAACCGGATACATCGGTCCAGTTTTCATACAGGGCGGATGTTGAAGCGCGGGCGACAATGGAGCCTGAGATGTCACTTCCACCGCGGGAGAATGTCTTGATTTCACCAGAAGGCAAAGAGCCATAGAATCCCGGCACTACAAAGAGTCCGGAACCGTTGAGACACTGTCCGAGAAGCTCGTACGTGACGGGGTCGAGATCGCCGGATTTGGAGAACTTAATACAGTCGGCGGGGTCCACGAAAGTGGCGTTCAGGACTTCTGCCATGAGTCTTCCATTGAGGTATTCACCGCGGGAAGCCATATAATCGGGGGTGGCATGCATGCTGACTTGCGCAGCGATTTCAGCAAGATGTTTTTCAATGTCAAAGTGCACGCCGAGTTCCCGGGCCAATTCGGAGAAGCGTTCGGCGATGATGGTGGCAGGTTCGGAAGCGTCTAGTCCCTGTTTGGCCATGTTATGCCAGGCATAGAGAAGGTCAGTGATTTTTTTGTCTTTGGTGTCGCGTTTTCCGGGCGCGGAGGGGACGATAAAGCGCCGTTGCGGATTGGCATGAATGATTTTTTCCACTTGCCGGAAACAAGAAGCGTCCGCCAAGGATGAACCACCGAACTTGCAGGTAATGTCGCCCACGTTATGTTCCTCTCAGATGTTGTGATCAGCCGAATATCCTGTCTTTGGCCTGATAGGAGTCCTTTTCTTAAGGAATCACCCCAATGGCCTGAGAATGACGCAAAATGTACGGTTTTTTTATTACGGTGTCAAGTCTTGGATCCAGCGGTAGATATCGTTCCGGGTGACAAAGATCATCAAAAAGACAATGAAGGATATGCCCACCAGTTGGAAACGCACCATGAATTTCTTGCTCGGTGGTTTTCTGCGAATGGTTTCGTAGCCGAGAAGGAGGATGAGGCCGCCGTCTAACGCAGGCACTGGCAGCAAATTAACAAGAGACAGGTTCACACTGATGAAAGCGGTGAATTTCATCAACCAGAACCATCCATTTTCCGCAGCCTGGGTGACAATGCGTGCTATCATGATTGGTCCGCCGAGCTCCTTGGGGCTGACATCGCGCTTGACCAAGGCCACGATTGTATTCCATGTGGTTCTCAGCGCGCTGTAGCTTTGCCGGAAGCCTTCTGAAAGCCATTGCGAGGGCGGGCTTCGGTGGAATACCAGCTTGGGCGCGAACCGGACCCCGATGGCGCGCACGGATTCAACAGGCACTTTGGCCGTAAGCGTGGATTCCTTTTGAATCAGGCCAAACAACACGGCAGGACGATCAATGTCCACATTGAGTTCAGACGCCTGATGTTCCCGTTCCAGTTTCTCCATTAATTCGATGGTGGCGGGCTGGCCATTAACGGTCTTAATGATGTCTTTGCGTTTGATGCCGGTGGTCTTTGCGAAGTCGTTTTCGATGTATTTAATTACGGGTTGGGCTTGGAGGTCGTCTTTCTTTTCGTTTTCAGGCCCATAGGCAAGCCCCTTGATGCGTCCAATGGTCTGAGGGACGATAGCAAGCTTGATGACTTGTTTGTCTCGTTGCACCTCGATATTAATGGTGGTTCCTTCCGGTGTTTCTTCAGTTTTTTTCCGGAAAGAGGCCATGTCCACCAAAGCGCCATCCGCGCGCACGATGACATCGTTTTTTTGAAGTCCGGCGGCTTTTGCGGGAGTGTTGTCCATGACTTCGCCGACAACGGCGGTATCGAAAGGCGTTATGCCGAAACGGGGAATCTCCCCGCCGTTAATGATTTTGGGGATGATGGGGGAAACATAGCGGGTTCGGGATTGGTCTGGATGTATGCGTTCCAGGAGGATGTAATGGGGGGAGTTGGTGCCGCCTAAAGCAGCCGCATAGGCGAGATCGGAAAAAGTACGGGTCTCTTTTCCATCAATAGCGATGGGGAAATCGCCTGTCTGCCACCCGGTGGCATCGGGTTGACCCGTGTATTCTTTCAAGGCTTTTCCAGGTTGTTCTATATAAAGGGGGGCGGAAGCCGCGGGAGATTCCGGTTCTACCATGCCAATCCTGCACATGACTTCGGATTCGGGCACATTACTGCCTATGGCGACCATGATGGAATAAATGATGATGGCGAACACAAAATTCATGAGAGGGCCGGAGAAAGATACAATGAACCGTTGCCAAACGGGTTTTTTGTCGAACCACCGGTCCGGAGGCACATGTCCGAATTGTTTCTGGCGTTCCTCCTCGGTGAGGGGCGTGTCTTCCTGGCCGGGCATTGTTACATACCCTCCAATGGGCAGGAGGCCAACGCAATAATCGGTTTCGCCAAGCCGTTTGCCAAATAAACGGGGTGGCATGAAGATGCTGAACCGGTCCACGTAAATATTGCAGGCTTTGGCGGCGAGAAAATGCCCGAGTTCGTGGACGAAGATCAGGCCGCTCAATACCGCCAGAAAGATCAAAATATCAACCATTACTATGCTGTCCTATCCGTTTTGGTTATTGACGTTCGATAAGGATTTCCGCTGTTTTTCGCGCTTCGGCATCCGCTGCCAGGATGGCCTCGAGGCTGTACTCCTGGCTCGCCGTACATCGTTCGCGCACCTCGCGCACGATATCGCTGATACTCAGGAACGGCAACCGCCGCTCGCAGAAGGCCGTAACGGCGGCTTCATTTGCCGCGTTGAGGATGGCGGGGGCCGTGCCGCCTTCGGCGGCGGCGTGCCGCGCATACCCTAAACACGGGAAAGCCTGGAAATCCGGGGCCGCAAATGTCAATTCACGCACGGTGGTCAAATCCAGCCGGTGCATGGGATATTCTACCCGTTCGGGCCATGTCAACGCGAATAAAATGGGAAATTTCATATCGGTGACGCCGAGATGGGCAAGAATGCTTCCATCATTGAATTCCACAAGGCTGTGAATAATACTTTGCGGGTGAATCACGACCTCGATGAGGTTTTCGGGAAGTCCGAAGAGCCACATGGCTTCGATGATTTCGAGCCCTTTGTTCATGAGCGTGGCGGAATCGACGCTGATTTTTTCGCCCATATCCCAAGTGGGGTGACGAGTGGCTTCATCGGGCGTGACGTTCTCCAGGGTGTTTCGAGGCCGGCCATAAAAAGGACCTCCGGATGCGGTGAGGTGAATGCATCGCACATCGCGTTTATTATGGCCCTGCAGGCATTGGAAAATGGCATTGTGCTCGCTATCGACGGGAAGCACGTGAACGCCTTTGGCTTGGGCGTGTTCCATGATGAGACGTCCTGCCATGACAAAGGGTTCTTTATTGGCCACGGCAACGTGATTGCCGGTTTCGATGGCGGCGAGGAGGGGTTGCAGGCCGACGGCCCCGACGACGGCGCATAGCACGGTGTCGACAGAGACAGAGGCGGTCTGGGAAAGGCTTTCGGGGCCGCTGAAGAGGGTGACTCCCATGGATTTGGAATCAAGGCCTTTTGCGGCATTTTCATCGGTAAGGGCGGCATAGTGGGGGTGGAATTCTTCGATTTGTTCTTTAAGCAGATGGATGTTGGAGTGGGCGGCCAGGGCAACGACTTCGAATCGTCCGGGATATCTGCGGACGACTTCGAGGGCGTTTCGGCCAATGGACCCGGTGGAACCGAGGATGGTAATGCGTTTGGGACGGTTGGGATTAGCCACGGCGAGTCGTCTCTTTTGGATTCTTGGGGCGTGATTTGGCCAAATACGCCTCGATGGCGCCTTTTCGCTCGAATCGCTCGCGCAAGAGTGATTTAACTTCGGTGGAGGTGGCCAGGCGGAGGATGCGTTTGGCAAGGGCCTGCGCCTCTTGGAGGTTGGTCTGTGAAGCTTCAGCGCGAACGAGGGGGAGGGCGATGGCGGACATGCTGAGTGAGGTCACGCCAAGGCCCAGGAGCAATTCGGTGAAGAGGGGGTCGCCGCCCATCTCGCCGCAGATGCTGCAGGGAATGCCTTCGGCGGCGGCGGAATTGGCGGTCCATCGGATCATGCGCAGCACGGCCGGATGGGCGGGTTCATAGAGATGGGCTATTTTTTCATTTACACGGTCGACGGCGAGCGAGTATTGGATGAGGTCATTGGTGCCAATGCTAAAGAAGTCGCATTCTTTGGCGAGCAGATCGGTCAGGGTGACGGCCGAGGGCACTTCGATCATGGAACCGACCTTGATATCGCGGCTGACGGGGATGCGGTGGCGTTTGAGATCGTCCCGCACCTCCCACAGGATGGCCTTGACCTGCCGCAGTTCTTCCAGGCCGCTGATCATGGGGAACATGATGTTGACGTTGCCATGGACTGAGGCGCGGAGCATGGCGCGCAGTTGGGTTTTGAATATATCGGGGCGCTGGAGGCAAAAGCGCACGGCACGCCATCCCAGTTGTGGATTTTCTTCTTTGGACATGTGGATGTGCGCGACGAGTTTGTCACCGCCGACATCGATGGTGCGCAGCGTGACCGGCAATGGATTCATGGCGCGGGCGGCTTCGGCGTAGGCTTCGTATTGTTCTTCTTCCGTCGGGAGGGCGTCCCGGTTGAGGAAGAGATATTCGGTTCGATAGAGGCCAATGCCTTGGGCGTTGACTTTCTGGCTATGCGCAATCTCAATAGGCAACTCGATATTGGCGTATAAGGGGACTTCGACACCGTCCAGCGTATGGCATGGGCCGGCCTCCACAATCCGCTGGAGGGCCAGGCGTTTGCGTTCCAGCAGTTCACGTTCCGCGCGATACCGTTTAATAGTGGCGGGGGAAGGATTGATGATGACAAGTCCTTCGGAGCCGTCTACAACGATAGTACTTCCTGTTTGAATGGCTTCGCTGAGGTTGTTCATGCCCACCGCGGCGGGCACTTCCAGAGCGCGGGCGAGAATGGCGGTATGGGAGGTAACGCTGCCAATGTCGGTGGCGAGGCCAAGGGTGTTTTCCAGGTTCATGGAGGCCGCGTCGGAAGGGGAGAGATCGTGGGCGATGATGATGCTGGGGGTGGCCAGTTCGTGCAGGTTGGGGCGTTCTGCATCCATGAGGTAATGGAGGACGCGTCCGGTGACGTCGATGAGGTCCGCGGTGCGTTCGTGAAATCGGGGGTCTTTTGCGGATTCGAGGACTTTTTGGTAGCGTTGGGTAAGATCGTTCAGGATATATTCGGCATTAATGTGTTCGGCCTGGATACGCTGGGTGATCTCTTCGCGGATGGCAACATCGTCGAGGAGCATCAGATGGGCGTTGAAGATGCTGGCGTGGGTTTTCCCCAGGTGTTTGGCCGTTTGAGAGTATAAAAGGGTCAGATCATTCCGTGTGGCTTCTATGGCGCGGTCCACGCGTTCCAGTTCAGCCTTGGTGTCGTCAATGGCAAACTTTGGGACATCGTGGCGGCGGGTATCGAAAAGGAGGGCAGGCCCGATTGCGATACCCGGAGAGACGCCGATGCCTCGGAAAGTTTGCTCCATTATTCTTCCCCGAATTTGGATGTGAAAAGGTCATCAATGGCTCGTATGGCGGCTTCGGCATCCGGCCCGCTGCATGAAATCTTCAGCCGACTGCCCTTGGTGGCCGCGAGGGTCAGGAGGCCCATAATGCTTTTTGCATTTACCCGGTTTCCATTGAAGGTAATGAATACGTCGCTTTCAAAGCGCAAAACGCACTGCACGATAGCCGCGGCAGGCCGCGCATGCACGCCCAGGCTGTTGACTACTTGGATATCTTTCGTAATGTCCGGCATACTTCACCATATGTTATGCAGACCCGGTCAGCGGCCTGCCGTATTGACAATTTCGACACGAATACCGCAGGAAAAACAGCGTCCCGCGAGCGGCCAGGAGGGCATGATTACGCTGCCCTGATAGACGCGTTCCTGTCCTGCTTCGGATTGGCTTACCGTCTCGATGGCGAATCGGAAGACACGCGCGGGGACGGAAAAACGCATACCATATTCGAATTTCTGCCAATCGTCTCGCAAAGCGATGTGGGACAAGGCGTCTTCGCATCCGGATTCGCCCAATTTGGCGCCTTTCATATCGCGGTCCTCGGATCTGTAGTAGCGGTCGAAGGCGGTTCCCGTGAGCAGATTCACGCTGAATTCCACGCCCAACAGGAGGTTTTCGGGGAATGCGGACTCCGTCTCAATATCATACCGGATTTCAAAGTAAGATGCATCCGGGAGGAGTGTGATGGTTTTGCGAAGGCGTACAGCCTGCCCTTCAAGTTGACTGTGGCGGGATAGGATGAGGGCGTGGTTGTTGATTTCCATTGCATAATTTGCGGTTGGAAATCCGCCGAGATCGAGGGGTTCTCCTTTCCAAAGGGATTCTTGGGAAATATCCCGGGGCAGGAAGTGATCGCGGAGGGAAACGCGCCGGAAAGGATCGTATATGAGGAGGTTTTCGAGGCCGGCTTCTTTTGCGCGTACGATCTCGTGAATGCTGGCATCGCCGGTTTCCTGGTCGCCTACTTGCACCTTTCCGGATTTCAGGGCGTCGTGATAGGGTTCTTCGCGGCGGGTGAGGGTGTTGGCGAAGTTAAAGGGTTTGGGCTTGTAATCGAGTTCGAAGAGGGTTCCGCCGTCCGTGGGGCTGAAAAAGAGGGCCAGTGTGTTATTTTCGAGGATGGCTTCAAGATTCCCGTCTCCGTCAAAGTCTGTCTTCTCACTGTTAATCCAATAGGTGTTTGAATGTTCGATGGCATCAAGGCGTGAGTCGGCGGCAATGAGGTGTTCGTATACGGCGGTGCGGAGGTGGTTGAGGTACAGGCCTCCGAAGACGCCATGCCAGTATGCGCAGTTGCATTGGGCTTGATGGAGCAGTTTCTCGGCCTCTTCGAGGGCGGGGCTTGGGCCGAGTTCGGTTTGGAGGCGGAAGAGGCGGTTGCTGACGCGCATCATGCGTTTTTGGAGGTTGTTGGATTCGGCGTATTTGGCGAGGAAGCCGCGCCAGAATCCTCCGCGCAAAAAGACGCCATAGCGGCGTTGTTTCTCGGGATCGTGTTTTAATTCTTCCTGAATATCGTACAGGCGGCGTTGCATGGGAGTGGGGAGGACCCAGGCCATCATTTCCTGATAGGAGGCGCAGGTGAGGTAGGTTCGCCCGAGGGCTTTGGCTTTGGCGAGGTAATCGGAGTAGGTGAGGGAATGGATCCACTCCTGATTGTCGGTGAGGGCTTGGAAAAATTCTTCGAGCCAGCCTTCTTCATAAACGCTGTGATAGGTGCCGGGCCAAATGCCGAATTTTTCGCCGTCATCATGGATGAGTGCGCATGCCATGCCGTCTTCCGTGGCGTGTTCGCGGAGGAATTCGATGCTTTCATGCACCTGATGAAAAGGGATAAGATAGCGGAGGCGCTCGAGGATGGGGAAGACTTTAATGCTAAGCCCCTCGTCTTCGGTCATGTAATAACCGAACAGGTCCTGCGGGGAAAGGCCTGAGCAGAGAAAGTGCGTGTCATCGAGGGCGGTGTATTCGACGCCTGCTTTGGCGAGGATGCGCGCCATTTGGGGTTCCCAGACGCGTTCCGTGAGCCACATGCCTTTTGGGCGCACGCCGAAGTGTTGTTCGCAGAACCGCTGCATGCGCTGGATTTGCGCGATGGCGTCGCGTTCGGGGATGGCGCAGAGGAGGGGTTCGTAATAGCCGCCGCCCATGATCTCGATCTGTCCGGATCGTACAAGGCCTGCGAGGCGTTCGATGTAGGCGTATCGGCGGGTGGCGAACCAATCCCAGAGGGGGCCGGTGAAATGCAGCGTGACGCGGACGGCGGGGAATCGTTCGAGGACATCAATGAAAGGGACATAGGCTTTGTCGTACGCTTTTTCAAAGACGAAGTCGAAGTTTCCTACGGGTTGGTGAGAGTGACAGCCGAAGATGAGATTAATGTGTTTCATGCATTATGGTTCCTTGCCGTTCGTGAAAAAAATACACTGAAGGCGCATTAACCCTGCCGTCCCTCCCGCATTACGTTCATAAGACGCTCGTTCAACATTTTTGCCGTATTCAATCCCAGTTCTTTGAGGCGATGGTTCAGGGCGGCCACTTCGACGATAATGGCGATGTTGCGGCCCGGCCGCACGGGGATGCGCAAGTAGGGAACTTTTACGCCGAGAATTTCCACGAATTCCTCCATCAGTCCGGTGCGATCGTAATGAGCGTCTTTGCGCCATTCTTCGAGTTCGACGACGAGCCCGATGCGTTTGGTGTTGCGGACGTGTCCGACGCCATAGACGGATTTGATGTCCACGATGCCCACGCCGCGGATTTCCATGTGGTGTTCGATGATGGAATTGTATTCGGCATAGAGACGGTCGCTGCGGACGCATTTGATGGAGACGATATCGTCGGCGACGAGCCTGTGGCCGCGTTCGACGAGTTCCAGGGCGGTTTCGCTTTTTCCGATGCCGGGATTTCCGGTGATGAGGCATCCGACGCCGTAGCAGTCGACGGCGGTGCCGTGAATGACGGTCTCGGGGGAGAATTCTTCGTTAAGGAAAAGAATGACGCGTGTAATGACTTCATCGGTGCTGAAGGAAGAACGGAGGACGGGGACGCCGCTTCGGTTGCACAGGTCGAGGAAGATATTTTGCGGGGTGAGCCGTCTGGAGAGCACGAAGGCCGGGATTTCGAAGGAAAACATATTGGCCAGGCGTTTCATGAGCTGGGCGGCGGTGAGGCGTTCCATGAAGTGGATTTCGGTGTTGCCGAGCACCTGGATGCGGTCATTGGCGAAGTATTCGAGATATCCGCTGAGCGCGAGCCCCGGACGGTTAATGTCGGGGGTATAGACGGGCCGCCCGATGCCTTGAAATCCTCCGAGCACTTCAAGGTCGAGTTCTGCGGTCATTTGATCCAGCAGCCGGGCTACTGCGATGGATTTTTTCCGGTTTACCGGCAAATCGTGCGTATCCATGCTCGCCCCTGGTTCGTTGTGGCGGCCCGCATCCCGGAGGCGGGTGCGGAACTCCAACGGTTAAAATTCCGGTTCTATCAGTCCATAGGTGCTGTCGGTACGGGCGTACAGCACGTTGACTTGCGATGTATCGGCATTTAGGAACACCAGGAAAGGGTCTTCCACCAGTTCCAGTTGCATCACGGCCTCATCGACATTCATGGGTTTCATGGGGAGTTTTTCACGCTGTACGACGCGGTGGATTTGCGTGGAAGCAGTGGTTTCGCCGTGGCCGTTATCATTTTCCTCGTCCATGGAGATGATAGCGTGGTCGTAGGTCTTTGCATCGCGAACCCGGCGAGGCTGGTGGCGGTTGATCCGATCCTTGAATTTCCGGATTTGCTTTTCGAGCTTTTCCATGACGGCATCCACGGAGGCATACATGTCCATGGAGGCTTCACGGCTGTGGATCCGGATTCCGTTGGCGTGCAGATTAACTTCAGCAATATGCCGGTGTTTTTCGACGGTCAACACAATATCCGCGTCGATGACCTTGTCGAAATGCATTTCGATTTTCCGCAAGCCATTTTCGATATAGGCGCGCAAGGCATCGGTTAAATCCATGTGACGTCCAGTAATGGCGGTATTCATACGGTCCAACTCCTTCATCGCAATAACGTAATGATGGTAATGATATCATTGACATTGGGAATGAGTCAAAAAAGGTAATTTTTTCATTGTATTATCTCCTCTCTAAGGTGCTATCGCACAATGTCTTAGAGTGGTCATGCGCAAAACAATGGGCTGGGTAATCCAAACGGATATCAGAGCATATTCCATCCCCTGTCCTTGCCATGCGCGCTTCCATCCCCGGGTGCAGCTCTATGCAACGGACATTTTCTACCCAAAATGCATTCCCCCCCTGTTTTGGGGGGGCGTAAGGGCCTGCGTCAGGTTTTGGGGTTTTCAAGCGGTGCGTTGTTCCCAGAACTCCTCGAATCGGTTTGACTGGATGACGCAACGCAGTGCGGCAATGGCGTTTGCGCCGCGCACGGTCCATTC